>MDTD01076359.1_pt1 | contig 10112 bp, 7 predicted proteins | sample 811221 | NCBI WGS metagenome assembly MDTD01 (sample SAMN05326646, study PRJNA326480) | marine metagenome | isolation source: seawater | place: Pacific Ocean: South West | collected 2011
GCCGACGGGCTCATTTAGGTGCACAAGTTGCAGCTGCTTATTGAGTCGCTTCTTTATTGATTCCAGATGAGAAAATGCCTCCTTTGGCGATTTTTTGCAACTTGCTGTCGGCTTCCTTTTCTTCTGCTAGAGTTTGCCCCAGCAATTCCGCTATGCGACTTTCACCGATGCAAGTGGCGAAGGTGGCTGCGGAACCATAGCTTGCGATTTCATAATGCTCGATGCGCTGAGCTGCCGCGATGAGCGCGGCATCGCCCACATCCGGATCCGATAGCTTGGGGATGAGTTCTTCACCTTCGCGAATGAGTCCTTTGGTGGCTTCACAGGTTTCACCATCAGGTGAAATTCCTAGAATGTTACTTATTTCAACTAAGCGATCGACCTGATTTCTGGTTTCGCTCAGATGCGATTGGAATGCTTGTTTTAAATCATTGTTGTGTGCGGCGGCTTCCATCTTAGGCAGCGCGGCGGTGATCCGATTTTCGGCGTCATAGAGATCGCGGATTTGTTCCACGAGTAGGTCTTTCATGGTCGTTATCATCGTTTTTCTTTCTGTTTGTTTGGGTTGTATTTTCGGGTTGGCAGCTCGCCAACCGGGCAGAATATAGGGAATTCAACGCGAGTGCAGCTGCGCTAGATTTGTTGGCGGCCCCCGGTTACGGGATAAATTTCCCCTGTGATATAACTGGCCTGCGGCGACGCTAGAAATACATAGGCGTGCGCTAGTTCTGAAGGCTGCGCGGGTCTTCCAAGCAGGGTGTTCGAGCCAAAGTTTTCTATTTTATCCTCCGGCATGGTATTTGGAATGAGGGGTGTCCATACCGGGCCAGGTGCCACGGCGTTGACACGTATCCCTTTATGGATCGCAAATGATGCGAACGATTTTGTCATACTCGCGATTGCCGCCTTAGTCGCTGCGTAAGGGAGCAAATAGGCTGAGGGATCAAAGCTTTGTATGGATGCTGTGTTAATAATACAGCCACTTTCCTGAATTATATCTAAGGCATATTTACACAGATAGAATGTTCCGAATGCATTGATTTTAAAGGTATTCTCGAATTCTTCTATATCGATTGCATCAGCAGTTTGATAGGTTGTTTGCGTCGCTGCGTTGTTGACTAGAATGTCCAGTCTTCCGAATTCACTGTTTACTTGTTGTAGCAGTTGCTTGCAGTGTTCGGCTTTACTTTGGTCGAGTTGATAGGCGCAGGTTCGCACGCCAGCCTCTTGTTGTAAGAGTTGTTGCGTGCTCTCTGCATCGCTTTGGTTTTTGTGGTATGTGAATGCGACATCCGCTCCTTCGCGTGCATAGGCAAGTGCGATGGCTCTGCCGATTCCACTGTCACCTCCTATGACTAGTGCGACGCAGCCTGATAATTGCTGGTGGCCTTTATAGCTTTGTTCTCCATGATCTGCTGGAGGATTTAGTTCGTCGCTTGCGTCGCCTGCTCCAGCAGCTGATTTACCATCAAAAGGCGGACGTGCTCCGATATACAGCGGGTTGGGGCGATTTGGTTTTTGGTTTAACTTCATAGTGGCTGACTCTTTGAGGTTATATAATCACGCGGCGTGGCGTGAGCGGACCGCACAGAATGTGCACGGGCTATGCCAAGCGCATGAGTTAAATGCAGAGGTGCTTCGTAACTGCTTTATGTCCAGTTGTATGGGCTTTTACTGCTTTTAGTGCGGCATGCAGCAGCCACATTCGATTTGCAATTGGCAATGTTTGAAGGCTAATGATCGCTTCATTTTGCAATACTGGTGGGTGTGGCTCCACATTTATTGGCATTCAAATTTAAGGGATCGGTTCCGAAGTAAAAGCCTCCGCTTTGTTGGTTGCGGTTTCGGGCATCTTGGTTTTTCTCGCTCGAATGCAGATTATTCCCTCCAGTATGTTGCCTGAACGTGATGAGGGTGCACTGCGTCAATTCCTAGAGGGCTGTCGTGAGGCGGCACGCGCTAAGGGACACTACCAGATAGCCAGTATCTCTTTGGCGGTGAAGCACATTGCGCCGTTGGCGGTCTTGCAGTCGATCTATGAGCCAGACGAGTTGCACTGCTATATCGAGCGAGCCAGCGACGATGAAGCAGTGGCTGCGGCGGAGGCGGTGGTGCAAGCGCGCTTCGATGGCAGTCAGCGATTTGCCTCGGTCAAGGCCTTTGCCCAGGAGGTCCTGGAAAATACCATTGCAGTCGGTGACCTGAGCGAGGCCTTCACCGGGCCGCACTTCTTTACCGCGTTTACCTTTGATGATTCGGTCAGCGAAGGCGCGTCTTTTCCGGCGGCGACGGTGTTTTTGCCGCGCTGGCAAGTGTCGCGCTCGAAGGGGAAATACGGTGCGGTGGCCAATCTGAAGGTCGAGGCCGACACCGTCATTGATAGTTTGGTCATGCGTGTTTGGGGGGCCTATCGCAAGTTTGGGGCCTTTGATTATTTGCCCGAGTCGGCTTTGCAGGCGGGCAGTTCTTTGCCACAGGTGGAGTCTCGCCGTGAGCTGGCACCGGGGGTGTATCCGCAGGCAGTGGCGCGCGCACTTTCGGAGATCGAGCAGGGCAGCTATGAGAAAATTGTTTTGGCACGCGGCATTGAATTGGAAGCGGATCGGCCGTGGCAGCCGCTGGACACTTTGAATCGACTGCGGGAGCGCTTTGCGGGCTGTTTCACTTTTTCTTTTGCCGGCGGGGATGCGCGCAGCTTTATCGGAGCTACGCCGGAGCGTTTACTACAGATTCGCAATGGGCATTTGCTGACGGAGGCGATTGCTGGCTCTGCGCCGCGTGGGCAGAGCGCGGGCGAAGATGCCAAGCATGCGCGCGACTTACTGGAGAGTGAGAAAGATTTGCACGAGCACATCTGTGTGCGAGATTCGATCTTGCGGCGTTTGGAGCGGGTGGGCGTGACTGGTATCGCGGAGCCGCAACCGCAATTGTTGCTGCTGGCCAATGTGCAGCACCTGCGCACCCGTATTCAGGCGGAAGTCGGCGAGTCGGTGCATTTGCTGGATATTTTGCCAGAGATGCATCCCACGCCTGCGGTCGGCGGGTCGCCGCGTGAGCAAGCGGTTCCCTGCATTGCGGAGCTGGAGCAGATGCAGCGCGGGCTTTATGCGGGCGTGGTCGGCTGGTTTAATCATCTCAATGAGGGAGAGATGATTGTTGGTATTCGTTCGGCATTGATTGATGGCAAGTTGGCTCGCCTTTACGCGGGCGCAGGCATCGTGAAAGGCTCGGACCCGGATAAGGAAATGCGCGAGACGGAGATGAAGTTACGCGCTTTACTGGATGTGTTGGCGAATTCGTAGTCTTGTTGTGGGCGTATCGCCTGTATGACCGTTTAGTTCAGTCTGTTTAGGCAGTAAACAATGCGTGAGTTGCCTAGCGCCTATAAGGCTTGCTGTGTGGCAATAAGCTTTGCAATGTGTGCGCTGCGCATGAATTCTCAGTTGAAGCAGTCAAAGGCTAATCGTAAGGCAGGATACCTGAACCTGTTCGGGCGGCGTATGGAGCTGGGAATTTACACGCTACTGGTATTGGCATTAATGAGTGCTTTGGCGTTTCCTCAGGGAGGGGCTGTTGGGGGCTTATTACTCTTTCCGCTCGTGCTTGGTTTGGCTGTTGTGGCTGGTTTATTATTTCAGTTAGTAGGTGCTATTACATCTTTGGCCTTACTTCTTTTGATCGGGGGCATAGCTTTTTTCATGGAGTTAGGCGTGTTTGCGTCGCTCTCTAAGTTTGACGGCATTTTTCTCATGGTGGGTTTTAGCTTATTACTGGCTGCATTTGCATGTGTCGCCGCATTTGCCGTGGGAGTACGACAGCGCACGGTTGATCATTCGGCACAGCGACAAAATTTACTTTATAAGATATTTGATGCTCTGCCGATTGGCATTTGGGTGCGCGCTCGAGATGGACGTAGTTTGTTTGTGAACGAACGGTGGGCGGAATTCTCACCTTTGAGTGCCCAAGAAATCTTTAGCTCAGGTAGCACTGAACCACCCGTGGATCTGGGGGATGAATGGAATCAGTTAGTTTCCGAGGTCTTGGATGCAGAGGATTCGGCTGTGCGTTATCAGTCCATTGAGTTGACGGACGCGCGTGGAAAGGAGCTGAGTATGACTTTGCTCACTTTGCGTATGTTGGTGGATCAAGAGGATGACTTTGGCACGCTATCACTATTAATCGATGAAACTGCCTTGCGCTTGTATGAGAAGAAGATGCTGCAGAGTGAACAAAACCTTCATCTCGCTCTGAATAATGCACGGATGGGGTTCTGGGATGAGAATTTGAAAACAAAGCAGGTTAATTGTGATGAGAACTGGTATCACCTGCTCGGGGTCGAACATGTCGCCGGAGATTCTCCGCTCGAAATTTGGGAGAAGCGCTTGCATCCAGATGATCGCTCTCGTGTGTGCGAGTTGTATCAAGATTTCTACAAGAAAGGTGACGGCTCCTTACGTGTAGATTATCGGATTCGCAATGCACAGCAGCAGTATGTGTGGATGCAGGATAGTGTACGTATCACCGAATTTGAGGTGGATGGCTCTCCAGGTCGGGTAATGGGCACGATGCAGGATATCACCGATCAAAAGCAAGCAGAGCTTGAGCTGCAGCAAGCGAAGGAGCGCGCTGAGTTGGGGAATCGCATTAAGAGTCAATTTATTGCTACGATTTCGCATGAGATTCGAACTCCTCTAAATGCTATCATCGGCTTGTCTAGTTTGTTAACGGAAAGTGAACTAGAGGCGGAATCATTAGATCTGGCTCAGACGATACATTCCAGTGGGAGAGGGCTGTTATTGTTGGTAAATGATATTCTAGATTTTTCCAAAATCGAAGCGGGGCGACTGGAATTGGAGGTGCAGGAGTTTCCTTTGCTGCTTTGTTTTGAAGATTGCGTTAAATTGTTTAAAGCGCGTGCTGCTGAGAAGAATGTCGAAATTTCGCTGCAGCTCTCGGAGCAGTTATCTGAGTTTGCGGCGGGGGACATGGAGCGTTTACGACAGGTGGTACAAAACTTATTGTCGAATGCTCTTAAGTTCACAGATGAGGGAGAAGTCCATGTCACGGTTCGCTCAGTTAGACTGGAAGACATTGATGCCGCGCACCGTCCCGATCCGTTGGAGCCGATTGGTTATTTGGATCACCCAGAGCACGGTTACCTTGAAGTTCGAGTCCAAGATACTGGGATCGGTATCCCTGAAGACAGACAGCATGTTTTGTTTGAAGCATTTAGCCAAGTGGATGCATCGACCACTCGTAAATACGGCGGTACTGGCTTAGGCTTAGTGATCTGCAAGCGACTGGTTAATGCAATGGGTGGGTGTATCTGGGTTGAGAGCGAAGCTGGAGCCGGGGCCACTTTTGCCTTTGTTGTACGCACGAAGTTAATCTCCGATCATCCTCCACTTGAGGGGGTGACTCGGTCGCCCTTCGAACCTGTGGAGCGTATTGCCGGGATGCACCCTTGTGATATCCTAGTGGTCGGCCCAGAAGAGGCTACACGGGCGATCACCGCATCTTGCCGTCAATTAGGCTATACGCCCCATGCCGCTGAAGATTATGATTTGAGTGGTCATTCGTATCGCCGTAGACATTACAACATCATGTTCATCTGGATGGAAGATGAACTAGAAGCGCTGGAGCTTGCTAGGAAAGTATCTGCTGCTCCTAATAGTATAAAGCCGGATTTCATTATCGGCTGTGGACCTGTGGAGCAAAAGATTTCCAAAGATCGCTGCCGCCTCAGCGGCATGCACGATGTGGTGCAGTGCAAACTGAGGCCGCAGGTGATCAGTGATGTTATTCTGAGCGCGCTGGGTGTGCGCGATTGAAGGCGCTGACTAAGGCGTGAAGCCCGGCCAACTCGATGTTTGCATTGATACCACAGCCGAAGCTGATGGAGCCATCGTCATTTTTGATCTGTATGTAGGCGGCCGCCTTGGTCTTGGAGCCCCCACCAATCGAGTGCTGACGATAGTCGATGAGTTTGAAGTCTTTGCGCCCCTTCAAGTGGAGTGCATTTACGAATGCGCTAATCGGTCCGTTGCCGGTGCCCGTGACTAACATTTTTTCGCCATCGATGCAGATGTCGGCTTCGACTTTGACCTCGCCCGTTTTGGTGAAGTCTTCGCGTTCGATGGAGAGTAATTGCAAGGGGGTGCTAAGATTCACATACTGCTGCATAAAGACCTCGTGCACTTCTTGTGGCGCGAGTTCGCGGCTGCCTTGGTCAGCTTGATTGTTGATGGTCAAGCCCACGTCGGGGTGCATTGCTTTTGGCAATTCGAGTCCAAAGTCGCGCTCCAAAATGTAGGCGACACCTCCTTTACCGCTTTGGCTATTGATGCGAATGATCGCTTCGTAATCGCGTCCGATGTCTGCGGGGTCGATCGCCAAGTAGGGCACCTCCCAGCGAATGCCGTCCGTATCTGTGGTGGCGCGCAAGTCCATGCCCTTCTTGATCGCATCTTGGTGTGAGCCAGAAAATGCGGTAAAGACTAAGTCACCTGCGTAAGGATGGCGGTCGTGTACGGTCATGCGAGTGATGCGTTCATAGACCGAGCGAATGTGCTCCAATTGAGAGAAGTCGAGCAATGGATCGACACCTTGTGTGTAGAGGTTTAAGGCCACCGTTACGATATCCAAGTTGCCTGTGCGCTCGCCGTTGCCGAAGAGGGTGCCTTCGACCCGATCAGCTCCAGCCAATAAGCCGAGCTCCGTCGCAGCGACGCCGGTACCACGATCGTTATGGGTGTGTAAGCTGATTATCGCCTTATTGCGCTCCTTCAAGTGCCGACAGAACCATTCAATTTGGTCCGCATGCATGTTGGGTGTCGCCACTTCGACTGTGGCGGGCAAATTAAGAATGATCTTATCGTCCTCCGTTGGTTGCCATTCCGCCATGACGGCTTCGCAGACTTCTAAAGCGTAGTCGACCTCGGTGTCAGAGAAGCTCTCGGGGGAATACTGAAAGCGGATCTGTGTGCCTGGAATCGTTTCGACCAAGCTCTTTACCAAGCGAGTACCTTCAATCGCAATCGCTTTAATCTCTTCCTTTGATTTATTAAAGGTTACGCGGCGCTGCACGGGCGAAGTTGAATTATACAAATGGACGATTGCCTTGGAGACGCCCTGCAAGCTTTCGAAAGTGCGGCGGATTAAGTGCTCACGCGCTTGTACCAACACCTGCAAAGTTACATCTTCGGGGATGCGCTTTTCGTCCACCAAGCGGCGGATGAAGTTAAACTCCGTGTCGCTCGCAGAGGGGAAGCCGACTTCGATCTCTTTAAAGCCGATCCTCACCAAGAGCTCAAACATCTCGAGTTTCTCATCCACATTCATTGGTGTGGCGAGTGCTTGATTGCCGTCGCGCAGGTCCACACTGGCCCATATGGGGGCGTGCGTAATTGTTTTACTCGGCCATTGACGGTCCGGTAAATCAATTTGTTGAAAGGGAGTATATTTTGTGATCTTGCCAGTTTGCATGAGGCTCCTTGCTAAATAAATACGAAATAGAATGCAGTTTTAAATAAAACGGAAGCGTTTATGTCGAACGCTTACCAGAGTGGAACGCGAAGTTCCTAAGAATTTTAAATACGGGCTTTCTGCCCGCAGACGAGTCAATCTAATCCCCCTAGGGGAGTAGTGGGAGTAGAATTAGAAGTGCTCCCATGAGGAGACTATTTCTGTGGGTCGTCATTTGCATTCGATTCACATCGTCTATCGCTAGCCTGAGGCTGTCAAGAGTGGGCTGTACTTTTAGCAATTACGCGATCTCATACAAGTTTTGCGAAGGCAGGTCACTTCAGCGGAGGCGCTTGCCCCCGCTGAAGATCCCTGCCTTCGCGGGCCTGTTATGAGCCCTTATTCCCGTCCGAATAGGACGGCTTGCATGTGTTGGCCGATCTTTGGATTTTCATAGATCGCTTGAATCATCGTGGTATAAGTATGGGTAAATGTTTTGTTGTACACTAGATCGCCGAAGACCGGTTCGACCTTTAAAAAGGCGAGTGGGTCGCGCGCGGTGGCGGCGGCAGCTTGGTGTAGCTCGGCCTTCATTGCATCGACGATGTCGAGTTGCTCTCCGTGTTGGTTGACGCCCTTGTCACTGTAGTAGCACCATGCAGCGATGACTAGGGTGGCGTATTCGATACTGCCACCGTTAGCGAGGTTTTCGCGGATGGTGGCAATCAGGAACTTGGGCAACTTGGAGGAGCTTTCGAGACAGATGCGAGCGAGATTATCCTTAATGTTGGGGTTGCCGAAGCGTTCGATCAGGCAGTCTTTGTAATCGTCGAGCTCAATGCCTTCGACAGGCTCGAGCACGGGCGTGACTTCGAAGTCCATAAAGCGGCGCAGGTAGGTAGCAAAGAGTGTGTCCGCGACGCATACATCGATGGTCGGGTGGCCGTGAAGTGAGCCTAGTAAGCCGAGTACTGAGTGCCCTGCGTTGAGTAGGCGGATCTTCATGGTCTCGTAAGGGGTCACGTCGGGCGCGAATTGTGCGCCCACGCTTTCCCAAGAGGGACGACCATTGCTGAAGCTATCTTCGATTACCCACTGGATGAAGGGCTCGCAGGTGACGGGCCATTCGTCTTTTAGCTCAAGTTCGCTTTCTAGGTATCGGATTTCGTCTGCCGTGGTGACAGGAGTGATGCGGTCGACCATGGCGTTAGGGAATTTTACTTCAGTGGCGATCCATTCGGCTAAGTCGGCATCTTGTTCCTGTGCAAATGCGAGCATCACCTTGCGGGCCATGTTACCATTGTGCTGGATATTGTCGCAGGACTGAATTGTGAATGCGGGCAGGCCAGCCGCGCGACGTTGTTTCAGCGCAGCAGTTAAGAAGCCGAAGACGGTTTGTGGGTGCCCTGGGTTGGCGATGTCGTGCTTGACGGCGGGATTCATGCAGTCGAACTCCCCCGTGGCAGCGTTGAAATTATAGCCGCCCTCGGTGATGGTGAGCGATACGATTTTTGTATCGGCATGTGCCATGCGATCGATGACTGCGCTAGGGGCGTCGCAGCCTAGCAGAAAGTCGACAATGGAGCCGATCACGCGATTTTCGATGCGTCCGTCGGGGTGTTTTACGATCAGGGTGTATAAGTAATCTTGTTTCTCGAGGATGTCACCGATCTTGCGGTCCGCGTCGCGTAGGCCGACGCCGCAGATGCCCCAGTCGGAGGCGTCGCTTTCGTTCATTAAACGATCCGTATAATAGGCCTGGTGCGAGCGATGGAATCCCCCCACGCCGATATGGACGATGCCGGCTTTTACCCGGCTGCGATCATACTGTGGGCAGGCCAACTTTTCGGCGAATAGAGGCAAGTTCTTTTGATTGAGTGCGATGGCTTCTTTCATGGGATATGTGGGTTGAGGTTCTATTTAAGTAGAGCTTTTTTGCGGCGAAGTGCCCAATAGGCGGCGCCGAAGTAAACGAGGGTGCAGATGAATGCGAAGCGGTAAAAGAGCTCTCGATTGATGTCGTAGGCCGCACTGTTGGGATACCAACTTAATTGGGCGGGTATGTTAAATAAGAATCTTACCGCCGTTGAGGATACCGTTATCATGGCCGCGGATATGACGGTAAATATGATTACGTTGGCCCAGTTATACAGCTTCGTCATCGAGTCACCCGCGATTTTGTGTAAGTAGGTGTAGAGGCTTAGGCGCGTCTGGACCGCCATCGGCGTAGTGATCAGCGTCCAACTAAGGATGGCCAATATGTTGCCGATCAGCAGGCCAATCAGGATGTCCATCGTTTTGGCACCTAATGCCACAAAGGTGGCGCCAATCACAAATTCAGTCGCTGCTACGTGCTCGCCGGCGTAAAGACCGAGGAAGTGCTTCCAGCCGTGTAGTTTGTTGTCCGGGATCGGGAGTTGTTCCGCGCTGACGTTGTCGAGCGCGTGGGTTGAATTGTTATCACTCATCGGGGTATGTTTAGCTTACTGATTTAGTTTGAATTGACTGGGTAATTCGGGAGTGGCGCCAACCTGAGAGCAGACGAAGGAGGCAACTTTATTGGCGAAAATGTTGACCTGATCGAGCGGCATGCCGTCCAGCAGGCTCATGCAGATCGCAGCGGTAAAGGAATCGCCCGCGCCGACGGA
>MDTD01140584.1_pt1 | contig 10112 bp, 13 predicted proteins | sample 811221 | NCBI WGS metagenome assembly MDTD01 (sample SAMN05326646, study PRJNA326480) | marine metagenome | isolation source: seawater | place: Pacific Ocean: South West | collected 2011
CTCTAAAAAATCAATTGCCAATGCCCGCAAATACATGGCCAAAAATAAGGCAGCCCTGGATCTGGCAGAAAAGGAATTCGGGGTGGATAAAACTGTGATCACAGCGATCATCCTTGTGGAAACCCGCCTTGGTACCTACCTTGGCAAACGAACCGTGATAAATACGTTGTCCACCATGGCCGCCCTGACCGATCCCGTACTCCAGGAAAAAATATGGGCCTCCATCCCCGACAAAAAGAAACCCAAACGGGCCACCTTTGACAAAAAGGTCGCCAAACGTACCAAGTGGGGCTATGCGGAACTCAAAGCCCTGATCCAATTCGCCGACCGGGAAGGTATAGATCCCGCATCGATTAAAGGGTCCTATGCCGGCGCCATGGGCATCCCACAGTTCATGCCCTCCAATGCCCTGACTCTGGCCAAAGACGGCAACAAAGACGGCAAGGTGGACCTGTTCACCCACCACGATGCCATCTTCTCCGTTGCCAATTATCTCAAGCACCACGGCTGGAAACCGAACATCAGCCGGCAACAACAGCACAAGGTGCTTTTCAGATACAACCACAGCAACTACTACGTGGACACCCTGCTGAAAATTTCAGACAAATTAAAATAACACCGGAATAAAAAAAGACCTGCAACACCTATGGATAATATCGTACTCACCGTTTTAATCGTGGCCGCCGTCTCCTTCGGCCTGACCATGCTGGCTCTGGTTGATATCATTAAAAAAGACTTCCCCTCAGTCAAGGAGAAGTTTGTCTGGCACATGGTAGCCGTCATCCCCATTGTGGGATGGCTGATCTACTATGTCATCGGTGCAAAAAAAGGAACTAAAAAGACCTTTTAGCCCGGTATTGAACGCGACAATTTGTTTGACTTTTATATTATTTCAGTATAAATAGTGATGTCTGAATTGATGTGGTCCCATCGTCTAGCGGTTAGGACGCTGGCCTCTCACGCCGGAAACCGGGGTTCGATTCCCCGTGGGATCACCAATAAAAACAATGAGTTATACACTCTTTAAAAGGTTCTTCGAGAGGCGAGTGGCCCCTCGGAGGGCCTTTTTTAATTTGAACTTGATCTATAACGTCCCAAGCCCATAACAATTGTATGCTGATTAAACATTATTGATAACTATTTATAAATGCTTGACGAAGACTGTTCGATACTGCTACTACCTATTAACAATTGGTTAACCCTCCGAGTTTACGGAGAGTATTCCAAATTTTCACGGATATTATAAATTATGCATTTAACCAATCAAGCTTGACTTGCAATATGATTCCATAGCATGAATTATTTTTCTACCTATATAATCAGATAATTGTATCTGATTATTAGACTAAGTTATTGTAATATTTATTTCGAAAGGCATGCCATATCCTAATGAAAAATCAAGTCTCTGATAAAAATTCCGATTTTGGAGACAATTGGATCAACAATACATATGCCGATTCAGAGTTGATAATAGGTTTGGTTGGAGCTGTCGGCACAGACCTATCACAAATATCTGATATAATTAAAGAAAGGCTCAATTTATACAAATATAAAACTGAAGAAATTCGTGTTTCAAAACAAATTATTCAAGATTTAGCTGAAATTGAAGAAATTTCTGATGAATATGAACTTATCAATTCATACATGTCTGCAGGAAATGATCTCCGAAAAAAAACAAGCGATTATTCTATTCTAGCGTTAGCTGCTGCAGCAAAAATCAATCATATTCGTTGTGAAATCAACTCTTCTTGCAGTGAAAAAGACCAGCCACTAAAAAGGTATGCGTTTATTATCAACTCTTTAAAATCACCCGATGAAGTAAAGCGATTAAGAAATATTTATTCTGACGGTTTTTTTCTAATAGGAGTCCATACAGATAAAAAACGAAGACTTTCATTTTTAAAAAATAAAAAAGGTATCACTGAAACTAATGCCGAGAAATTAATCGAGCGTGATGAGGATGAGAGTGTAGATTATGGCCAACATACCAGAGACACATTTCAACACTCGGATTTTTTTATTAGTTTTGATGGATGCTTAGACAAATTACACAACGATATTTGGAGAATTATAAGTTTAGTATTTGGAAAACCATTCGTAACCCCAACTTTCGATGAGTTTGCAATGTTTATGGCATTCTCAGCTTCATTAAGATCTGCGGACCTTTCCCGTCAAGTGGGGGCAGTCATTGCAAAAAATAAAAATATTGTATCGACCGGAGCTAATGATGTGCCCAAAGCGATGGGAGGACTTTACTGGCCTGAATATGAAGAGACCAACACAAAAATAGTTGATGCCCCTAATGGTCGAGATTATATGAAGGGCTATGATTCAAATGCGCATGAAAAAAATAGAATTATAAAAGAGTTATTAGACGCTTTACCCGAGGATCAAAGAGATAATTTCGAAGAATATCTTACCACAAAAAGTAGCATCAAAGATATTACCGAGTATGGTAGGATCGTGCATGCAGAAATGGAAGCAATCCTAGCTTGTGCCAGAAATAATATCAGCACTGAAAACGCAACCCTTTACTGCACAACTTTCCCATGCCATAATTGCGCAAAACATATTATTTCAGCAGGAATCATGAGGGTCATATACATCGAACCATACCCAAAAAGTATGGCCTTTGACTTTCATTCAGACTCTATCTCAAGCGATAGGAGAGTGCCATCTAAAGTGGTCTTTGAGCCCTTTGTTGGAGTTGGACCTCGTAATTTTTTCAATCTATTTTCAATGAAATTTGGCAGTGGATATCCGTTGAAAAGAAAGAATAAAGATGGTACGGTAAAAGGATGGGATCAAAAAGATGGAAGGTTAAGAATGCAAATGCTACCATGTTCATATTTAGAAAGAGAAATACTCGCTGCAACCTTATTATCTCAGTATATGGAGGGAATAAATGACGACTCAAACTAGTTTCCGCGAACATATTAATAGTTCGAGGGAGACCGTGTCGAACTGGCCATCGTGGAAAAGAGAGGTGATGGGGATAGTTAATAGAGATTCATGTACAGGCTCATTCCAACATCACGGGAAAAATAAAAACTCAAGTAAATCTGTAAAAAAATCAGAATAGAATCAAAAAAACGTACGTTCAAAAGGATTCTCATATATCTCAAAGCCTTCTCTTGTCGAGAGGGCTTTTTTTTGATTGGGGATTGGACAAATTCACTAATTCAGAAAAAAACATAGCACGTATTAATCTAGAATATTACACTGCAAGCCAATCTCTGGGAAATTTCTCAATGCAATTAAGATTAAGCATTAAGGCTTTATCCAAAGCACCGTAAGCACAAAGTTATGATGAGATGAAATGATTGAATGTTCAACCACCTCATCTAGTCCATTGTTTTCAATCCATGCATCAGCATCTACCTCAACTGGCTCTGCCTCTACTAATTCTCCATGAAAAAGATCATATGCAACAGTTCTTTTGTCAAGATCTTTGCCCCTACGAATAAATGGCCACCAATCCGGGCTTTTATAAAACCAATCGATTTTACCGTTAGCGGAATATACAACTGCACACTTTTCAGGATTTAACCTGACAAATTTAATTGCTGTTGCAGTCAGCGACGTTCGGAATTCTTTTGCGATGAGTTTAATGGGATCAAAGTTAACTTTTTCAACATCGCATCTTTTTTTCATCATTGGGGAAGGTAATAGCAACTCACTTGCAAAAAAATTAGCTTGACTCTCTTTATCCTTTTGATACCAGTTTCTCATATCATCATCACTACATATCTTTTTAATGGATGTAACATGCCCCATTAAAAGATGTCCCAATTCATGCGCAATACTAAATCTTTTTCTTTCATCTGAGTCAGTTGGAGAGATTCTTATAGTCGCATTACTGCCAGCTTTAACAATACTTGCTGCAGCATTTTTTAAAGGCCGCTCTATGACCACAGCATTTTTTGCAAAAGCAATATCTCTGACCCGGATATGCTCTGGCAAACAAACTCCAAACTCCTCAATTGTTTGCAATGCCAAACGTTCAGCAGCTATCAGGTTCAAATCAATATCACTCAATTTCTTCATCCTCTTCACTGGAAGCCTGGCGAGCAATTTCCATATCCTCCAATATGGAAATCAATTCTTCTCTGTCTATTGACGTCAAGTCTCGATAAGCAAGACTGACGTCTGACCCTCCCCACTCCCTCAGTGTTTCTTCTAATTGCTCTCTTGACCATTCCGTAAATTTTTTAAATATTCCACCTTGTTTTGTTTCAGCCTGGATTCTTCTTTCTTTCACTTCATCTAAAAAATTTCGCTTTGACTCCATTATGATATTATTTTTCGAAGAATTGAGACGAATAATAATTTTATCAATATCAAATCCTTCCTCGATCAGATCGGCCTTAACCTCATCAACCGACTGATCTTCACTTCTACCTAATGCATCAGTAAGTGCATCAAGAGTTTTTAATATGTTTGCCCCGCCCTTTTTCATTTTGTTCACCTTCTATCATTATCAATTAACATTTCACCCAGTTCGTTTGGGCTTATGCTTGTCAAGTCTCCTTCGTAGTTTTCTTAATAAATTATAAACTTTTTTTATTTCGAAGCCCGTTGCTTCAGCAATTTTTCTTGGTTCATGAATGCCGTCTTCTGCACATAGGATAATCATTCCTAAATCTTCATCCGAATTTGCGATATCACTTAATTTGTCTTTCAAAATTTTAAAATTTTCGCTTTCTATAAGATCATCTTCCGGCGTATTGGCAACAGCATGTTCTTCCAACCCATCGTTAATCTTTAATGCTTTTTCTTCTTTAGAATCTTCGTTTTCATGATAGAGTGAGCTAACTGGAAAGGATTTATAGTGTTCAAATGTATGATTAGTCTTGCTTTTAATTATCCCTATCAAGAAATTTGTAAGATCTGGACATTTCTCCTTGTCCCAGTTTCTATAGGAGTTCCTTTCTCCAACCCCGAAGGCAGACGCAATAGCTTCGTTCACAAGGTCTTCAGGGTTAATAGTATAACCTATCCACTCAAACATTTTTGCTCTAGCGACTGCATATTTAAATAGTCTTGGCAAAATCTCATCCCAATTTGCATTTTTCAAATCGGTGTGTATTGAGGTGTCATATCTTGAGGAGTATTGAAGCATACAAAGCACCTATCAGTTTATAGAACCTTATCTCAATCAAGTATGCCGACGAAATCACGTTTTTTCCCATTGCACTAGATTTTTTCGAGACAAACTGAATTTATCAGATTTTTTTAAAATATTTTGGCGAAAAACCGCAACTCGTCGGCAGCATATCCTGAAAGAAGAATCGGTGCAACCGAATAAATTGCAAAATGTCGATTCTGAACAACAAAACCGAATAATAGGAGTTTTAGAATGAAATTAGAAAGCAAGATTAAAGACAAAAACACAATTGAGATTGAAGTCTATTCACGTGATGGGAAAGAAGTCCCGAAATCCCAGCGCTACAAGATCCGTATCGACAATGAAAAGTATGTCGTCGACCAGGAGGAAATGAGCGGCAGCCAACTACTTGCGCTCGCAGGAAAAAATCCGATTGATCAGTTCGCAATTTTTCAACGGTTAAAGGGAGGCCAGACTGAAAAAATTGAGTTCAATGATGTTGTCAGCTTTCTCACCCCAGGTGTTGAACGTTTTATGACCCTTCCCCTTGATCAGACCGAAGGGTAAAATCTCATGAGACGACAATTCACGTTAACCGGTGAGGATGATCGCTTTCTGAAAGGTAACAATTTCAACTGGGAAACCGTAACCGAAGGCCGCATAAAAAGGATTGTAATTCACAATTTTCCTGTTCCGGCTGGCTATAATGTCAATGAGGTGGATTTGAATGTGAGAATCGAGCCCACCTATCCCGATACACAACTTGATATGGTCTACTTTTTTCCCAAATTATCTCGTCTTGATGGAAAACCTATCAGGGCTATAGCAGACGACCAGTTTGATGGTAAAACATGGCAGCGGTGGTCAAGACATAGAACAGGCCAAAACCCATGGCGGCCAGGAATCGATAATCTCGAAACCCATTTGATTCTCGTTAGTGAATGGTTGAAATCGGAATTAAAAAAATAGTTGGAGGGTCATAACGTGAGATACTCAGTTACTTTTACAGAGGCACAGCTTAAAATGATTGTACGACACCTGTACCCTGGGGACGACAAAGAAGCGATATTATTTGCTATTTGTGGCCATCGAGCTGGTTTGGCAAGACATCGGTTATTGGTACAGAAGATTATCCTTATCCCCTACGAACATTGTTCCCGTTCATCCTTACAGTTAAATTGGTCAACAGAATTATTACCTGGCATTTTAGAAACTGCGGCGAACCAGAACCTATCTATTTTGAAAATTCATAGCCACCCTAATGATGTGAGCAACTTCTCTGTAATAGATGATCTTTCTGATCGAATACTATTTAAATCTATTTATGGATGGACCGGGGATGACTGTAAGCATGCAAGTGCGATCCTGCTGAATGATGGCAAATTCATTGGCCGTATCGTCCACCCTGATGAATCTTTCGAATCGATTAACAGCTTCAACATTATAGGTGATGATGTTAATATTCAACAAACAAACAGCACCTTATCTTTGATAAATCCAGCAGTACAAAGGGTCGCACAGACATTCGGTGCTGGCACGTTTAATAAACTTTCTAAAATGAAAATTGCTATTGTGGGATGTTCTGGAACTGGAGGGCCAGTTGTAGAAATGCTTGCTAGAAATGGCGTTGGGGAATTGGTTTTGGTTGATCCTGATGTTGTAGAGGAAAAAAACCTTAATCGAATCCCTAATGCGTTTTTGGAAGATGCAAAAAATAGAGAATTCAAGGTTTCGGTCTTAAAAAGAGCAATCACGAAAATGGGGATAGGAACAAAAGTTTCGGAGCTACCACTGAGTATTTTCGATTCTCAGGCAATCCTCGAAGTTGCAGATTGTGATTTTATTTTTGGGTGTATGGATCGCATTGAAGGTAGGCACATCTTAAACCGCATAGCAACCTTTTATATGATCCCATATTCGGATCTTGGTATTAAATTACTTGCTGATGGTAAAGGTGGAATTCAAGAAATTTGTGGGACTGTCCATTACCTGAAACCAGGAGGATCAAGTCTCCTCAGCCGAAAACTATATACAAGTGAACAGTTACGAGCCGAAAGCCTAAAAAGAACTGACGAAAAATATTACGCCGATTTGAAAAAAGAAAAGTATATTGTAGGTGGGAATGAAGAAAGTCCTGCAGTTATCTCGGTTAACACACAATTAGCCAGTATGGCAGTCAATGATTTTCTTGCCCGGATTCATCCATACCGAAATGATCCGAATTCTGATTTTGCCATACAAAGATTTAGTCTGTGCAACCCAATTCTGTATCATGAACCAAGTAGCGAGCCTTGCCAGGCACTGAAAAAATATGTTGGTTGGGGAGATGTTACGCCCTTATTGGATATGCCTAATTTAAGCGAGGGGGAAGAAGCAGCATGAACAAAATAGCTATCATTTACAACCAAATGATCTGCTCATTATTTTACCTGTTTACCGGCAAAAAGAGGTATTTTGCTATCTTTGCAGATGATCCTCCCAAACATCTGAAGAAGTGGATTGTCTATATCGTTGGCCCCGAAGGTCATAGCTGGTGTGCCATCTTTCAGTGCCCTTGCGGGTGCAAAGAATCAATTCATTTAAATCTTTTGCCGCAGGGGCATCCTAAATGGTCGCACATTGTTCATAGAAACAGTTCCGTATCATTTCAGCCTTCTATTTGGCGAAAAAAAGGATGTAAAAGTCATTTCTTTTTGAAAAGAGGGATGGTCAAATCTTGTTAATTTCCGAATATGATCATCCGGGGAACCGGCGGCTCCCCGGACTTTTATATCACCTCCCACCAAAAATATGATCCCTGGTTTGACACTTCCTCCTCTTATCCTCTCGATTATTTTTGGAAAGATCTTCAAGAGCACCTCTGACATTTTCAAGCCCAAGACTTTTCAAATACCGATTGGTCGTGGTAGGGCTTTTATGCCGGAGAATGGTCTGGATTACTGATAATTCATAACCTCGATGATACAGGATACTAGCGGTCAGATGCCGAATAGCATGGAACCCGAAGGGCTTGACCTCGGCCTTCTCGCAAAGTTTTTTCATAAAATGCTGTCGGGCTGTGAAGGGACTTCCATAATACTCAGTACAGAAAGGCGTATCTTCCAAACACACGAACACATGCTCGCTTTTTAACGGACACTGCTTCCGCCACTCAGCCAAGCCAATCAAAAGATCCTCGGTCAGCGGTAGCCATTCATACTCATAGGTTCCACCTTCTCGCTTCCGGGTCCAGAGCCGGATACGCTTGCTCCTGAAATCCAAATCATCCCATTTCAAACGAAACGCCTCTCCACGCCTACAAGCCAGGTGAAGAAAGGTCAGGAGCATCAAGCGGTCCTGACCCTCGGTCAATTCATACACCTTCCAGAAATCCTCCTCCGGTGGAATGTACCTGGGAGATCTTTCTTCTGGCATCTTCGGAGTCGAAAACGGATTATCCTTCGGCAGCTGTGGGGTCATATAATAAATCCCCCAGTTCCAACCCGCTAAAAGATTTTTCCGGTCCTTGTTGGATGCATATCCGCTCCGCTCTTTCTTCTGCTTCATGAGGTATTCCCGTGTAATTGCCGGGGTCAGCAGATAGACTGACATTTCAGGATCAACCTCCTTGAAAAATGTTTTGAACGTAGAGACCTTTTCTTTATAGGTCTTCCCGACAAACCGCTCCCGGCAGTCATCCAGATACGCCTCTGCCCAGTCAATCAAGCAGGTTGTGTCTGTCTTCCCTTGCCAGGTTTGTAGATCGGCGTCCCTCATTTCGGCCTCCCATGCGATTGCCTCTTTCTTGGTCTTCCAGGTTCTTACCTTCTTCAGTTGTAGATTCCCAAAGGTCTTCTTGACCTGGGCTTTCCATTTCCCATTTTTCAGTTGATATGGCATCTAAAATTCTCCTTTCGAAAAAGATGTAGCGCTTGCCCAATCGCAAGCCGCCAAGTTTTTGATAATGTTGTCTTACTGTTTTCACGTTGACGCCCAGATACTCAGCGAGTTCCTCGGGCGTTACTCTCTTGCCTAAAATTTTTTCCATGGTGATAATCTCCACGTCTTTGGGTTACCCAGCGACCCATTCGCTGGCCTGTGGAGCGTTTTCAGGATCTCCGGTGTACAGTTTTGCGAGGTATTGCTCGACAAGACGTGGAAGGAGGGGAGACTAACCGATCTCGTTCATGAGGAGGTTGCAGACTTCTTTGTCCTCGATCCCCAGGTAGCGCATGGTCACTGCCGGTGAGGAGTGGTTGTATCTCTTGCAGAGGATCTCGTATCCGGCGCTGTGATAAACGCGCTGGCAATAACCCCATGTTTTGCGAAGTGTGTGTGCGCCGTACTGACCTTTCAGGTTGATAGCCGATGTCCAGGACTTGATCAGGCGACCGACGCTCTGGCTAGTCAGATGCCCATTGCCTTTCCTTGATCGGAACAAATAGTCTTCCGGGCCTGGCTGAATTTCGGCGATATAGATTTGCAGGGCTTTGAATACGGATTTATTGATCACCAGGACATTGGCTTTTCCGGTTTTCGATTCAATGATCTTGATTGCGGCCCCGGCTTTCAGTCCTTCAACCTGGGCGTACTTAATTCGAACTAAATCATTGGCACGAAGACCATTGTTAATGCCCATGATCCAGAGGAGATGATCACGTGGTCTTGATTTGAGTAGCCTGGAAATCGCTTTGATGTCTTTCTGATTACGAACGGGCTCAACAGTAACAATAGAGCCCTTCTGGATACCTGTACGGTGTCCCATGACGGTACCTCCCTCAATGTTTAGATTGTGGTGTTAAATATGAGAAACTGATCTTTCGAAATCGCAGTGTTTTAACGAAACGGCGGAAAGCCTTTAGTGGCGGGGATATTGGAGAGATACCAATGCTTACCTCTTCACAAAGGTAAGCATTGGCATTAAGGAGGAATAAAACAGGGAACCCCGGCTATCCACTATGAAAAACCGGGGTTCAGGTACGGAATAAATACTCTCAAAAAGGAAAATTTAAATAAGCTTGATATC
>MDTD01141673.1_pt1 | contig 10112 bp, 10 predicted proteins | sample 811221 | NCBI WGS metagenome assembly MDTD01 (sample SAMN05326646, study PRJNA326480) | marine metagenome | isolation source: seawater | place: Pacific Ocean: South West | collected 2011
GAAAACTAAATAGCCTAAAAATGCTACCCCAGTATTAGTTAAGTAGCTATCAAAATATTCTATCAAATGTTGTCCACTATTAGACAAATGTTGTTTTAATTCTTTATTGCTGTTATCCCCCTGCTTTTCTGTTCCTTGGCATAAACAAATTGATATTAAAAATAAAAAAGACACATATCTTTTCATGATAACTCCTTATTTTGGTTTAATAGTACTTGTAATTCTAACATAGTTAGAAATTCCAAAACAAAAAATATTAGTTTGCAGTTACAGTTACAGGTATATTGAACATGGACGTATAGTTTGAATGACCATCAAACATCAATTGAAACTGAAAACTTGTTGAACCAACACTAACCCCCTCCACATGGATAGCCATTCCGTGTTCATCATGATCGTGATCATCGTCTTCATCATCACCTTCAACTTCGAGAAAAACTATAGATGCATCATAACCTGAAATTACTACTTCATGGCAATTATTCACATCGAGTAAATTTCCCTCACTATCTAAAAAATGAACAGACAATTCTAAAGTTTCACCGACTGCTAAAGAAACCGAACCGTATACTGCCCCTTCAAATTCTCTGTACACTTCGTTTCCAGCATATTCCAAAACAAAGCCATCCATATTATAATTACCCGCACCTCCTCTTCTAATATCACTTGAAGATTTTAATCCCCAATAGTCGGATACAGCTACTCGATAATAAGGTCTTTGTTCACACAAAACATTAAGATCATAGTATGAATTAGTTCTTTCCTCTGTGTAAAATATTTCTATCTGATTACTCATATCTTCTGATTCAGATTCATATAAAGTGTATGATTTAAAATCATCATCATTGTTCTGCGACCATGTAATCATAAATGATCCATTTTCATAAGCAATTGGATTTAAAACAGATGCCGTTGGTGGACTATCTATCGTATTCGTCATTCCTGTTCCAATAGCGGTTAATCCTAACGTATCTGTCACTTGTATATAGAACCAATTTTCAACTAATGGATCAAATTCAGTAATAGAATGTGATGTAGTTGAAATATCAGTGTAGGTAGCTAAAGTATCTTTATCTCCACCTTCTATAGTAGAGTATAACACTCTGTAGTCTTGAAAATCACCATTTGTAGAAGGTTCCCATACAACGGTCATTTCTTCTAAATTATACTCTACAGAGACAACATTCCCTCCATTGGGAACTGCGGTAGAATTATCTACAGTTACACTAACTTCATCTAATGTAGAGTTATCCATTTCATCATAAGCTACAACTCGAATGGTATGCTCTGTACCATTATCATATTCAGTAGTATACCATACGTATACATAAGGAGACTCGGTATCGGTTTCCATTAACTCATCATTGATATAAAATTCTACTTTACTGATGCCTTCATTATCATCAGCATCTGCAGCAATGGTTACTATTTCATTGACCGTGGAACCGGTGGTAACTGAAGTAATGGAGACGCTAGGAGGTGTGGTATCTTCACAGCTAAATAATAATAATAATAATGTTAATGAGATTAAATGTTTCATAATTCTCCTGTATTTGTTTTAGGAGCAAAGAAATGATAGGCTTGATGCCCTACACCTTTTCACCCGAAAGTATTTAGAATAAAATTAAAGCATTGGCTCAGGTCTCCTGACTTAAGTAGTATCATTTGGATCTCCTTCTCTAGAAAAGAGTTCTAGATGGACAATGATCCGTTTTGCTACAATTACAGTAGCGGGGACTGTAGTTGATTTTCACAACTTTCCCTGTTGCTATTGCTTATTAAAAAAAAAATTATGGCATTATAGAAAAATTTACAACAACAAATCTGTCCTATTATTTCTTTTATTGAAATAAATTTGCAATTATGGAACAAAAAGATAAAGAGTGGTTTGTAATATCAAGCGGAGTTGCGCCATTGTATAGCAAGGCAAATTTTGATTCTAGATGCCTTACAGAAATGGTATATGGTGATTCATGTAAAATTATTACAATTAAGAATAGTTGGCTATTTGTTGAGTTAAACGATAGTTACCAAGGTTGGGTTAAAAGCTTTTATGGAATAAGAACTAAATTGAAAAACAATCCTTCATATATTGTTGTATACCCAAATGGAAAAGGAACTTACAGCCCTAAATATCCATTTGGTGCAAAATTAAATAAAAAACGGCTTGGTTCTATACCAATAGGCCAGAATCTTGACCTAAATAATCTAACTTCATTGCTTGATAATTTTGTAGATATACCCTACAAATGGGGAGGGAAAAGCTCATTAGGATTCGATTGCTCTGGTTTAGTACAATCGGTGTTCCAAGTTTTTGGATTAGAATTACCTAGAGATTCAAAAGATCAATGGAATTTTTTAGAACCATATAAAATTGATCTAAACAAAGCCAAGCTGGGTGATCTACATTTTTTTAGAAAAAATGGTAGGGTTGTTCATGTAGCTATATCGTGTGGCGGTTTAAATTTTATTCATGCTCAAGGGCATGTTAAAAAAGAGTCCCTGGATAAAGAGGATAATAGATTTAATCAAAGTTTGCTCGATATTTACCATGCCAGTGCATCGATAAGACTTAAATTTGGACTATGAAAATAAGCTATCAAAATTCGAATAATAATCATTTGCTAAGTAGAGCTGTTTTAGTTCTTAATGCTAATTATGCCCCAATGATGGTTTGTACTGCAAAAAGAGCGATATGCCTAGAGTTCTTAAATAAAATTGATGTGCTAGCTAATTATGAAGAAAAAGTTAATAGCCCATCGACAACTATTAATTTGCCAAGTGTGATAAAAATCCGAGAATTTGTAAAATATGATAACCTATCGCTTGATCTTAATAGAAAAAATATTCTTTTAAGAGATGAACATTTATGTCAATATTGTGGCGATAAGAACTCACCGTTAACAATTGATCACATATTACCAAAGGGAAGAGGGGGTCAAGATTTATGGGAAAATCTCGTAACTGCTTGCAAGCCTTGTAATCAAAAAAAAGGAAATAAAACTCCAGAAGAAGCAAATATGGTATTAAAAAGAAACCCCAAAAGATTAAACCGACTGCACTATTTTTACAAATATGTCAATGATAAGCAGAAAGAATGGCGACCATACCTATTTATGGAACCATTTAAACTAAATTAAAGCTTTACTTATGGGAAGCAATAAAAAACGAGTTTTAAGTGGAATTCAACCATCAGGGCATTTGCATTTAGGTAATTATTTTGGCATGATGTCTAAGATGATAGAATATCAAGAAGATGATGATTTATTTTGTTTTATAGCAGATTTTCATGCATTGACTGCTAACCAAAATTCAAAAATTTTATCATCAAACACATATGACGCTGTTTGTGATTTTATTGCATTAGGGCTTAGACCAGAAAAAACAACATTTTGGGTACAATCTGATGTTTCTGAGGTTACTGAATTAGCATGGATCTTATCTTCATTCACTAGTGTTGGACTAATGGACAGATCAACTACTTACAAAGATAAAATTGCTAAAGGAATAAAACCTAATATGGGTCTTTACTCCTATCCAATTCTGATGGCAGCAGATATTTTACTTTTCAATAGCAACTTAGTACCTGTTGGTAAAGATCAAAAACAGCATATTGAGATGGCTAGAGATATAGCTAATAAGTTCAATGCTAATTATGGTGATATTCTTACTTTACCTGAGCCAGACATTGTAAAAGAAACGCAATTAATACCAGGAATTGATGGACAAAAAATGAGTAAATCATATAATAATACTATTCCGATTTTCGGAGAAGATAAAGTAATTCGAAAAAAAGTTATGAGCATAATAACTGATAATGCAAGTGTTAATGAGCCCAAGGATAAAAATACCCCATTATTTTATTTGTATAGTTTGTTTGCAAACTCAAACGAGAAACAATTACTTTCAGAAAGATATGATTCTTCAGGATTACGCTATGGCGATTTGAAATTAGAATTATATGAAAAAATAATGGATTATTTTGCTCCCTTCAGACAAGAAAGGGCTTTATTACATTCCAAGCCAGATGATGTAAAAGATATTTTAAAGTTGGGCGCTAAAAAAGCAAAACTTGTTGCGTTTGAAATGCTAGAAAAAATTAGGTCTGCTATCGGTTTAAGGCTTTTTTAATGGGATATAATATTCATTTAGAAAAATTTGAAGGCCCTTTAGATCTACTCCTTTATTTTATAAGAAGAGACGAATTAGATATTTACGACATTCCCATATCAAAAATTACTGAAGATTTCATAAACACTATTAATGAGTGGAAGCGCCTTAATATGGTAATAGCGGGTGAATTTATAGTAATGGCATCTACACTTATGAGGATCAAAGCCAAAATGATGATTCCCCGTGAGCAAATTGATGAAAATGGAGATAATATTGACCCAAGAACTGAGTTGATGCAGAGATTAATAGATTACAAGAGATTTCGGAAAGCAGCAGATATTTTAAATGAAATGGCTGTTAGGAGGAATGCTCACTTTAAGAGACAGTTGCATATATCATTTGCCACTGGAAAAAATGATGAAACCCTAGACGAGTTTTTTAAGGATGTATCTTTATATGACCTAGCAAAATTATTTAAAAGAGCTATGGAAGATAAGCCAATTTTATCACCATTAGAATTAAACAAAGAACCCGTAAAGCTTGAGAAACAAAAAGAAATGATTTTAAATTATTTTGACGGAGAGGGTAGGCTTAGCTTCAATAACTTATTAACGGTTTTACAAACAAGGATTGAAATAATTGTAACATTTTTGGCAATTCTTGATTTAGTTAAGGAAGGAATTTGTGCGCTTCAACAAGCCGAGGTTTTTTCAGATATAAAATTAATCAACTTAAAATTACAATCTTAATGCATGAATCAGAAACCAAGAACATAATAGAGGCTTTGCTTTTTGCTTCACGAGATCCTTTGACTCAGGTTCAGGTAAATCAAGTATTCGAACCTGACACACCTAATTTAGAGGAAATAGTAATTTTATTAAATGAGCAATATAATTCTAATAGAAATTCATTTATTATTAAAAAGGTAGCAGGTGGTTTTCAAATTGTAACTCGGAAGCAATATGAATACTTTATTAAAAAATTATTAAAAAAATCGAGTAAATTTAAACTATCTATAGCAGCCATGGATAGTTTGGCTATTATTGCATACAAACAGCCAATTAGTCGATATGAGATTGAAGCAATAAGAGGAGTAGATTCAAGTGGTGTATTAAAAACTTTATTAAACTTTGAATTGATAAAAATTAAAGGTAGAGGTGCTGGGCCGGGTAGGCCCTTGTTGTACAAAACAACAAATAAATTTTTAGATTATTTTGGCCTAAATAGGCTTTCAGATATGCCAAAGTTGAAGGAAATTTCAGAATTAATTGATGCTGACCCAAAATTAGGAGAGCAAATTTCTGTTTTTATAAATGAAAATCCATCTGACAATAATAAAAATGAATAGACAATTTCATTCATATGGAGGATGCCATCAGGTTAAATAAATTTTTAGCTAAATCAGGGGTCGCATCTAGACGAAGATCAGATGAATTAATAAAAATGGCTACTACAGAAGTGAATGGTAAAATCTGCTTGGATCCTGCATATCATGTAGGTAAAGATGATATCGTTAAATACGATGGTAAAAATATTGGTATAATACATGAGTCTATTGTCCTCATGCTGAACAAACCAAGAAAAGTTATATCAACGGTTAAAGATACACATAATAGAAAAATAGTGATGGATTATATTCCAAAAAAATTCCGACTAAATCCTATAGGTAGGTTAGATCAAAACACTACCGGATTATTATTATTTACCAATGACGGCGATCTTCAGCAATTTCTTACTCATCCAAAAAATAATGTACCAAAAGATTATGAGGCCAATATTGGTGGTAGACTTGATATGAAACAAAAAAATAAAATTCAAAGAGGAGTCTACATAGGGAACAAAGAATTTGGGAAAGCTGAAATTTTAGATCAAGTTACTGAAAAAAAAAGGTCTAAAATTATTTTACGTTTAAAGCACGGTAAAAAACGAGAAATTAGAAGGATTTTCTTTAGGCTAAATATAAAATTGTTTAGTCTTAAACGTATCGCTTTTTCTAAAATCAAACTAGGCAACTTGAAAGAAGGTATGTATCGGCAATTGAGTGAAAGTGAGATTTCTTTGCTGAGAAATTCATAATTATGAACAATATTATATTTTCTTCATTATGAAATTATATAAACAAAAGTTAATATAGCCGGCTTATTGAGAGTAAAAAATCATGATAATCGCTATTGATGGTCCTTCAGGGTCTGGCAAAAGTACTACCGCTAGATTGCTGGCGCAACGTTTGAAAATTACCCATGTTGACACAGGCGCAATGTATAGAGTGGTAACTTGGGGATTATTGAAAGAAAAAATTGATTTCAAAGATTTATCAAATGTTAATTCTTTTTTAGATAGTATTAATATCTCATACAAAAATTCCAATGAGATATTACTTAACGGGGAATTATTATCATTTGAAATAAGAAAAAAAGAAATCACTTCAAATGTTAGTGAAGTAAGTTCTATGAATGTAGTAAGAAAGTTTTTGGTTAATCTGCAGAGACAAATAGGAAGTAAAGTAGATTGTGTAATTGAGGGTAGAGATATTGGTTCTGTTGTTTTTCCTGAAGCAGACTTTAAATTTTTTCTTACCGCTGACTTAGATGTTAGGTCAAAGCGCAGACAAGACGAGTTAGACAAAATTGGTGAATTTTTATCAATTGATGATATTAAAGCTTCCATTGTAGAAAGGGACTTTATTGACTCTACACGAGAAATTTCTCCATTAATACGCCCAAAAAATGCTATTGAAATAGATTCTACCAATTTAACAATTGATGAGCAAATTGAAAAAATAATAAGTTTAATTAACAAATAAGGAACATCTAAGTATGTTTGAAAATATAAAAGAAGAAAATATGGTTGAACAGACTCCTGATGATGATAACACTATCATTTCAGAAGTCAGCGCTGAAGATGCGCCAACTGCCTCAATTGACAATCTTGAGGAACCAAATGACTACCTAAATCCATTACTTTTTAAAGATGTAAAAGTAATTGATATTGATAAAATTGATAAAGATGAAACTTCCGATCAAGAAAACCAAAAAGTAGAATCAATTTACGCAAATACTTTTGGAGATATATCTGAAAATACTTTAGTTGAAGGCAGAGTGGTAGGCATGAATGATCGAGATGTCCTAATAGATATTGGTTTTAAATCTGAAGGTATTATCGATCGATCCGAGTTTGACAAAAATGATTTACCTAAAATAGGGGATCATGTAGAAGTCTATCTGGAGTATATTGAAGATGCCGGTGGTAACACTATTTTATCAAAAGAAAAAGCTGATTTTATGAGGAGATGGAAAGAGCTAAATGATGCCTTTGATAAAGAAAAAATAATAAAAGGAAAAATCACTCGAAGAATAAAGGGGGGGCTCATAGTTGATCTTGGTGTAGTTCAAGCCTTCTTACCTGGTTCGCAAGTAGATGTTCGTCCTATTCAAGACTTCGATGTTTACTTAGATAAAGAGATAGAATTGCGCATCGTAAAGTTTAATGAATCAAGGAAAAACATTGTGGTTTCACATAAAATTATTCTTGAAGATAGTCTTAAAGAACAAAGAGAAGCTCTATTTAAAGAATTAGAGGTGGGTTCCATTATAGAGGGCCGTGTTAAAAATGTTACGGATTTCGGTGTATTTGTTGATTTAGGAGGTATAGACGGTTTGTTGCATATTACAGATCTTTCCTGGGGAAGAGTTAATCATCCCTCTGAAATAATTAGTTTAAATGATAAAATAACTGTCAAAGTAATTGAATATGATCTAGAAAGGAAGCGTGTGTCTCTAGGCCTTAAGCAATTAACACCTCACCCATGGGAAAATATAGAAACAAAATTTCCAATTGGTAATGTTGTAAAAGGAAAAGTTGTCAGTCTAACCAACTACGGATGTTTTATAGAACTTGAACCTGGAATAGAGGGATTAATTCATCACTCTGAAATTTCTTGGACAAAACACATTAAAAATCCTTCAGAAGAATATTCTATGGGAGATGAAGTAGACGCTAAAGTATTATCAATCGATATTGATGATAGAAAAATCAGCCTAGGAGTTAAACAACTGACACCTGATCCATGGGATAAGATTGAAGAAAAATATATGGTTGGTACAGTTCATAATGTGATCATAAAAAATCTAACTCAATTTGGTGCATTTGCTGAACTTGAAGATGATATTGATGGCTTGATTCATGTTTCTGATATGTCTTGGACAAAAGTAATTAGACATCCTAAAGAAATAGTAGAAAAAGGACAAGAGTTAGAAGTGCGAATATTAGAAGTTTCTAGAGAAAATAGAAGAATATCTATGGGACTCAGGCAAGTAAACGATGATCCATGGCCAGAACTTATTAATTATTTTGAATCAGGAAAGGAAGTGAGTGGCGAGATAATTAGGATTTTAGATAAAGGTATTATCACACTTCTTGACCGGGATGTTGAAGGAATAATCCCTTTTGGAAAAATGTCTAAAAAAGATAGGAGAAATCTTGCAGGCCAATATGAAATTGGAGCAAATTTATCGGGAATTGTAATGAAAGTTTCACCCGACGATAAGAAAGTTATTTTATATAAAGAAGAACTCGCAGGTAATATAAAAAGAACTTCTGCAAATGATGAAGTCAAGCAATACCTAACTAATCAAGAAACAGTTTCGGGTGAAAAGTTAGAGTTGCCTCAAGAACTTATAGACTTAGCAAGCCAAGTAGAGAGTGAAGTTTCTGATAAAAATAATGAAAGTATTAAAAATGATGACAAAGAGGAGAATTAGGGTAATTTTTTAGGGGGTACGTATATTTCTTGAAAGATAAAAAAATACATTTGTATTTAGGGCAGAAGTTTGTGATACCCATTGGATCGCTTGTTCTTGCTCTTTTACTTTGGCTTTTCGTTGTTTCAGAAAAAGAATATAATTTAATATTAGATCTTCCTTTGGAAGCTAGAAATTTAAGTGCTCAAATGGCGCATAAGGAAGAAGTTCCATCTTATGCATCAATAAAAATTCGAGGTACTGGTAGAAATTTATTTAAATCTATTCTGCTTAAAAATTACGCTGGATTTAAGTTAGTGCTTGACCTCGAAGGGATTTCCGAAGAATATGAATTTAACTTAAATGAGTATTTTGAAAAGTATCCTAGAAAAGTTGTTTTACCTTTGAATTACAATTTATCATTTGTTGAAGTAATTCATCCGAATCGGGTTAAAATTAGTTTAGATGAATACCAAGTTAAAAAGGTTCCTATAATTTCAAATCTTCACGTTACACCAAGCCCCGGATATATGTTAGTGGGAGATATAAAGTTTAATCCTAAAATGATTGAAGTTGCCGGGCCGAAAGAGGAAATTGCCTTAATTAATCATGTGCAAACGTATCATGACACAATTGAAAGAATATCAACTAATTTTAAAAGTAGAAAAAAAGTCTTTTCAAATCAAACTCTTGTTGAGTACAATCCAACCCATGTCGAAGTTAGTTTAGATATTCAGCAGATTAGTGAAAAAATTATCGTTGATATACCAGTGATTATTAATAACATACCTGATAAAATTAGAGTGTTTCCATCTCCCCAAACAGTGTCCTTAACCGTTATTGGAGGGCTTCAAATGATTGCATCATTAAAGCCTGAGGAAATACAAGTTAAAATTAGTTTTAATGATTGGAGTTCCAGTAAGCAATTTTATGAGCCAAATGTAGATCTGCCTCCAGGTATTTTAGATTGGAAGGATCTTTCTCCAAAGAGTTTAGAAATAGCAGTGGCAAGAGAGCTTAAATGATTGTTCTAGGTATTGAAACTTCTTGTGACGAAACAGCAGCCTCTGTTTGTAAAGACGGTAAAATAATTTCTAATATTATAAGTCGACAAGTCATTCACTCTCAATTTGGTGGTGTAGTACCAGAGCTTGCTTCTAGAGAGCATGAAACCTTATTAAATAGTGTTGTCCATGAAGCAATTAAAAAAGCAAACATCGGACTAGATAAATTAAATGCTGTAGCAGTAACACAAGGACC
>MDTD01088805.1_pt1 | contig 10111 bp, 4 predicted proteins | sample 811221 | NCBI WGS metagenome assembly MDTD01 (sample SAMN05326646, study PRJNA326480) | marine metagenome | isolation source: seawater | place: Pacific Ocean: South West | collected 2011
CGATGACCGCGGCCCTGATCGGCTTGCTCGTTGAGCGGGGAGAGCTGACGTGGGAGACGAGTGTTGCCGAGGCACTCGAAGGTATCTCGGACGAGGTGGACGAGCAGTGGTCGACCGTGACGGTTGTGGAACTTCTTGGACACCGATCAGGAATCGCTGAGACGCGATCGAGTTCGTTGCTCACGCTCCCATGGCAACTCAACAGTATGACCCTCTTCATTGACCTGCGGGGTCAACGGGCGGCGGTTGCGCAAGCTGTTCTCGAGGAATCACCCCAACTTGCGCGTGTTGATGGTTTGATGCCCTTCACATACTCGAACTTCGGCTACATCCTCGCGGGTGTGATCATCGAGGAGAAGTTCGACAAGCCCTGGGAAGAGGTGATGACGGAGGAGATCTTCGAGCCGCTGGGCATGACGAGCGCGGGCTTCGGGCCGCCGGGCGTGGTGGGCGAAGCTGTCGAACCGATGGGGCACCACATGCGGAGTGAGTGGATCGCGCTGCCCCTGGTCGAAGGCCAGCGCACGCCGGACAACCCGGCAAGCTACGGCCCCGCGGGCACGGTTCACGCCAGCATTCTCGACTGGGCGAAATTCGTCAGCGACTTCGAGCGAGGACTCGAGGGCAAAGGCAAGCTGCTCAAGCAGGAGACGTATCAGACGATCGCGACCGATCCGGAGGGCGACGGGTACGCGCTCGGCTGGGGCACGCTCGAGCGGGAGTGGGGCGGCGGGACGGTCTTCACGCACGCAGGGAGCAACACATACTGGTACGCGGTAGCCTGGGTCGCGCCGGAGACAGATTTCGTCGCGGTGGTGGCTTCGAACATGCCACCCAACGTCGCGTCTGGGCCCTGCGACACCGCGGTCGGGATGATGGTCCAGCGTTTCGGCTTGCCTGAACCGGAAGCCGGGGCGGACGAGGCCGAGATCAACGCGGACGGGTCCGAGCCCGAGTGATCACGCGTTGACTTCGGCGGGCTCTTGGTTGCGCATCGTGGCGAGCGATTCGCGGAGCTTGGGCTCGTTGTCCTGATCGGATTTCGCTTCGGGCTCGGATTCGGTTTTCTTGAATGAGCCGTCTTCGTGGATCTCGTCGACCTTGACGGTGACGCGCTTGGAGACGCCGCGTTCCTGCATCGTGACGCCGTAGAGGCGGTCGGCCTCGGACATCGTGCGCTTGTGGTGCGTGATGATGATGAAGTGCGAGCGGTCTGTGAACGAGCGGACGACGTTGCAGTAGCGGTCGACGTTGGCGTCGTCGAGGGCGGCGTCGACTTCGTCGAGGATGCAGAAGCAGCTGGGCTTGGTCTGGAAGATCGAGAGCAGGAGCGCGACGGCGGTCATGGTCTTCTCGCCGCCCGAGAGCTGGTTGATGGTGCGGGGTTCCTTGCCGGGCGGGCGAGCGATGACCTCGACGCCGGATTCGAGCCAGTCGACCTCGTCGGTCTGGACCTTCTCGCCGTCGACTTCCTTGACGAGCGGCATGAGGCGGACTTCGGCCTTGCCCCCGCCGAAGAGGCGGCGGAACATGCCGTTGGATCCCGCGAAGTTCTCGCGGACGGCGGTGAAGGTCTCCTCGAAGCGCTCGCGGCTGGCGACGTTGAGGCGTTCGATGAGCTCGGTCAGACGTGTGCGGGCCTCGTCGAGGTCGGCGACCTGGGCGATGAGTTCCTCGTTGCGTCCTTCGAGCTGGCCCTCTTCCTCGATCGAGTCGAGGTTGACGTTGCCGAGCTTCTTGATCTCCTTGCGGAGCTCTTCGCACTGGGCCGAGGCTTCTTCCTGATCGAGCAGCACGATCGCGTCGTACATGACGAGCAGGCGGTACTCGCGGTACTCGGCGGCGATGTCGATCCCGAGTTCCTCGCCTGCGCGGTCCTCGGCGTGCTCGCGCTTGACCTCGACCTCGCGGCGGGCGACCTCGAGCGAGTGCCAGTTCCGCTCGATCCGCTGCGCCTCATCGCGTGCGCGGCTGGCGTGCTGGCTGAGCGAGTTGGCCCGCTCGTTCGCCTCGGCGAGCTGTGACTGGGTTTCTTCGAGCTGTGAAGCGAGCAGCTCGGCCTTCTCGTCCGCGTGGGCGACCTCGTTCTGCGCTTCGATGATCGTCTGGCGGTGCTGCTCGATCACACCCTGGGCCCGCTCGGCGTGGTCGGTCAGCTCGCGGAGGCTGCGCTGCACGCTCTCGGTCTCGCTCACCACGCGGTCCAGATCGCGCCGGGCCGAGGAGAGCTGCTCGCGGAGGGCGCCGGCTTCGACGCGGGCCGCGGTGACCTGCTCCGACGACTGCTCGGCGCGCATCGTGAGCCTTGTGACCTCGGTCTCGAGCGACTCGGCGGCCGCTCGCTGATCGATCAGCAGGTCGTCGAGCTTTGTGATCCGCTCGCGGAGTTGCTCGGCCTCGTTGCGGACGGTTTCGAGCCGGCCCGTGATCTGCTCGGCTTCCTGCGCGAGCGTGCCGAGCGATTCGGTGTGGCGGCGGCGCTCGGTCTCCAGACGCTCGGCGCGGGCCTGCGCACCGGCGAGGTGGCGTTCCTCGGCGGCAAGCTGCGTGCGGACCTGCGCCCGGGACTGGCTGATCGCCGAGGCGCGCTCGTCCTGGCGTGCGAGCTCGTCGCGGTTGGTCTCGAGCGATTCGGTGACACTGGCGAGCGTGAAGCGAAGCTGCTCGAGCTCGGCGCGCCGGCGGAGCAGGCCTTGGCCGCCCGTCTCGCTGGCGCTCGGACCGGCGACGACGCGGCCGTCGGATTCGAGCACGCAGCCGTCGCGTGTGACGAAGCGTGCACCCGAGCCGATCACGCCCGCGGCCAGCAGCGTGGCGGCTTCGAGGTTCTCGACGAGGTACGTCTGCCCGAGCAAGCGGTCGAGCAGCTTGGCGCCGGCTTCGCCCAGGGCGGCCTCGGCGTTCTCGCGAATGCGGACAAGGGGGCGCAGTGCTGTGACGCGCCCGCCGCGCAGCACGGTGTCCATCGGCGAGCGTGTCGAGGGGCAGTGGAAGTCGGCTCCGCCCGTGGAGAGGGGCATGAACGTGACGCGTCCCTTGAGCTTGCCGAGTTCATCGGCGCTTGGAATATCGAGCGCCGAGCGCACGACGAGCGACTGAAGGGCCGAGCCCAGGGCCGCTTCGACGGCTTCCGCGTCGTCCGAGCTCGCCTCGATGAGGTCGGCGACCGCGCCGATGACGCCCTCGAAGCCCTCGCCCGCGTCGCGCGCATCGAGAACCGCGCGGACCGCGTCGCCGAAGCCCTCGCGGGAGGCGTCCATTTCTTCCAGCGTGACGCGTCGTGAATCCAGACGCACACGCTGCTGATCCAGCTCGCTCACGCGCTCGGCCAGTTCGCTCCGACCCGCGGCCAGGCTCGAGGCCTGTTCATCCAGCCCGGCGAGCTGGGCGGACAGTCGGTCGACCTCGTCCGAGTGCTTGCGGCATGCTTCGAGCAGTTCTTCATGCTCGCGCGTCTGGCGCTCCTGCTCGCTCCGGGCCTCGGCCTGCTTGCGCTCTACAGCGGCCAGCTGCTCGGCGAGCTGCTCGGCACGACGCGTGTCCGACTGGATCGACGCGTTGAGCGCTGCCCGCTCACGCTCGACACCCGCGACCGCGGCCTGCTTCTCCGAGAGCTTCTGCCTCGCGTCGGCGGCCTCTTCAAGCACCGCGGCCCGCGCCTCGGTCGCGCGGCTCATCGACTGCTCGACCTCGGAAAGCCGAGACTCGTGCGTCTCGATCGCGTGGCGCTCGTCGGCCTCGCTCTTGGCGAGTTCCTCGAGGCGGAGCGTCAGCTCCTCGCTCTTGCTCGCGTCGGTCTCGAGGCGGCGCTTGGCTTCCTCGATCGCCGACTCGGTCATTTTGACGCGCTGGGTCGCGCGCTCGGCGTCGTGCTGGGCGGACTGGCGCTCCGAATCCACCCGGCGGACCGTTTCGTTGAGTTCGTGGCGGGTGACCTCGGCGTCCTGTTTCTCGGCCTCGAGTTCCTCGACGCGGGCCTGCGACGCCTCGCGCTGGGATTCCAGAGCCGTCAGCTCGCTCGTCAGCCCGTCGAGACGCTGACGCAGATCGTCGTACTGATCGAACGCGAGCGCCATGCGGATCGCGCGGTATTCGTCGTCGAGCGACTGGAAACGCTTGGCCTTGGCGGCCTGGCCCTTGACGATTCGCAGACGCCGCTCGGTGTTCTCGAGCTGCTCGCGGGCCTTGGTCAGGTTGACCTCGGTCTTGTCGAGTTTGCGCGTTGCCTCGATGCGGCGCTGCTTGTACCGCGCGATGCCCGCGGCTTCCTCGAAGATCGTCCGGCGCTCCTGGGGACTGGCAAGGAGCATCGCGTCGACCTTGCCCTGCTCGATGATCGAGTAGGCGTCGGCCCCGATGCCCGTGTCCAGGAACAGCTCGCGGATGTCGCGGAGGCGCACACGCTTGTCGTTGATCAGATACTGGCTCGTGCCGTCGCGGTAGAGGCGGCGTTCGACGAAGACCTCGTCGGCCTCGATCGGCAGGCCCCGGCGTCGGCGGCCGGAGCGGCGCTGCTCGCGGCGCTCTTCCGTTTCCTCCTCGCCCTCGTCCTCGTCGAGCGGGTCGTTCAGGGTGAGTTCCACGAGCTCGGCGTCGGCGTCGATGATCGGGTTGTCGAACCCGAGCGTCACGGAGGCCATGCCCGCAGGGGAGCGTCCGGCTGCGCCGGCGAAGATGACGTCGATCATCTCCTTGCCGCGGAGCGACTTGCTCGACCGCTCGCCCAGGACCCACTTGATGGCGTCGACGACGTTGGACTTGCCGCAGCCGTTGGGCCCGACAACGCCTGTGATGTCGTCGTCAAAGGTGAACTCGGTGCGGTCCGCGAAGGACTTGAAGCCGTTGAGAATGAGTTTGGATAAACGCATGGGTCGTGGCGCCCTCCGTGCCGCCTGATCGACTCTGCACGAGGCCTGATTCGTATGGCGTCCTGCCCGGTGGCCCCGTCAGGAAGGGGCAGTCTACATCACTTGTCCTCGTTTGTCCCCCCGGACCCGTTTCCGTTCCCGCCGGCGGCCCCGGCCGGGGGCTTGAGCGGGACGACGTACGAGGGTTTGTCGTCCGTGACGGGCTTGGCCGGGTCCTCGGCGATGGGGTCGAGGCTGATCTCTTCGCCCTCGCCCCCGATGAGCGCCGGGCGGTCGGTGGTGACGCTCTGCGTGGCCGTCAGCAGCGAGGCGAGCAGGCGGTCGGATTCGGTGGCGAACGAGGCGTTGGTCCCGCCCGAGTTCTGGATCGCTGCCAGGGCGCCCACGACCTCGGAGTAGGTGAACCCGAGCCCGGGTCGGGTCTCGGTGGCCGAGGCCTCGCGGGCCATGTACTTGATGAGTTCGTCGATGTCCGGGCCCATGCTCTGGGTCAGGATCGGGCCCGAGGCGGAGGGGGCGTAGCGGAGGCGGATCTCGCTGCCCGGGTTGTCGGCGACCATGATCAGGCGGTCCGACCAGGCGCTGACGAACATCGGCGTCTCGAGCTTGGCGTTCTCGCCGATCAGGGCGATTCGCGGCCTTCCCTGCTGGGTGACGTACACCAGGGGCTCGCCGAAGGGCACGATGTCGAGCTCGAAGCGACCGCGGACGTCCTGACGCTCGACGCCCTGCGGGTTGCCGCGGGGGATGCGCGACTCGGCGAGGTAGATCACCTGCTCGATCGTGGCCCGCTGGCCCGAGGGGCGGGCGCTGTTCATCGCGACGAGTTCCTTCAGGCGGTACCGCTCGGCCCGCTTCATGAGGGCCTCGTAGGCCGCGATGCGGCTTGTGAGCTGTTCCTCGTCTTCGAGCAGCTCGCGCAGGGCTCTTTCGATGGAGTTGCTGCCCTCGGCGATGCCCAGGAGCTGGATGGCCTCGATGCGGTCGGGCGAATCGACGTCGAAGGCGAGGCGTTCGAGGAAGGCTGAGGCGCGTGTGTCGCCCAGGTGTGCCCCGGCTCGGAGGGCCGCCATGCGGGGGCCTCGCTCGGGGAACTCGTACACGTCGCGCACAAACCCGATCGAACGGGGGCCGATCGCGCGCAGGGCCCAGCTCAGCTGGTCGGCGCTACTCGGGTCTTCGATCATCGAGCGTGTGTAGCGCTTGGCGAGGACCTCCGGGTATTCCTGGTTGATCGGCGTGTGCAGGAGCAACTGCACGAACTCTTCGAAGCGGTCCTTGTAGGCGGGCGGGGCGTAGACCTGGATGACCTGATCATCGCGTCCCTTGGCGGTGGAGTTCGGGCCGCGCGGGCCGTCGGGGAACTGCTGATTGATCGCCCGCGTGATGGCCTGGGCTCTTGAGTGCAGCGGGGTCTGGAGCAGGAGCTCCAGCGGCTGGGGCTCGATGACGCGTCCGCCGCCCAGCACGCGACCGACGCGGGTGTTGATCTCGCTGGTGACCCCCGGCTCGGCGAACGGGTTGATGAAGACCTCGCCGCGAGCTTCTGCGATTTTGTCGGTCTGGAGGCCGCCGAGTGTGCTGGCGGGACCGATCTGGAGTCGAGTGGTCCAGAGGATGCCGCCCTCGAGTGATTCGGTGGTCGAGCCGCTGAGCGCTCGGACACGGACATCGAAGAGCGTGCCGTCGGGTGCGCCCGGCGGGATGGCGCCCTCGACGAGGACGACCGCGGTGTCCGGGTGGCGGATGATCTCGCGGGGCGAGAGGCCGGCCAGCGGCGTGTTTGCGAAGCTGTTGGTCGTGTCGCCCTCTGTCCAGATGAGGATTTCGCGCTCCATGGTGGCCGCGACGTTCTCCGGGACGTTGGTGCTGCCGGAGCCCTTGAGCCCGACGACGAGCCCGTAGCCGGAGACGTACTCGGGCTCGGCTCTTCGGAGGCTTGTTTCGTATCCAATGGTGCCTCGAAGGACACTCGGAGCGCCCGAGAGTGTGGGGGTGACCTCGCGGGCGCGTTTCTTGGTTCCGCCGCCGCAGCCCGTGAGTGGGGCGGCACAGAGGATCAATGAGAGGGCCAGACCAACCGCCGCTCGCGTGCATCCCATCGCTGCGCAACCTCCGACATGCACCCAGATCGATGCTTGTGGTTCGCGTTCGGACTTGTCGCGTGGGCACTCGCCCGGGCGTGTCCGTCGCGTCGTACAGCGAGCAGCCGGTTCACCCACCCGTGGCCGCGTTCGCTGCGTGGGGACATCCTATCCGCCCGTTTGGCAATCCCTGCAAGCTGAGGACAAAACCCGGTTGCAAAAGCCCAGGATCGGGCTTTGCGTACGAATGCCGAACGCATACCTTATATGTATGGAGAATTGCGCTCAGAATGGGATAACCGACAGAATTCGACATAGTGCATACCCCTTGTTGTGCCTGAAACCGGGGGTAGGGCTCGAGACAACCGACATATTGTGGATATCGCGGCTTCGATCTTTGCAATTTCCTCAACTCGCGCAAGATCAACCACTTGGAACAACTATCCACAGACTCCCGACAGCGAACCGCGATATTTTGTACTTAAATCCCCTTCACGACACGATGGGTAGTGGTAGCATGGAGACCCGTGTCAGCCAGTTCCGGCCGACGCGGGTGCCTTGGAGGGTTCTTTCCGTTTCAGGTGCGTCAGACCCGACGCGACAACGCGACCCGAACAGCGGGCCCCAAATCGGGGTCAAACGACGTGCGGGACGCGAGTGGTTGCGGTGCGCGATGGCCTCGGAGCGGCAGGAACGTGGTGGTAGGGCCAGGTGCGTGGGAGTGCCCTGGTCCGGAGCAATGAGAGATCACGCCCGCCCGGCATCACGCCCGGCAGGCCAGCTATCGAGGTGGCATCCAGTGAGCGTCCTTTGCGACTCGCAAATCCGGGAACTCGTCGGCATCGAGCCTTACTCGCCCGCACAGAAGCGGCCGGGCAAGGTCAGCTACGGCGTGTCCAGCTACGGGTACGACGTCCGCGTCGGCTCGCGCTTCAAGATCTTCAGCCCGACGCCCGTCACGGGTGACATCGCCGTCGTCGACCCCAAGCGGTTCAGCGACGAGATGATGGTCGAGGTCGACACCGAGGTCCCTGGCCACGGCGGCACGGACAACGGCAGCCGGTACATCATCATCCCGCCCAACAGCTTCGCGCTGTGCGAGACCGTCGAGTACATCGAGGTGCCGCGGGATGTCCTGGTCATCTGCGTCGGCAAGAGCACGTACGCGCGTTGCGGCCTGATCGTGAACGTGACGCCGCTCGAGCCCGAGTGGCGCGGCAAGGTGACACTCGAGATCAGCAACACCACGCCGCTGCCCGCAAGGGTGTACGCCAACGAGGGCATCGCGCAGCTGGTGTTCCTCCAGGCGTCGCAGGTGTGCGAGACGAGCTACGCGGACAAGGCCGGGAAGTATCAGGATCAGGCGGGGCTGACGCTGCCGAAGGTGGATTAGGCATTAGGCATTAGGCACTGGGCATTAGGAAGACAGAGTTGGTGCATGGGATCGGGCATCACAACGCATCGAGATCTGCTCGCATGGCAGAAGGCGTTTGCACTCGGGCTTGGTGTGTACGAACTCACAGTGGACTTTCCAGCGGACGAGCGATTTGGGCTTGTGTCGCAGTTGAGAAGAGCGTCGGTATCTGTTGCGAGCAACATCGCTGAGGGATACGGGCGAGGGACGACGTCTGATTACTTGCGGTTTCTCAGGATGGCCAGAGGATCGCTCTATGAGATTGATACACAACTGGGTTTCGCATTGGAGCTCGGTTACATCACTGGAGTTGCTTACGAGCGTCTTCAGGCAGAGTTGGAAGAGTCGGGTCGGCTGCTTGGCGGATTGATTCGGAGTGTGGAACGAACCATTTAGTTTAAACCGGCAACAGGTCATTCAGAACTAGTGCCTTCTGCCTAGTGCCTAATGCCTCTGCCCCAGCATTCACGAGCATTATGAAAATTACACGGAAGTTCACAACCAAGGGCCAGGACGCCTTCGCCACTGCGAAGTGGACGAAGCGGGCCAGTCGTATCGCCAACCCGGACGGGACGGTTGTCTTTGAGATGACCGACGCGGAGGTGCCGGCGTCGTGGAGTCAGCTTGCCACGGACATCATGGTGAGCAAGTACTTCCGCAAGGCGGGTGTGCCGCAGATCCTGCCCGGGCGTGACCCGGTCGAGGCGCTGGCGCAGGACGCGTTCATCCGCGATGACGACGGCAAGGTCGTCATGGGGCCGGAGCGCTCGGCCAAGCAGGTGATCCACCGCCTTGCGGGCTGCTGGCGTCACTGGGGCCTCGAGCACGGCTACTTCGATTCGGAGGAGGACGCCGACGCGTTCTACGACGAGCTGGTGTACATGATGGTGCACCAGGTGGCGGCCCCGAACTCGCCCCAGTGGTTCAACACGGGTCTGAACTTCGCCTACGGCACGACGGGCCCGGCGCAGGGTCACTTCTACGCCGATCCGAAGACGGGCGAGATCAAGGAGGCCGACGACGCCTACACCCACCCCCAGCCGCACGCCTGCTTTATCCAGAGCGTGGACGATGCGTTGGTGGAAGAGGGCGGCATCATGGACCTTTGGGTTCGTGAGGCGCGGCTGTTTAAGTATGGTTCGGGCACGGGGACGAACTTCTCGAACCTGCGGGCCGAGAACGAGCCGCTGTCGGGCGGTGGCAAGAGCTCCGGGCTGATGAGCTGGCTCAAGATCGGCGACCGCGCGGCGGGAGCGATCAAGAGTGGGGGGACCACGCGCCGGGCGGCGAAGATGGTCTGCCTCGACATGGACCACCCGGACATCGGCAGCTTCGTGAACTGGAAAGTGCGCGAGGAGATCAAGGTCGCGGCGATGGTCGAGGGCCTGAGCTACCTCAAGAAGCACGACGAGACGACCGTCGAGCTGTGCGAGCGCCTCGGGCTCGAGCTGGATTTCGACTTCAACGGCGAGAGCTACCAGACCGTCAGCGGGCAGAACTCCAACAACTCGGTGCGGATTCCTGACAGCTTCTTCGACGCCGTCGACGAGGACGGGACGTGGGAGACGCACTTCCGCACGACGGGCGAGCTGGCCAAGACGTTCGACGCCAAGGCGCTGTGGAACGACATCAGCTACGCGGCGTGGAAGTGCGCCGACCCGGGCGTGCAGTTCGATTCGACGATCAACGCGTGGCACACCTGCCCGAGCGGCGGGCGGATCAACGCGAGCAACCCGTGCAGCGAG
>MDTD01109440.1_pt1 | contig 10111 bp, 12 predicted proteins | sample 811221 | NCBI WGS metagenome assembly MDTD01 (sample SAMN05326646, study PRJNA326480) | marine metagenome | isolation source: seawater | place: Pacific Ocean: South West | collected 2011
CTACTACTCAAAAATTTATCAAACTAAATTAGTTTCCTGTGAAAATGATTATTTATCTTTAGTAGAAAATAAAAAATTTTCGTCAGAATTGCGGAGGACAAAAAAAAAATTTTTAGAAAATTATAAAGTGATATTTAAAACACTTTTTTTGACAAAACAAAAGGATTTGATTGGAAAAATTTTATTAAAAAAAAATTCTTACCTTAAAAAAAAGAAAATCTCAAATTCTTTGAATGAAAGTTTGATAAATTTTTATGAAAAGTTAAGTAATTTATGTCCCGAAAAACTTATAGCTGGATTAATGCAAGTCGACGGCAAAACTATTGCTGCTTCGATTGGTATTATCGAAAATAAAAGATTTTACTACCTAATACCTGTAATTTTTACTGAAGAATTCAATTCTTTCTCTCCTGGAAAAATTTTGATCAACTATTTAATAAATTGGACAGCAAAAAACAACCTAGAGGTATTTGACTTTGGAATTGGTGAAGAAAATTACAAAAAATACTGGAGTAACTACTCTACAAGAATTTCTAGGCATCTGAATTATAAGGGAGCCAAAGGGTTTCTTGTATTTTTAATTATGAAGATTTATTTAAAATTTAAGCAATAATCGAGAAGGAGACAAAAATTTAGAATTCAATGTTTATTAAATTACTCTCTTTATTAATTTAAAAAGAAAGGGATTTAACTTATATCTTATTTTTGAAATAAGATAATTTTTATTTTCAATTTCACATACCTTTTTTATATTTCGCTCATGCGTCATAAGATTATAAACTAATGCAACTCTATCATTAATCCGATCACCTTCATAAGAATGCCAAGTCTCCCTTTCTTTTCTCGAAAAAAAAACTGCTCTGTTCTGCTTCCAATCAATACTTGTTTTGTTATCTCCTGACTTGGAGTTATAAAATACTGTCCCTGAATTACTTTCAGGATATAAATATATCACTCCAGATAATAGTTTATTCGGTGTATCGTCATGAATAGGGAATTTTGAATTTTTATTTGTTTTAATAATTGAAAAATCAGAATAGGAAAATAATTTTATTTTTTCAGGATTTAATTCTTTAAGAATATCAAATGCTTGAGGAAGATACCTGGAATTAATTTTAATCAATAAATTTTTTTCAATTGATGACTTGAGGATATTGTTATCTTTATCTATTGTATTAGGATAAACATCGATTTTATTATTTTCACTTAAATTTTTTGCATAATTTGAAAGAGACTGAAAATCTTCATCCTCCAAAAAGTTGTCTATTTTTTTTATTTTATAATTGAGCATCCTCAAAAAATATCATAACTTATTAAAAAATCTAGTTAGTTAAATTCTTTGAAATATTAAAATTTTTGGTTGCGGGGGTAGGATTTGAACCTACGACCTTCAGGTTATGAGCCTGACGAGCTACCAGACTGCTCCACCCCGCGTTAAACTATTTTTTTTTAATATTTATCGCTTGGAGTTTATCTTTCTCCTCTTTGATATCATAACTTAAAACTTGTTCCTCTTTTAATACTCTAAGTTTTGAACTCTCTAGAGCAGAAACATGAAGAAAGATATCTTTTTTTGTTTTATTATCAGTAATAAACCCGTAACCTTTTTTTGAATTAAACCACTTTACTTTACCAGATGGCATTGATGAACCTCTCATTTTAATATTTTTAATATCTGTTTTTTAGTTTTTGGAGTTTTTTAATTCTTTTTATGTTTTCTGTTTGAACTCTTTTTTTCTTTTCAGAGGGTTTTTCGTAGGTACTTTTCATTTTCATTATTTTAAAAAAACCTTCTTTTTGAAGCTTCCTCTTCAAAACTCTGATAGCTTGTTCCACATTGTTATCTTTTACATCTATTTTAATAAAAACCTCCGGTTAATTTTCATGGTTGTTATCATTTGAGTGTTTATTTGTCTAGACTGAAGCTGCTTGCGCCTTTTTTTCCTCTCTAATTTTAGCTTTTTTCTCTCTCTCAATTCTTCTTTTTGCCTTCTCTAGACTTTTTTGAAAAGCTTCTTGAGTGCACAAAGCTAAAATTACAGGGTCTCTTGGTTTTAAGTTTGAAAAGTTCCAGTAACTTCTTTTTCTTATTAAAGATACAGTCCCTTTTGTACTTCCAACTAATTTTGAAATTTGTCCGTCGGAAAGATCTGGAGCATTCTTACATAGCCAAAGGATTGCATCTGGACGGTCTTGTCTCTTTGATAATGGAGTATATTTTGGTTTTTTTCTCTCTTTAACCTCTATATCTTCAATTTTTTTAATCAGTTTAAGTTTTTTTAATGGATCTTTGGAACATAATTCTATTTCTTCTCTAGAAAGTTGGCCAGCTAAAATAGGATTGTAAGCTTTTATTCCTTTTGCAACATCACCATCAGCAATTCCTTTTATTTCAAGTTCATGTAAATTGCAAAATTCTGCTATTTGTTTAAATGTAAGCGTGGTATTTTCAACTAACCAAACAGCAGTTGCCTTTGGCATAAAAGGTGTTTCAGTCATATATTATTTTTTTGTTCTTAAATTACTAAATTTTTTATTATATTTGCTTACTCTTCCTTTATCTAAAATTTTTTGAGCTCCACCTGTCCAAGCGTAATGTGATTTGGGGTCAATATCTAATTTTAAGACATCATTCTCTTTACCCCAAGTAGATTTAGTCTCAAATTCTGTGCCGTCAGTCATTACAACTTTAATTTTATGATAATTTGGATGAATGTTTTTTTTCATTGCGATGTTTTATATGATTAATAGTTTTTACTCAATATCTTTTTTTTCTAACAGACCTTTTAATTCATCATGTATAAGTGAATTTGTTGCTAAAACATTCTTTTTAAGTGGTAAGTTATTATCATTTTCAAAAAAATCAACAAAACCACCTGCTTCTTTTACAATTACTATACCAGCTGCTACATCCCAATAATTTAATTCTCGTTGCCAATATCCGTCGCATCTTCCACTAGCAACCAAAGCCATATCTAATGCGGCGCTACCAAATTTTCTAACATTTGTAGCTTTACTAGATATTTTAGCGTACTCAGAAAAAATCTCATTTTTTTTCTTACTTGCTTGCTTAGGTCCCCCAGTAACAAGAAGAGAGTCTTGAATTTTTTTTTTTTTTGAAACTCTTATTCTTGAATTATTTAGATACGATCCATTACCTTTTTCTGCAAAAAACATCTCGTTTGTAATAGGATTGAATATGACTCCGCATAATACTTCATCGTTTTCTTCATAGGCTATAGAGATAGCAAATTGGGGGATTCCATTTAGAAAGTTTAAAGTTCCATCAATAGGATCTATAATCCATTTATTTTTATTGTTAGATTTATTTATAATTCCACTTTCTTCAGTTATTATACAAAATTCAGGTTGAGCTTTTTGTAATTCTTCAATAATAATTTTTTCTGTTCTTTTGTCAGCAGAGGTCACAAAATCACCTGGGCCCTTAGAGGATACTTGTAAATTTTCAATTTCTCCAAAGTCTCTAATTAAAGATCTTGATGCCTTCAAACATGTTTTAGTCATTAAATTAATTTTTGGAGAATTTAAACTCATTAATTTAATCTTTTTACATATTCTAGTGTTCTTGTATCTATAACTATTTTTTCACCACTCTCAATAAAAGGTGGAACATTAACTTTAAGTCCACAATCAAGTAATGCAGGTTTATAAGAAGATGATGCGGTCTGATTTTTTATTGCTGCATCTGTTGTTTCAATAATACATTCGATATTAGTGGGCAATTCAATCGATATAGGCGTTTCTTCCATAAAGGATATAGTAACTTCCAAGTTCTCTTTTAATAATTTATGCTGTTCACCTGCCAACTTTTTTGAAATTTCAACTTGTTCAAAAGTTTTACCATCCATAAAATGGCAATTATCACCATCAAAATATAGAAAATTAAATTTTTTCTCATTTAATTCAGCTTTTTCAACTGTTTCGCTTGATCTAAATCTTTCATTAAGCTTAGTACCTTTAATTACACTTTTTAATTCTACTTGGTTAAATGCCCCGCCTTTTCCAGGTTTAACGTGCTGTGTTTTTAAAACATTCCAATAGTCATTTTTGTGTTCTATTATCATGCCAGGTTTTATTTCATTAGCATTTATTTTCATGTGAATTTTTTAATAGCAATTTCAGGTTTTAAATTTGGGTTATCCCAGATAAAACTTGATATTGCAATATAATTTGCACCAGATTTAAGAATTTTTTTGTAATTTTTTTGGTTTATACCACCAATTGCTACAATTGGTTTTTTAATATTTTTTTTAGCCCATTTAAGAATACTCAGATTTGCTTTAACTGCTTTAGGTTTTAATCTTGATTTATGGAAGGATCCAAATGCTAAGTAGTTTGGATTATACTTTAACATTTTCTTTGCAAGTTTTTTTGAGTTATGACACGTAATTCCAAAAATTCTATTTTTTAAACTTTTTCTAGTTTCACAATTTATACCGTCCGACTGACCCATATGACAACCATCAGCTTTCACTAACAAGGTAAGTTTATAATCATCGTTTATTATAAATTTTACTTTATATTTTATTGTTATCTTTTTAATTTTTTTTGAAACTTCTTTAATTTTGTACTTAGATGTTTCTTTAAGTCTAAGTTGAAAAAATGCAGAGTTTCCAACTGATAAAACTTTGTTTAAATTCGTATAAAAATTTTTGTCAATTTTATTTGGTGAGATTAAGTAAATAAATTTTCTCAAAAAAATTAAATTTTAAATTCCTTTTCTAAATTTTCTTTCCATTCCCCTTTTGAGGATAAGCCATTCATTTTAGCTCTATGATTAAAAGCTTTTTGAATATTTGCTACATTCTCCTGATTTTTTCCAAATTCTTTTAAAGCACTAGCTTGTAAACCTCTACCATAGGAAAAAGTAATTAAGAAATCACTATCATTGATCTTATTAATCTCATTAAGATTTTTGCTGGACTCGATTTCAGATTGACCCCCTGACAAAAACGCAATGCCAGGCACTTTGCCCGGTACATTTTTTTTCAGACAGTCTAATGTCTTCTTTGCAATTTCTTCAGAGCTAGATTTATTTTCACACTCAGAACCAGGTAAGACCATATTTGGTTTTAATACCGTTCCTTTTAAATCAACTTTATGAATTTCTAATTCGTTATAACACTCATTAAGTACATTAGTTGTCACCTGGTAACACTTATTTATATCATGTGTACCATCCATAAGAACTTCAGGTTCAATAATTGGTACCATTTGAGCCTCTTGTACTAATGCAGCATATCTTGCTAATGCATGAGCATTTGATTTAATCGACTGAGTTGAAGGGAGACTATTTGAAATTTTATATACTGCTCTCCATTTTGTAAATCTTGCTCCTAAATCATAATACTCTTTCAATCTTTCTCTTAAACCATCTAAACCTTCAGTAATTGTCTCATCGTTTGATCCAGCTAATGATTTAGCACCTTTATCAACTTTAATTCCTGGTATAGCCCCATGTTCGTTAATTAACTCTGGGATAGAGGGTCCTAAAGTAGATTTTTGTCTAATAGTTTCATCAAATAAAATTACCCCTCCGATGTAATTTTTCATTGCACTTGAGTTGAAAAGAATTTGTCTAAAATTTAACCTATTTCTTTCAAGATTTTCAACATTTATGCTTTTGAATCTTTTTGCTATTGTGCCAGTACTTTCATCCGCTGCAAGAATACCTTTACCTTTTGCACACATTTTTTTAGCTATATCATTTAATGTCATAATAATTATTTATTTTAAAACACTTATACCAGGCAAGTCTTTTCCTTCTAGGTACTCCAAAAATGCGCCACCTGCTGTTGATAAGTGTGAGAAAGAAAGTTTGTTTTTACTCTTGTTAATAGCTGCTAAAGTATCTCCTCCACCTAAGACTGAAACTAACTTTTTATTGTAAGTATTTTTTGAAATAGCTTTAGCTATAGAGATAGTTCCATTTATGAAATTTTTATTTTCAAAATATCCTGCGGGACCATTCCACAATACTGTTTTTGATTTATTGACTATTTGCTTAATTTTTTTTACCGTATTAGGTCCAATGTCTAAAATAATTTCATTCTCTTCAATTCTGTCTAATCCTTTATTTTTCCCATCTCCTTCAAGGTAAGTGCTTACTACACAATCTTCCGGTATTATTACTTTACACTCATTTTTGTCAGCTTTTTCGTAAATTTTTTTAATTATTTTTTTTGTATTTTTTTCAATTAAAGATTTTCCAACTTTAAAATCTTCATAAACAAAAAAATTGTTAGCCATCGCACCAACAATCACAAGATTATTAGTCTTCTCAATAAGACTAGAAATTACATTTATTTTTGTTGAAATTTTTGCACCACCAATAATACATGTTACCGGCTCTTTCCTTTTTTTAATAATAAGGTCAATTGATTCAATTTCTTTCTTTAAAAGAGGGCCTGCAAAGCATTTATCTACAAATTTCGTGATTTTATGAATAGATGACTGTTTCCTATGAGAACAAGAAAAAGCATCATTAATATAAATATCACCTAGTGAAGCCAACTTCTTTGAGAAGCTTTCATCGTTATCAGACTCCTCTTTGAAATATCTTATATTTTCAATCAATATCACCTCTCCTTTTTTTAAGTGTGAAATTTTTTTTTTAATTTCTTTATCCAGATTTCCTGTGAAGAAATAAACTCTGGTTTGAAGTTTTTCCTTAATATATTTATATACTGGTGCTAGAGAAAGAGCAGGGTCTTTTATACCTTTTGGTCGGCCGAGATGGCTGATAATTATTATTTTGCTTTTTTTTTTAATTAAATTTTTTATAAAAGGCAGGCACATATTTATTCTAGTGATATCTAAAATTATTTTATTTTTAAGAGGAACATTTAAATCTAATCTTAAAATTATTTTCTTATTCTGTACGTTCAAATTGTCAGGAAAAAAATTTATTTTACCCATTTATTTAAATTATTCTCTTAATTTTTTTTGAATTAAATCAGCTATCTTCTCTTCTGATAAGCCAAAATGATTGTATACATTTTTATAAGGTGCACTTTCTCCAAATTGATCTATACCTATGTTCATCCCTTTATTTCTCACATACTTTTGCCAAGACACAACACTCCCAGCTTCTAATGTGACAACCAAAGATTCCTGTTCTATAATGTCATTACGAAAGTTTTCTGGTTGCTTGTCAAAAAGTTCCATACAAGGCATCGAAACAACTTTCGAATGAATGTTGCTCTCTTTTAATTTCGTCTGCACTTTTAAAGCTAGCTCAACCTCAGTGCCCGATGCTACAATTGTAACGTTACTTTCGTGAGAAGTAATATTTACAACATATGCTCCTTTTTCACTTTTATTTTCTTTAGTATTTTTCGGATTGATGTAAGGAACTTTTTGTCTTGATAAGGCAATTGCACTTGGGGTACCATTGCTTTTTAGAGCTATTTCCCAACATTCTAAAGTTTCATTAATATCTGCAGGTCTAAAAACATTTAAATTTGGTATTGCTCTAAGACCCGCTAGTTGCTCAATTGGTTGATGAGTCGGTCCGTCTTCACCTAAACCAATGGAGTCATGAGAAAAAATATATATTACCTTTAAACCCATTAAAGCGGATAATCTAATTGCAGGTTTACTGTAATCAGAAAAAATTAGAAATGTGCCACCATAAGGTATTAATCCTCCATAAAGAGCCAAACCATTCATTACCGCGGACATCCCGTGTTCTCTCACTCCATAATGTATGTAATTTCCATTAAAGTTTTTTGAATTAATTGTTATTGAATTATTAGTTTTTGTATTATTAGAGCCACTTAAGTCAGCCGAACCACCTATTAGTTGCGGAAGAAGAGCTGATATACTTTCAATTGCTGCCATTGAACATTGTCGAGTAGCTAAGCTAGGTTTTGCGTCGAAATATTTAGTTTTCTCTTTTTCAATTAAGCTTTCTAAATTTTCCAAATTGGAATTAAAATAACTTTTATTTAATTCAATTTTTATTTTGGAATTTTTTTTATTTATATTTTCTTCCCATTTTTTTTCTAGTTGTTCTCCTTTGTTTCCAATTTTTATCCATTCATCCAAAACCTCTCGTGGAATTTCAAATGGTTTATTATTCCATTTAAGTTTCCTTCTTACCAATTTTATTTCATCATCACCTAGCGGAGAGCCATGAGAAGAGGCTTTTCCAGATTTGTTAGGAGAACCAAAACCAATTATTGTTTTACAAGATATTATAGTAGGTTTATAAGATTTTGAGGCTCTAGAAATAGCTTTCGTTATTTGTTTTTCATTATGTCCATTAATTTCAAAAAAATTCCAGCCATATGACTCAAATCTTTTTTTAAAATTATCAGAAACACTCAACGAAGTAGAGCCGTCTATCGATATTTTATTATTATCAAAAAAAACGATTAAATTTTTTAATTTGAGATGTCCTGCTAAACTCATAGCCTCGTGACTGATCCCTTCCATAAGATCTCCATCACTTGCGATTACATAAGTCTTATTATTTATAATCGAGGAACCAAATTTTTTTCTGTAGATTTCCTCAGCTATCGCCATACCAACCGCATTTGCTAAGCCTTGACCTAATGGACCAGTTGTTGTCTCAATTCCAGTGCCTTTTTTATACTCAGGATGACCTGCGCAGATTGAATTTAGTTGTCTAAAATTTTTTATATCCTCAATAGAAATACTTTTATACCCTGTTAGATAAAGTAGTGAATAAAGTAACATTGAACCATGTCCTGCAGACAAAATGAATCTATCTCTGTTAATCCAATCTGGATTTTTTGGATTAAACCTCAGGTGGTATTTGAATAAAACTGTTGCGACATCCGCCATCCCCATCGGCATGCCAGGATGTCCTGAATTTGCTCTTTGCACAGCATCGATTGATAGAAATCTAAGTGCATTTGACAATTGATTAAAATTTATGCTCACTTTAAATTACGTATATAGACTTAAACAAAGTATATCAATAATATGATATGATATTTTATGAGCATAATAGAAAAGAAAGAAAAAAATTTAAATCAATTAATAAATAAACTAGATTCTTTAACTTTAACTTATTCACAACCAAATTACGAAGTTGAAAAAATTAAGACAGAAAAAAACGAAATTTTGCGACAAAAAAATGAACTTGAAAAAAAAAATCACCAATTAATTAAAGAACATAATTTATTAAAAGAGAAAATTAAAAGTTTAGAGTTAGAAGTAAAAAAAAAATCAGAACTTGAAGACAGTTTCAATCAAGATATAGAAGAACTATCTCAAGAAACTGAGACTTTAGTATCTGAGATCGAAAAATGGCGAATATAAACGTTAAATTTAATAATAAAGATTACTTGCTTTCCTGCGATGATGGACAAGAAGAGTCCCTTAAAAAATTAACTAAATTTTTAGATAAAAAATATAGTGAGCTTAAAGATAAATTAGGCAATATAGGAGAAAATAAATTGCTTTTAATTACAACCATTCAATTGATAGATGAGTATTTTGATTTAAAGCAAAAAATAATGCAACAAAAAGAAAAATTAGATAAAATTTCAGACAAATTTAAAGAAATAAAATCATTAGCAATAGAATATAAAAAAGATAAAGATACTGAGATAAAAAATCTCAACGAAAAATTGGAGAATTTTAAAACCGCTATTGAAGAAAACAATAATCTTTATGAGTCAATGTTAGACAAAACAACTCAATCTTTAGAAAAAATAATATCAAATTCAGAGTCTTTGTCTAAAATACAATAGATGGTTCTAAAAAGTTCAATTAGGAAAAAATATTTCTTAAAAAGAAAAAAAAAATATTTCGACATTGAAAATAAGTTTTTTTTTCCTATTAAAAACTTACTTAAAAAAAATAATTCATCAAAAAAATTATCAATCGCTTTATATTATCCTATCTCTTTTGAGGTAAATATACTTAAAATCGTAAATATTGAAAATTTCAAAAATTTTAATTTTCTTTTACCTGTAGTTGAAAAAAAAGGTTTGATGAATTTTTATACTTGGAAAAAAAATGATATTTTGTTGCTTAATAAATATGGAATACCTGAGCCAATTAAATCCAAACCAATCGTTCCTGATATTATGTTTTTACCACTTTTATCTTTTGA
>MDTD01166725.1_pt1 | contig 10111 bp, 10 predicted proteins | sample 811221 | NCBI WGS metagenome assembly MDTD01 (sample SAMN05326646, study PRJNA326480) | marine metagenome | isolation source: seawater | place: Pacific Ocean: South West | collected 2011
ACTGTAATAATCTGTTCCAATTTTGTTTTTCCTATAGTTCTATAGAGACTGGTTTTTGTGCAGCATGAGGATGTTGGTCATCATTATAAACTTTTAGTTTGGTGAACATCTGCCTGCCAAGTTTACTCTTAGGAAGCATGCCTTTTACTGCGCTTTTAATTGCATCGCTTGCTGTGTTCTCAATTACCTCTCTGAGGGGTTTAGACTTTATTCCACCAGGATAACCAGAATGTCTATAATACAATTTCATATCTAATTTTTTTCCTGTTACTTTTATATCGTTGGCATTGACGACTATTACATAATCGCCCATATCTGCATTAGGTGTGTATTCTGGTTTATTTTTACCGGACAAGATATTTGCAATTTCGGTAGCGAATCTACCCAAGGTTTTACCCTTGGCATCCAATAGAACCCAAGATTCTTCAATATCTGTTCTTTTATAACTTTCTGTTCTCATTAAGATAATTTTTGTTGACTAAATACGCAGGCGGGCGCATTTTAATGCTTACAACCTTCTTATTCAACTAGAACTTTATAAATTTATGTTGTCTAAGAAAGATTATTTTGTTTATAAAACAATCTTAGATATATAAAAATTTAATGAATAGCTACAAATCACTCTTAAAATTACTGACTTATTTGACTATTGGGGCCGTCATAGGCTTCATAATCTCTTCTTTATTTATATGGGAAAAAGATAACATCAATCAAAAAGAAGTCGGGTTATTGCAATCTTCATATAATTACGCAGTCAAAAAAGCTTCTCCTGCTGTAGTAAATATTTACAGCGAGCAGATAGTTAGCAGGAATTCTCAACAAAATAGGCGGAAATTTAATTCTTTATTCAATAGGTCGGGGCAAATAAGGACTAGCTTGGGTTCGGGAGTAATTTTGAGTTCTGATGGATATATTTTAACAAATCAGCATGTTATTGGAGACAATACATTGCGTGTTACTACTGAACTTTATGACGGTAGAAAATTGAATGCTCAACTTGTAGGAATTGACAAAGGTACTGACCTAGCAGTTCTAAAAATTGAAGATTCTGAGAACTCCTTCCCTTCTATAGAGATTGAAGATTCTGACAAAGTCATGATAGGAGACATTGTTTTAGCGATAGGCAATCCTTATGGACTAGGACAGTCAGTAAGTATGGGCATCGTTAGTGCCACGGGAAGAGAGTTTGACAATCCGTATTCCAACTATATTCAAACTGATGCATCAATTAATCAAGGAAATTCTGGAGGGGCTTTAATTGATTCTAAAGGAAGGCTAATAGGGATAAATACCTTGATTAGATCTTCCAGCGGAGGTTCTGAAGGAATAGGATTAGCAATTCCTTCAACCAATGCTCTAGAGATAATAAGCGACCTTATTCAATATGGAGAGGTTCGACGTGGTTGGTTAGGATTCAGTATAGATAGACAAGCTTTAATTAGAAAAGGCAAGCTAGTCATTTCTGAAGTGGTTGATGGCGGTCCAGCTTCTAATGGGGGTCTCCAAAAAAATGACTCTTTATATTCGATAAATTCTGAAGATGCGACTTACGAAAATTTATTCAAAACTTTCGCTCGATCTAAACCGGGAGAAGAAATAATTCTGAGTGTTGAACGAAATTCTGAGCTACTAGAGCTAGTTCTTATTGCAGGCAAAGCAGATTAACTTTCTAGTCTTTTCTTCGCCGCAATAGCATGAGCTGTAAGACCTTCGGCGCTAGCTATTCTAGTGGTATGCTCGACATACTCATTAAAGTGTTTATCTTTATTTTTATCTAAAGAAATATAACTATAGCTAACTAAAAAGTCTTCTACTGACAGAGGAGAACTAAACCGAGAAGAAGAATTTGTAGGTAGTATATGGCTAGGACCCAACACATAGTCAGAGAAAGAATTTGCCGAGTCCCTTCCCTTGAGAATTAATCCAGCGATTAAATCTTCTTCATGTTCATAATCTTGATGATCAAATGCAATATGCAAATGTTCAGGAGCTAATTTATTTATAATCTCTTTTGCTTCCGTTAAATCCTTAATTTTAATTAACAAGCCATTAGAATTAATTGATTCTTCAATAACAGAAGATCTATCTAAGGAGGATAGTTCCGCAGATATAATTGTCTTTACATTCTCAATTATTTCTTTGGAAGTAGAAATAAGGACAGAGGAAGCATCTGAATCATGTTCGGATTGTGCCATAAGGTCCCAAGCTATTGTTTCAGGATCTGAGGTAGAATCTGCAAGAACAACTATTTCTGATGGACCGGCAATCGAATCTATACCAACTTCCCCAAATAATTGTTTCTTAGCCTCGGCAACATAAACATTGCCTGGCCCTATTATTTTTTCAACTTTGGAAATTTGTTCAGTTCCTAAAGCTAAAGCAGCAATAGCTTGTGCACCCCCGATCTTATAAATTTTATCTACACCAACAACTTTTGCCGCTGCTATAACCATAGGATTCGGAGATCCATTCATAGCAGGAGAAGCAATAGAGATTTGTTTTACACCACATGCTATTGCTGGGGCAGAACCCATGAGGACAGTAGAAGGGTAAGATGCTTTTCCTCCAGGGATATACATTCCCACTGAGTCTATTATTCTAAACTTTCTCGTAATCTCTCTTTTAGGCCCTTCAAGGTTTAGAGAATCAAAGCATGTAGATTGAAAATTAATTAACTTATCAAACGAGAACTCAAAGGACTCAATGAGGCTCTTGTCAAAGTTCTTCAAAATTTCATTAATCTCTCTTTCAGAAACGATAAATTCTTCTGCTTCAAAATTATCGAATTCTTTTGTTAAGAACTTTAAAGCTTCATCTCCATTATTTCTTATTTGAGAAATAATATCTCCAACTATATTTCTTACTTCTTTGGTAACCAACATTCTTTTGGATAAGAAAGAAGTGAAACTCTGAGAGAATTCTTTATTTTCTGAATTAAGCTCCCTAAAGTTAATCATCGCATTAATGCTTCAGAGATTTCATTTATTAATTTAGATCTTGTTTTAATAGAAGCTTTGTTTGCAATTAACCGGGTAGAGATATTTGCAATTACCTTTAGTTCTTCAAGACCATTTTCTTTGAGAGTTTTTCCTGTATCAACCAAATCTATGATTGCATCTGACAATCCAAGTATAGGTGCTATCTCTTGAGCTCCATTTAAATAAATCACCTCAGCTTGTATACCTAAGGAATTCATATATTTTGTAGAACTCTTAGGGTATTTTGTGGCTATCCTCAATCTGCTTGAACCAGAAAGAACATTATTGCGACCAGCTAAAGACAACCTGCATTTTCCTAAAGATAGATCGGACAATTCAACAAACTCTTCCTCTTCTTTTTCCATCAGTATATCTTTTCCAACCACTCCAGCATGAGCGGCTCCTGAGGTTATATAGGTAGGAACATCCCATCCTCTAATTATCAGTACTTTCACTTCGGGATGTTCTGTATCAAGAAGCATTTTTCTTGATTTTTTTGGATCATCTCTTAAAGCAAATTTTGTCTTTTGAAGAGTCGGGACAAAATCCTCGTAAACTCTACCTTTTGGGAGTGCCAATATAAATGAACCTGTATCTTTCATAATCACCCTCAGGATATTCTTTCTATATCTGCACCTAGCATTTTTAATTTTTCTTCTATTCTCTCGTAACCACGATCAATATGATAAATACGATCAATAGTGGTTGCTCCCTCAGCAACTAAACCTGCCAAAACTAAGCTCGCTGAAGCTCTTAAATCTGTTGCCATGACTGGGGCACCCTTTAATTTATTAATACCTTCAATTACTGCAGTATTCCCTTTTAATGAAATATTACCACCCATTCTTGCTATTTCTTGAACATGCATAAATCTATTCTCAAATACAGTTTCTGTGACAGTTGAATTGCCATCAGCTATGGCATTTAAAGAAACAAATTGAGCTTGCATATCGGTAGGAAAAGAGGGATAAGGGCCAGTTGTAAGGCTTGTAGCTTTAGGCTTAGGTTCGCTCATATTAATTTCCACCCAGTCCTTTCCTGTAGAAAGTTTAGCGCCTGTGAGTTCAAGTTTAGATATTACAGAGGAGAGATATTCTGGTTTTGCTGACTTAATTTTTACATTACCTCCGGTCATAGCAACTGCCGTCAGATAGGTCCCTACTTCGACTCTATCAGGCATAACACTGAAGGATGCACCTTCAAGCTTTTCCACTCCCTCGATTGTAATCACATCTGTGCCCGCTCCCTTAATATTAGCTCCCATAGCTGTTAGACAATTCACCAAGTCAATTACTTCAGGTTCTCTAGCAGCATTTTCAATAATAGTTGTTCCTTCAGCAAGGCTTGCAGCCATAATTACATTTTCTGTTCCAGTGACACTTACTGGTTCAAAAATTATTTTTGCACCTTTTAGTTTACCGTTTACTTTTGCTTTGATGTTTCCTTCCTCTATTTCTATCTCAGCTCCCATTGCTCTCATGGCATCTATGTGCAGATTAACTGGTCGACTACCTATTGCACATCCACCCGGTAAAGCAACCGTGGCTTGTCTAAATTTAGAGAGTAATGGTCCAAGAACTAAAATAGAAGCTCTCATTGTTTTTACCAATTCGTATCGGGCATTTAAATTATGAATGCTTGAAGTATCGACTTGAACCTCCATTTCATCGCTCAGCATGACATCAACACCCATAGATCCTAGTAGTTCAAGCATTGTAGTTACATCATTTAAGTGAGGGAGATTGCCAACTTTTAACGGAGAATCAGCCAGCAAAGAAGACGCTAGAATAGGAAGAGCAGAATTTTTTGCTCCAGATGCATAAATTTCACCATTTAGCGGCGATCCACCCACTATGAGTAACTTATCCATTTATACAGAAGCTACCCATTTTTCTATTACTAGATCTATGTCTTCCTGATTTTTCTCCATAAGAGAATAAAATTGATTTCTAAAGATCTTGCCTAAATTCATGCCATTAATTTCAATATTAATTATTTTCCAATTTCCATCATTATCAAGATACATACTGTATCTTCCAGGATAGACATTAGAAGAAGTAACGATTTCAATATTCACTCTAGCCTTAGTTTTTGACTTCGAAGGACCTGTAGGAGGAAGAACAATTATTTTTTCATCCTTGAACTCAACAAGTGTACTGGCATAGGTATCCAATAAACTATTTTCAAACGCTTCAGAAAATGCTGACATTTGCTCTGCGGTAGCTCTTTTTCCGAATTTTCCCATGACATTTTTAGCTATCCTCTTAAAATCAACGATTGGGCTAAAAGCATCACTGATTTCCTTAGTGAAAAGCTCTGGATTATCTAAAAATAACTGATTCTTTGTTTGAATTATCTCGATAATATTATCATGAGTCCTTTCTGCATATTCATGTGCTGACAATGCTTCTGCGGATATCTGGCTTCCAAGAATTAATAAATTAAAAGAAAGTAAAGTTTTAAAGTAAACAAGATTCATAAGAGATAAATATGTTTTGATAAGTTTTACAACTATTATAACATCTGGCACTAGTCTTTACTTAAGACTTAAATAATTTATATGATCTTTGCAACACTAGCGATTACCTTTGGAATAGCACTTATATGGTTTGGCGCTGAAAAATTAGAGAAATATTCTGTTTTGACTGCACAGCAATTTGGTTTTTCTCCTTTTTTTATTGGCTCTACAGTAATTGCATTTGGGACTTCTGCTCCAGAAATGCTTACTACCTTATTTGTGTCTCTTGAAAATAAAGGTCCAATGGTTATTGGTAATGTCATTGGTTCTAATGTTGCAAACCTTTCTCTTGTTTTTGGTTCAATGCTTTTAATTGTTTCTTCGAAACAACTAAAAATTAGTCAAGATGCAGGCATCAAGAAAAATTTAATAATTCTTATTTTTTCAAGTCTGTTAGTTTGGGCAGTAATTGCAATAGATCCATTTAAAATTACTTCGTCAATTCTGCTTCTTTGTACTCTCTTTCTTGTCATATTATTTTGGCACAAGAATGGGGTTTCTGAGGGAGAAGAATTAGAAGGTCATATAAAGAGTAAAAATGTAGCTCTTAAACTTTTTATTTCGTTGGCTTCTATTGTCTTTGCGGCTTACTTAATTACATTTGGAGCAAACCAAATTCTGGAAAGATTTAACTTAGGACAACTTTTTATTGGTTATACAGTTCTGGCAATAGGGACAAGCTTGCCTGAAATAGCAGCTTCTATCTCTTTAGCTTTGAGAGGAAGATATGAAACAGTATCTGGCACGCTTATCGGTTCAAATATTTTCAATGGATTATTTGTTCTTGCAATACCTGGATTATTTATGAGGGATGAGATGTCTGAAGGATGGTCCTACTTCGAATGGTCACCGTTACTTTTTATACTATTTATCATCACTTTTGTCTTTGCTTCATATATTTTTTCTTTAACAAAAAAAGAAAGAAATGCCAGTTTTATATTAAGTTTGCTTTTCTTAAGTTCATACTTTGTTTCACTTTACTATGCTTATTAGATAAATTTACTATATGACAATAAACAATTACCTCAAATCTGGAAGACGGACGATAAGAATTGAATCTAAAGGTTTAGAAAAACTAGCGAAGACCTTATCGACTGACTTCAACATTGTGTGCGATAAACTTTTCAAAACAAAAGGTAAAATAATTACACTTGGTATAGGAAAATCTGGACATATTGCAAAAAAAGTTGCTGCAACCCTTTCCAGCACCGGTTCTGCCTCTAGTTTTATAAATGCCGGTGAGGCGCTTCATGGAGATATTGGAGGCATAAATAAAAATGATGCAGTTATTATATTTTCGCATTCCGGAGAAACTGAAGAAATTATTGGCCTCATTCCTTTTCTTAAGTCATTAGGTTGTGAATTTTTTTCAATAACTGGTTCTAAAGATTCCTTTATAGCTAAAAATTCTTTAATAAACTTAGATACAGGCATCTCTGAAGAGGCTTGTCCGTTAGATCTTGCCCCAACTACAAGTACAACTGCATCTCTGGCCCTAGGTGATGCTATTGCAGTTGCTTTACTCGAAGCTAATAATTTTCAAAGAGATGATTTTGCAAAATCTCATCCTGGAGGAAAATTAGGAAAAAGGCTTCTCACAACAGTAGAAGACTTGATGTCTAAAGGTAAAGACTTGCCGGTGGTTTCTCCTGAAATGTCATTATCTGAGACATTAATAAAAATAAGTTCCAAAGGCCTAGGAGTTGCATTGGTGATTGAGAAGAAAAGATTATTAGGGGTATTCACTGATGGCGATCTCAGAAGGACCTTGAATAAAGCTAAAGACCCTTTAAATAAAACTATAAAAAATTATATGACCAAGACAACTAAAACTATTTTAAAGGATAAATTGGCCATAGAAGCATTAGATATTATGCAGAAAAATAAGATTTACTCTCTTGCAGTAGTAGATTCAAACAACGTGCCCGTTGGCGTAATTAGAATGCATGATTTGATTGAAGCTGGATTGGTCTAGTATTTTTAATGTTTAAGATAGCTTATTTAGCTTCAATCTCAGTTTTTTTTAATTGCCTCCTAGCCTCTGGCTTCAGCAATAATTTAGATTTCAATACTTTACTAACTGACCCTTCATTTAACTTTTTAGACACAAAACAAAAGATTAACTTAACTGGTGAAAGTGCTGAATCAACTAATGGATTCAGTTACCTTATTAACAAGCCAGAATTGACAATAAAATCTGAAAATCTTTATGCAAACATTAAGGCACTTAATGGAGAATTAAATAGAACTACTGATATTATTGATTTCAGGAATTCCGTAACTTTTTACACTCTTCTGAACGAAGAGATCATTATTGAGTCTGAGAAATTATCTTTCGACCTGAATATGAAAAAATTTATGAGTAACGAACGGGTATTTGCTTCTTTTTATGATGTAAACATAAATTCACTTGGATTAGAGGTTGTTCAAGATAATGAAGGTATAAAAGCTATTTTTAATAAAGGAGAAGTGAGAATTAAAAATCATCAAAACTATCTCACTGGCTATGCAAATCAGATCACAATATTATCCGAGCTCAACGAAATGATTATGGACGGTGAAGCATTTATAGACCAGGATGGATTGAAAATTAAGTCTCAAACAATTCACTATAACCTAAAAGAAAATAGGATAATAAAGTCTCTTAATTCAACAATAGAGAACAAAGGATGAATCTGTCTATAGAAAAAATAAGTAAATCGTATAATGAAAGAATTGTCCTCGACAATATATCTTTTGGGGTAAATAGTGGAGAAACAGTTGGTATATTAGGTCCTAACGGAGCTGGCAAAACAACCCTCTTCTATATCATTGCTGGACTTATTCCTTGCGATACTGGCATACTCTCTTTGTCTGGAGCAGATTTGAAAAACAAGTCAATATCTGAGCGAACATCCTTGGGACTGTCTTACTTGCCTCAAGAATCATCGATATTTAGAGGACTTAGTGTTGAAGAAAATATATATGCTGCCTTGGAACAAAGAAAGGATTTAAATAGAGAAAAAAAGCAAATAAAACTCTCAGAATTGCTTGAAGAATTTAACCTCAATGAATTTTCAAAGACCTTAGGTATTAAACTATCCGGAGGAGAAAGAAGAAGAACTGAAATAGCTAGATCTCTTGCTTCTAACCCAAAATTTATCCTTCTAGACGAACCTTTTGCAGGAATTGATCCTTTGGCTGTATCAGATCTTAAAGATACGATCCGAAGTCTAAACAAAAAAAATATAGGTATATTGATAAGCGATCACAATGTCAGGGATACGATGAATATTTGCTCAAAAGTTCTAGTAGTGAACAAAGGGAAGATAATTGCAAATGGATTCCCTGAAGAAATTGCTAAAGATGATCTTGTAAAAAAGGTTTATCTTGGACAAAACTTTATAGCTGAATAGTGAAACAAAATCTAATACAACAACAGAAGTTATCTCTAAATGTCACAACCTCTCTTGGCAATCAAATTAAATTACTTTCGCTAAGCGGATTTGAAATAAGTACAAGGCTCAATGAGCTGATAAATGATTATTTTGATGAAGAAGATAAAAAAGTTGCTCATTTCAGAAATGAATATCTCCTTGATAGATACAAGAATATCCTATACCAAGGAGATATTTTAAATTCGGTTTCAGAAGAAACGGATTCTGATCTTCAAAAAAAACTGTTAGAACAGCTTGAACTTTCTTCTCTAGATGAGATACAAATTCTAGTTGGACAATTTCTTATAGATTCAGTAGAACAGAATGGTAGATTAGATCCTGAATTAAACTTTCAAGATATAAAAAGAATAGTTTTTGAAGATTTTCAAGTGACTATAACAGATGAATTTATTGAAGAAATTCTTGTCCTAATTCAAAATTTTGACCCCCCAGGATGTGCATATCGTGATATCAATGAATCTTTAAATATACAAATAGAAAATTTAGAAATAACCTCAGAAGAACGAGAGGAACTTAAAGCGAATTTAAATAAGCTATTACAAGAAAAAACTGAAATAAAAAAAATTTCTGAAAATACAAGAAATAACCTAAAAAAACTTTCCTTGAATCCGGCTGGAGGTTTTGGTGAAACTAAACAAAACTATGTAAGACCGGACATATTGGCTATTAATGATTCTAATACTTGGCACGTATCCCTGAATGATGATTATATGTCTAAGGAGCTACTAACTGTTATTGAAAATAAAATTAATTCTTCCAAGTCTGAGAATACTTATGATTCCAAATCTTTTTTAAAAGGCCTAGAGAGAAGACAGCAAACACTTTTAGTGGTGTCGGAATTTCTTATTGAAGCTCAAAAAAACTTTCTTGATGGTAAATCAGGGAAAATAGCAATTTCGAATAAATACGTTGCCGAAAAACTTAACATCAGCGAATCTACGGTTTCAAGAATTGTCAGAAATAAATATTTACAATTACCTAATAAATTGATCCTTCTAAAGGATTTGCTAGAAAGGAAAGTTAACAAAGACAAAGAAGGGGTGGATGTTACAAGTGACGAACTGAAGTTTCTATTAAAAAAATTAGTAGAGAGTGAAGATAAGTCTAATCCCTTCAGTGATGAATATCTAAAAATTGAGTTAAAAAAGAATTTTAAAATATCCTTATCAAGAAGAACA
>MDTD01113739.1_pt1 | contig 10110 bp, 10 predicted proteins | sample 811221 | NCBI WGS metagenome assembly MDTD01 (sample SAMN05326646, study PRJNA326480) | marine metagenome | isolation source: seawater | place: Pacific Ocean: South West | collected 2011
AATCAAAACAAATGATTCTTTAAAAAAACTTGTTGAGCAAGTTAATATTTATGATGATAAAAATGCTCTTGATTGGATTCTGAGTAAAAATGTAGCTATTGCAATAATGCCTTTGACTCAATGTCAAAAAGTAATAAAAATTGACTCTACGATATCAATATTCTTTCCCGATTATGGTGTTCCTCTATCATGGTATTTTGCCTTGGTAAAAAATTCTGTAAGTGAAGAAATCTTAATAGAGTGGATAAGTTCATTAGATAATCCAATTGCTGTTAGAAAATTAATTGCTCAAGGATGGTTTCTCCCTTTAGATTCAGAATTCATACAAAATAGCTATCTTGAAAGTGAAATCATCAAAAGAATCAAATACCCCTCAAAACTTTGTTGGGAAAATAGCTGGTCCTTCTCTCCTTTGAATGAGAATGCTAAGAGAGAATTAGAAATTTATTGGAATAAATCTTTAACCCCATAGTCTTTTTTTTGGCTTTTCAAGAAGTAAAGTATGAGTTTCCTTTAATAACGACGGAATATCTAAATGATTTGGACATTTTGGTATGCACTGATTGCAATTAAGACAATCATTCGCATTCTTGCTCTCCCACCAATGACCTGCCCTCCCAATTAAGTTATATCTTTCTTTAGCAAATTCTATTTGTCCATTTCCTATGTATATATTTCTTAATCTAAGTATTTCAGGTATAGGTATTTCGCTTGGGCAAGGTAGGCATTCTCTACATTGTTCACATTTGGTAGATCCAAGTCTTTGATTAGAAATAGTTTCAATATTTGATAATACTTTCATTTCAATTTCTGTAAGTTTATGAGTAGCATTAGCAAGTTTTTGTGGCAATAAAAAGTCTTTTGGATTTGTTGCACCTAAAGATAATGTTGTTATCCCATTAGATAATAGAAATCTGTATGCAATTTCTAAGGGATGAAAAGGTTTAGATGCCTCTTGAAGAATCTCGCTTGGTAAATATAATTTGCCCCCTTTATCTGCGGGAGATATAGCTAGTACTCCCATACCCATATCAAGTGCTTTCTTGGCTAAAGGTATCTTGGATTTATCAAATAAATGTAAGTGCAAATTGCAGAAACTAAAAAACTCTGACTCAATTGCTTCATTGATCAATTGGAAGCTACCATGTGAGCTAAAACCTATCTGATCTATTAAATTCATTTCAAAAGCCCATTTAATAAATCTACTTCCTTCTCCTTTTAATGCCCATTCAAGATGCTCTCTTAGATTTATTCCGTGCACAGCAAGATTGTTGATTTTACTAAGTTTGAGTTTATTAAGTGATTCAAGAAAATTTTCTTTTAGATCTTCAAGCTTGCCATTAGGTAAAACTTTTGTAGTTATTATCCAATTCTTTTTTGCAATATTATGAGTTTTTTCTAACTTATTAAGAGCATTACCAATATGAAACTCAGCATTACCATAAGCTGGGGCTGTCTCAATATGATTTATTCCTGCTGAATATGCAAATTTTATGATTTCATACATTTTTTCTAAACTTTCCGCAGCTCTCATAGTACCTAAAGTAAATGGACTTATTTTTGTCTTATTACCAAAATTTCTTTTTTGCGAATTAGTAATCAATTTTTTAGCGCCTCAAAATTAGAAACCCTCTTAATATATTTATAATGGTTTAAAATATAAAGTAAATAATAAAATTTTAATTTTAAAGTTTTTTACAATTATGTTTACTGGAATAATACAAGCAACTGGAAGAATTCAAAAAAACAGTAATAATCTTAAAATTGAACTTTTAGATAATTTCTTTGAAATTAATATTGGAGACAGTATTGCAGTTGATGGGATATGCTTAACTGCGAAAGAAATTATTGATAGAAGTTTTACTGTAGATATTAGTGAAGAGACTTTACTTAAAACTACATTAGGAAATAAATTAAGCGATAACTCAATAGTGAATCTTGAACCAGCTTTAAAAATATCAGACAGACTTGGAGGCCATATCGTAAGCGGACATGTTGATGGTTTAGGAGAAGTTATTAATATTGAACAATTAAATAAGTCTTGGCTCTTAACAATTAAGTGGAAAAATAAGGATTATTCAAAATACATAGTCAATAAGGGGAGTATCTGTATAAATGGAATAAGCCTTACAATTGCTGAACAAAGAAGTAATGGAGAAATTTTCACGATCGCAATAATTCCTCATACGTGGCACAATACAAATCTTAAATATTTATCTTTGGGGCAGGATGTCAATCTCGAAGCCGATCCTTTAATTAAATATGTAGAAAAGTTGTTAATTGCAAATCAATATGATAAATTTTCATCCTCTAAAAAAGAAGTTGATGAAAAATGGATGAAAGACAATGGGTGGACATAATTAATTCTTTTATTTTAATGGAATTAAATTAATACATTTTGAATCTTTTTTTAGATCAATTTTAAATTCTTGACCAGGAATTAATCCTAATTTTTTTGTGTAGGCATGACCTATCAATAAATTGCCATTCCCATGTACTTTTGTCTTATATTCTGCTTGTCTTCCTCTTGATGATCTATTGCCTGGTCTCCCTTTTGAATTGTTTCCTAACTTGTAACCCTTTGCTTCAATCAGAGCTCTATAAAAACTTTTTCTCAGAATTCTTCCACTTGGACCAATATATCCGCAACCTCTTGCAATCTCGTCTTCCGTTTTTTTACTTAATAGTTTAGATTTCTCAAGAAGTTCTTTACCTACAAGCATTTATTCTGAAATTTATTAACTTATATTCTTGCTAATAATCAGATTTGTGGCAATAAAAATTTAATAAAAAATATATTTGAATAAATTATTTTTATAAAAGATATAAAATAATAAATAGTATTACCCAAATACCATCTACGAAATGCCAATATAACTCTACTGCTTCTAAGGGAAACATATTTATATAGGTAACTCTCCCTCCATTCGCTCTGGTTTGCCAAGAAATTATAATTATCATTAGTGTTCCTAGGGTTACATGCAAGCCATGAAATCCTGTAAGAGCGTAGAATGTACTTGCGAATAAGTTATCTGTAAGGCCAAAAGGTAAATTAAAATATTCAGTAAGTTGACAAATTAAAAAAGTGAAACCTAAAAGGGCTGTAAATAAGAGCCATTTCTGAGTATTTAAATTATCTTTTCTTTGTAGAGCTTTTCCAGCTTTGTGAAAAGTTGCGCTACTAACAAGCAACAAAATTGTATTGATAGTTGGGATTTGAAGCTCAAGTTCATATATTGCGCCATCTGGAAGTGGATTAACTGCCTTATATGTTAAGTATGCCGCAAAGAAACCTGCAAATGTCATTCCATCTGCAATAAGAAAAGTTATTAAACCAAAAATCCTTAAATCTTCATGATGTTCATTACTTTCATCCTGAGGTGAATCTATTTTTTTAGTACTATTAATAGTTGTCATAAAAACTTTTAATTAATTTCTTTATTTTGGATTTTTCCATATCCATAAGGTTCTTTGACTAAAGGAGGTTCCCCTTGCCAATTTTCTACTGGAGGAGGAGAGGATGTGAGCCATTCGGGAGTAAGAGCATTCCATGGATTATCACCTGATTCTCTACCTTTTGTTGTACTAATAAAAATATTAATTAAGAATGGAATTGTACTTATTGCCATTAATAAAGCACCAAGGCTACTTAGTTGGTTTACAAATTGAAACTGAGGATCGTATTCAGCTACCCTTCTGGGCATTCCATTGAGTCCAAGCCAATGTTGCGGTGCAAAACATAAATTAAATCCAATAAAAGTGAATAAGAAATGAATAATACCTAATTTTTCATTTAATAATTTACCTGTAACTTTTGGGAACCAATGATAAATAGATGAAAAAATAACAAAAACAGAACCACCATAAACGATGTAATGAAAATGAGCTACTACAAAATAAGTATCGTGAACATGAATATCAAATGGGACTTGAGCTAAAGCAACTCCTGTTATACCTCCAAAAACAAAATTTATGATAAAACCACAAGAAAATAAAATTGCACTATTTATTGAGATTTTTCCACCCCACATAGTTGCTACCCAATTAAAGAATTTTATGCCAGTTGGTACAGCAATAAATGCAGTTGCGATAGTAAAGAATAGCCTCATCCAAGGAGGTGTACCACTTGTAAACATATGATGCGCCCATACTACCAATCCAAGTACTACAATTCCCATGATTGAGAAGACCATTGTGGTGTAACCAAAAAGTGGTTTTCTGCAATGTATAGGAAGTATCTCACTTACTAGTCCAAATGCAGGAAGTACCATTATGTAAACTGCTGGATGAGAATAAAACCAAAATAAGTGTTGATAAACAACTACATTTCCACCTAAGACTGGGTTAAAAAATCCGGTATTTGCGATTATGTCAAAGCTCAAAAGGATTAAAGTTCCTGCTAAGACAGGAGTTGATAAAACAACAAGTATGCTTGTTCCAAGCATTGCCCAACAATACATTGGTAATTGCATTAATTTCAGACCAGGTCTTCTTAATTTAAGAATGGTCGCGATAAAATTTATTCCTCCAAAAATAGAGCTCCCCCCAAGAAGTAAGACACTTAGAATCCAGATTATTTGACCAGATTGAGGTGTCGTAATACTAAGTGGTGGATATGCAGTCCATCCTGCTTGAGCGGCTCCATCTATAAAATAACTTGTTATGAGCATTAAGCCTGAGGGCGGAATTAACCAAAATGCAACTGCATTTAATCTAGGGAAAGCCATATCTCTGGCACCTACATAAAAAGGTATAAGATAATTGCCAAAAGCACCGTTTACAACAGGCACAATCCAAAGAAATATCATAATTGTCCCATGTAAAGTTAGAACTTGGTTATATACATCTCTGGGCATAAAGTCTGAAATAGGACTAGTAAGTTCGATCCTTATTGCACCGGCAAGAGTTCCTCCAACCAAATAAAAAATAAAACCACAAATTAAGTATTGAATACCAATAACTTTGTGATCTAAGCTAAAACTAAAATATCTTAAAATCCCCTTTGGCTGTAGGCTTTCGTTTATTTTAGGTTTATTATCAATTAATATTGTCATTTTAAACTTCTGTCTTTTTATTTTGGTTAATCCATTTTTCAAATTCTGATGATTCTTCAACAATTATCGATGCTCTCATCCCACCATGGTAAGGACCACATAATTCAGCACAAATAATTGGATATTTACCAACTTTGGTAGGCGTGAAATTTAAGACGGTAGGCTGACCAGGAATAATATCTTGCTTAATTCGGAACTCAGGAATCCAGAATGCATGGATAACATCTTTAGATTCCATTTTGATTGAAACTTTTTGGTCTACAGGAACATGTAATTCTCCTGAAATGAAGTTATCGCTTGGATAATTAAAAAGAAAAGCGAATTGCATTGCGGAAACTTCTATGTTTGTGCTTCCTTTTCCATATTCTTTATTAGTGGCTTGACTTATTCCAGCCCAAACTTTCTCAGAAGCTGAATGATTCATCATTTCATGACTACTATTAAGTTCATTCATACCACCCATCCGATCGTATATCTTGTAGCTGTATATTCCAACAAATAAAACAATTAAAGAGGGTATTATGGTCCAAATTATTTCTAAAGTTAAATTACCTTCGATAGCAACACCATCTCCAATTTGTCCTTCTTTTTTTCGAAATTTAAATAAGCTATATAGGACAATTAATGTCATACCTATAAAAAGTATCAACCCAATAATAAATAGAATCGTAAATAGCTCATCATATATAGGTGCGTTTAAACTAGCATCCACTGGCAATAAATTAACATTTAAACCTACATAAAAAGATAAAGCTATAACTGCAGAAATAATTAGAATTAAATAATATGATTTATTTAACAATTTGATTAATTAATTTATATTTTCAAGATATTACTTTTTCGAAAAATTGCATTATTTGTAAATAAATAATTTTATAAATTCACAACTTCTTAAGAATTAAAAACCATATCTTTGTAATTATATGGATTTTTTTTATTAATGTCAGGGAAGTAACATCAGGTTTTTAATATAGTTAAATAAAAGATTTCTTTTTTATTAATATTTTTTCAATGAAATTAAATTAATATGCAGAAAATATAGTTTAATTAATTTGAATAAGTTAATTAATTATCAAACTAAATATAGATCAACATTGTTCAAGTTAGGTAATCATAGTGTATTAGCTATTATTGCTCTAATTTGTATAGGTAGTGCTACGAGAGTGATGGAGGCTGGTTTAGCTTGCCCTGACTGGCCATTATGTTATGGAACTTTTCTACCTATTAAACATATGAATTTAAGAGTATTTTTAGAGTGGTTTCATCGTTTAGATGCTTTTTTAGTTGGTGTTTTAATACTTTCTCAATTTACGTTGTCTTTAATTTGGAGAAATTATTTACCAAGGTGGCTGCCAAAACTATATTCTGTACTACTTTTTTTAGTTATTCTTCAAGGGACCTTAGGCGCTCTTACTGTAATAAATTTGCTTGATTCCTTCACAGTAATGGGTCATCTTTTAATAGCATTTTTTTTATTAATAACAGCTATCTGTATTAATCAAAATTTAGAAAATAAGTTCCTTGGGATCAAACAATTATGGTGGAAATATTTATTGAGTATCCCATTAATATTGACATTAGTTCAATCAGCATTAGGAGTAAGACTTTCTTCAACATGGTCAGCACATTTATGTTTGTCAGTTAATAAGCAATGTTTTATCTTAGACTTTCATAAACTTTTTGCTGTACCTCTTTCTTTCTCGATAATTACTATATTTTTAATTTCTATAATAAATTTTCAAATTTTTAAGAATAATTGGAAATTTTTAGTATCTGCTTTGCTATTGCTATCTCTGCAAATATTATTAGGCATTCTCAGTCTAAAGACAAATTTAAATCAACCACTATTAATTGTATGTCATCAATTAATAGCTTCTTTGCTTATTGCTACATTAACTACTCTTCTCTTCCAAAATCCAAGCCATAATTTCTTTGTTAATTCTTCAAATGAAAAACCAGCATTAAGTTTTAACTCATGAAAAGTAATTTAGAAAATATTAATATGCAGACTTCAATAAGAGAAGAAGTTGTACCTTCTCGAAAAAGAATAAAACTTCCTCCTTGGTTAGAAGTAGCAAAGCCAAGACTTATTCCACTGCTTTTAGCAACAACTTTGGGTGGGATGGCCTTAAGTGAAGAGTGGCCGTTATCATCTCCTAAATTAGTGTGTACTTTAGGTGGAGGGGCACTAGCAGCAGCAGCAGCCGGGGCATTAAATTGCTTGTGGGAAATGGATCTTGATAAAAAAATGACTAGAACAAGCACAAGGGCTTTACCTTCAGGAAAATTGTCTTTTAATTCTGTTTTTTTAGGTGCAATATCTTGCACTTTTGCTGCAGCAATGCTGCTAGTTAGTGGTGTTAATTCTCTTGCCGCTGGTCTTACATTGTTGGGTTTATGCAGTTATGTACTTTTATATACAATAGTACTCAAGCCAAGGACTACTCAAAATATCGTAATTGGAGGTGTGGCAGGAGCGATACCCCCACTGGTTGGAGCTTCAGCAGCGACTGGTCATGTAGGACTTAGCGGATGGTGGTTATTTGGCTTAGTAATGCTTTGGACACCAGCGCATTTTTGGGCTTTAGCAATATTACTAAAAGATGATTATGCTTCAGTTGGAATACCAATGCTTCCATCAGTAAAAGGATCTGATTTTACTAGTAAAGCTATTGAACGTTATGGTTTTGCAACAGTCCTAATGAGTATTTTTGGTGTCTTCGCCTTACCTGAAGGAGGATTAATCTATGAGATTATGGTAATTCCATTTAATGCAAGATTATTGCAACTTATATCAAGATTGAGAAATTCACCTGATGATTTAGTGCAGGCAAAAGGATTATTTAGATGGTCTATTTTATATATGTTTGGTATATGTCTTTTGCTTCTCATTGCAAGAACAAATATATCTGTACAATTTGAAGAACAAACGTTATTAATAGCAAGGTCAATTTTTTCTAAATTCAGCGATATAATAGGTACCTAAATTTAATAAAAATTAGATGACATATATTAATATACAAAATTTATCAAAATCATATTTTGATATTAAGGCCCTTAAAAAAATTAATATTAGTGTCCCAAGAGGAAGCTTGTTTGGTGTCCTAGGTCCTAATGGAGCAGGAAAAACAACATTACTTAAGGTATTAGCCACCTTAATCTCTTCTGATGAGGGTGATATCACTATCGATAATGTCGACCTAGTTAAAAATCCTGGAAAGATTAGAGAATTAATTGGATATGTCGCTCAAGAAATCTCACTTGATAAAATACTCACTGGTAGAGAACTTTTAGATTTTCAAGGTGATCTTTATCATATTCAACAATCAATAAAAATCGAAAGAATTGAATCACTGATTAAAAAATTAGATATGCATGATTGGATTGATAGAAAGTGTGGAACCTATTCTGGTGGCATGAAAAGAAGAATTGATTTAGCTGCAGGACTTTTACATATTCCAAAAGTATTGATACTAGATGAGCCAACAGTTGGTCTTGACGTAGAAAGTAGAAATATAATTTGGGAGTTACTTAAGGAGTTAAAAAAAGAGGGGATGACAATAATTTTGAGCAGTCATTATCTCGATGAGATCGATAAGCTATCAGATAATGTGGTTATAATTAATAATGGGAAGATCTTAGATCAGGGAAATCCAAATTACTTAAAAAATAAATTAGGTGGAGATAGGGTAACCTTAAAGGTTCGTGAATTCAGTAACCAAGAAGAATCTCAAAAAGTTAAACTTATTTTGGAAAAAATCGAGGGAATCAGTCAAATTGTTGTAAATAGTTCTCAAGGTTACTCCCTAAATTTTATTGCAGAAAGAGAAAAAGATTTGCTTACAAAATTAAAAGTTGAACTGGCTTTTTCAAAATATGAAATATTTTCTTTGTCTCAAAGTCAACCAAGTCTTGATGATGTCTATTTGCAGGCTACTGGAAAAACATTACAAGATGCTGAAATATCTATGGCAGGGAAAAGAGATCTGAAAAAAGAAGCGAAAGAGTCAATGAGATGAATTTGATTTCGAAAACCTTTAAAATAAGTTGACTTAATAAATAATTAAAAATGGAATTAACAAAATTTAGTTTTTATTTCTTTTATAAAGAAACTTTTGCATTAACAAAAAGATTATTTATTCAATTAAAAAGAAGACCATCTACACTTTTTGCAGGTATTTTACAACCAATTATTTGGCTTTTTCTTTTTGGTGCTCTTTTTTCTAATGCACCAATAGATTTCTTACCAGGAGTAGATTCATATGGAAATTTTTTAGGAGCAGGATTAATTGTTTTTACTGCTTTTAGTGGGGCATTAAATTCTGGTTTACCATTGATGTTTGATAGAGAATTTGGTTTCTTAAATAGACTTTTAGTTGCACCTCTAGCGAGTAGGCTATCAATCGTTGTATCTTCTTTTGTTTATATAACTATTTTAAGTTTTGTTCAAAGCATTGCCATAATGTTTATTTCTTATTTATTAGGTTATGGATTTCCAAATTTTTTAGGTTTAGGAATAGTTTTAATAACACTTATGCTTTTAGTTTTATTTGTAACTTCGATTAGCTTATGCCTTGCATTTATCCTACCTGGTCATATTGAATTAATTGCACTAATTTTTGTTATTAATTTGCCTTTATTATTTGCAAGTACTGCTCTTGCTCCAATATCCTTTATGCCATCTTGGTTGGGATGGATTGCTTCTTTTAATCCTTTAACATTAGCTATAGAACCAATAAGAGTTGCTTACACTTCAAGTATTAATTTAGATTTTGTAGCATTAAATGCTCCATACGGAGACTTAACATCTAGAAATTGTATTTCAATTCTCTTTGTCTTAACAATTTTTTCCTTAATTATAATTAGGCCTGTATTAAATAAGAAATTAAATTAATAAACAAATTTTGTTTCCATAAATATTATTTTCCCTACATCATTCCAGGCATACCCATACCTCCCATTCCAGGCATGCCCATACCTCCCATTCCAGGCATACCCATGCCTCCCATTCCAGGCATGCCCATACCTCCCATGCCTCCCATTCCAGGCATACCCA
>MDTD01142782.1_pt1 | contig 10110 bp, 9 predicted proteins | sample 811221 | NCBI WGS metagenome assembly MDTD01 (sample SAMN05326646, study PRJNA326480) | marine metagenome | isolation source: seawater | place: Pacific Ocean: South West | collected 2011
GGTGGGTCATGATCCCGGTCCTTATGGTGATTGTCTATCTCGCCTCGAAGTCATGGCGCTTAGTTTTTTTTGTGGCCGCTTGCATTGCATTTCTGGCGTTCATAGACCATTACGAGCATGCCATTCAAACCTTGGCCATCATATTCGTCTGCGCATTTCTATGCGTCGTATTTGGAGTGCCAATCGGCATCGCTATGTCACGCAGTGATACGATGCAAAAGTTGACCATCCCGATCCTTGATATGCTGCAGACCTTACCTCCCTTCGTCTATCTCATCCCACTTATTTTTCTTTTCTCGGTCACGGAACCAAAACTCTACGGCATTGCTATTATTCTCTACGCCATTGTTCCAGTAATTCGATTAACTGACCTTGGGATTCGGCTGGTTGACACGGACGTCATTGAAGCGGCCGACTCATTCGGCATGACAGACACTCAGAAACTATTCGGTGTTCAGGTGCCCCTGGCCCTCCCGAATATCATGGCAGGGATAAATCAAACGATCATGATGAGCCTTGCCATGGTTGTTATTGCCTCATTGGTCTCGGCCCCCGGTCTTGGTGTTCTTGTCTTGCGAGGTATTCGGAACTTAGAACTCGGTGTCGGACTGATATCCGGTCTTGGGATCGTGCTTCTTGCTATCATTCTTGACCGAGTAACAAAAGCGGCACTTGATAGAGTGAACGCCGCTCAAAAACACTAGCCAAAGGGACGAGTCAATGTACCGAAAAACTAAAATCTCGATCCGTAATCTCTATAAGATCTTTGGCGTTGAGCCAAAATCTGCACTACAACATGTTCAAAATGGTGTCGGTAAGGCAGATTTACTCGAGCAATACCTGCATGTTCTTGGGCTTCAAGATATTAACGTCGATATGGGCGAAGGTGAGATAACAGTCATTATGGGGTTATCGGGTTCTGGCAAATCAACCCTCATAAGACACCTCAATAGATTGATTGAACCAACCGCCGGCGCAATCGAAGTCGATGGCGAGAATGTTCTCGCCTACAGCGAAGAACGTCTCCGCCAATTGCGCCGAGAGACAATGTCCATGGTCTTCCAGAAATTCGCCTTGTTTCCTCACAAAACAGTAGCAGATAACGCTGCCACTCTTCTTAGGGTCCGCGGCATCGAACGACAGAATAGCCTAGCCGAGGCCCACAAATGGCTAGAACGGGTCGGCCTACACGGTTTTGGTGATCATTACCCGCATCAATTGTCCGGTGGCATGCAGCAACGCGTAGGAATCGCTCGGGCCTTGGCTTCAAATTCTCCAATCATGCTCATGGACGAAGCATTTTCAGCTCTCGACCCATTAATCCGTACCGATATGCAGGACCTTCTTCTGGAACTCCAGAAAGAGCTCCATAAAACTATTGTTTTCATCACTCATGATCTTGACGAAGCACTGAAACTTGCTGATCACCTCGTTATCCTCAAAGACGGGCACATCGTTCAGAAAGGCGAACCACAGCACATCCTGCTCAACCCTAATGATCCTTATATCGAAGATTTCGTCAGCGATATTAATCGCGCACGGGTCTTACGGGTCCGTTCAATCATGACACCACTCCGGAACGGCGTCCCAGAAAATTCCCATGGTGAAGTTGATTACAACGACACATTAGAGAGCATGATTGCATATTCCGGTGGAGATACCTCACACTCCTACGTCGTTTTAAAGGATGGGGCGCCTGTTGGTATCCTCAATATGTCTAATCTTGTCAAAGCTCTAGTCCCTAGCACGACCGCTAGTCCTGGACTGAGATCTGAAGCTACCATACGTTGACGGAGATAAACTCCATGGTCATAACCATTCTTTAATTCTGTTCTAAATACTTAATCCTTGGTCTCTGTTGGGGATATAAATTGGACTTTGCTACTATACTGGGTCTTTTAGGAGGCGTAACCGTGGTTATCTTTGCTATTGGCGAAGATGGAAACTTTGCACAATTCATAAATGTCCAAGGATTTATAATCGTTCTTGGAGGTACATTTGCCTCAACAATGATCAAATTTCCAATTCAAAGTTTCTTTAAAGCAATCCCCATTGGTCTGAAAGCGGTTGTAACAAATACCAGTTTTAGCCCGCTCGACCTAATAAATCAGGCTATTGAACTCTCTGATACCTGCCGTAAGGATCCAAGAAAACTTCTAGCTGTAGAAGAGCATTTAAAGCAGGTTCAAGACCCATTCTTCAGGAAGGGCTTACAGATGTGTGCGGATGGCCGAGACCCAGGTTACATTCGCGAATTTCTCAACGCAGAGATGGATTTAAGCATTGTTCGGCAAGAGAGTAGCATAAAAATCTTTTTTTCTATCGCTGAGGCTGCGCCTGCATTTGGAATGTTTGGCACTCTCGTTGGGCTTATTCAAATGTTAAGTAGCCTTGAAGACCCAACTACGGTTGGAAAAGGCTTGGCTGTCGCACTCCTCACTACAATGTATGGTGTTCTTATTTCGTATTTATTTGCTCAACCTATTGCAGAAAAGTTGGACCAAAAGCTGTCGGCGGATTCTGGGAACAGAGTGTTAGTCATAGAGTGTGTTGTTCTGGTCCAACAACTCAAAAATCCGACTGAAATGTACGATATATTGGAGGCATATCTTCCAGAGAACCTCAGAAGATCAGTCTCGGTCGAAGATGCCTCCGCACAGGAGAGCGAATAATAAAATGGCACGAGTTAAAAGAAGAAAAGATTTAAGCCAAGGGTGGCTGATGACATTCACAGATATGCTTATGCTACTAGTTGTGATGTTTGTTCTATTTTTATCATTCTCTGAGATAAGTTCTGACAGTTTTAAGCAAAATGCTGGCGCAATATCTGAGGCGTTTAATCAAGCCCCCACAACGTCTTTGTTGCCTGGTTATTCGTCTGTGGTAGATCTTTCTCGAAGTAATATAAACATTGATAGAATTGGTGAACAAGCCGGCATAAACACTAAAGAAAAAAATGAGAAAGAGACCATAGATTTTGCAGAAAGAAAGTACAAAGATGAGGACCTAAAAGAGAAAGAGGCCTATATAAAAGATTACCAGAAAGATGATCGGCAAGATAAGCTAACGTTCTTTAAAAAAGATGAGTATGAAGACGTAAATGATATTTCAAATCGTAAAAATATAAACGCCATTAAAAATAATATAACTCAGCAGTTGAAAAATGATGTCAGCAAGGGAAAGCTTGAGATAATCGAGCGCAATAAGCAGGTTATATTACGGTTCCCAGAGAAAGTTACTTTCCCTAGCGGCAGCGCTGATCTAAATGAGAATATTAAGGTAGTGATAAAAAGGGTTCGAGACATTGTGGAGGAAGCACCCGAACTTCGTAAAATTGTCGTAACTGGACATACCGACAATATTCCAATATCTAACGATTACTTCTCGTCGAATTGGGAACTCTCAGCCGCCAGGGCAGTTTCTGTTGTTCACAGTTTACTTGATACTGCCCAAATTGATAAAAATTTAGTTTTAGCTGTTGGTTCGGCCGATACAAAGCCCGTTGCCCCGAATACAGGTCCCGCAAATCGAGCCGCAAACAGACGTGTTGAAATCAAACTTGAGTTTTAGTCTAAGACGCAAGGACATTTACCGTAAACCGATGAGAGGACTTACCTGTGCGTTTACGAGAGGGTGATTAATTCAGCTCTTTCCGCTCTAATCGATCAGGATAAGCAACACGGCGGAAGGAGTTTTGTTCGTACAAATTGCTAACTATGTCTATGTCATCGGTAGCGTTGATGCTCGACCGCACCGGACCTATGTTGGATGGACCAATGATCTGGGTAAACGCCTTGCGGCGCATAACTTGGGCAAAGGGGCTCGATCGACGAGTGGACGGCAATGGATGCTACTTTATGCGGAACGCTATCGGACTCGTTCTGAAGCCATGAGCCGCGAATGGCGTCTCAAACGGGAGCGGCCGTTCCGGGAGCGCTTAAAATCTAACCTCCAGTTCTTTCTGCCCAAACGCCCCTGACCCGCTTATAGATAGGTTCATGAGTTACCTACCTCCAAGGTGCAGAATATGTACATGTGATTTTTCATAACCGCCGTGCCAATTTTCACGCCGCCTCTGGCGTGGTCGACTAGTTTCATAATAGCTCGGCAAAGTAGGGAAAAACTCGACTATGTCTAATTTGGGTCAAATGCTAATCATAATGTAAGCGGTCGCAGGCGTTCGTCTCGCGGCGACTTAGCCGAGGCATGTTACAGGTGGCACCAATGTTACACATGGCAAGGATAGAAAACTCGTTTGCCAAGGAGAAAAGAACCAAAAATACTGTTTTGTTAACGAGGTAGATCATTTACATAAACAGAAAAACGCTATCGATCTATTTTTAATTTTTCGGTGGCGCACAAACATTCGTCATTGCTGTCAATGATGGTCTTGTTCATGCCGTGTCAGGATACCAGAAAATATTCTGAGGGGTTCAGCTAAGATGATACGTGTCTTTATCGGTTTTGATCCACGCGAGACTGTCGCTTTCCACGTACTGTCGCAAAGCATTCATTCGCGGGCCAGCCAGCCCGTATCAATCACACCGATTATGCTGTCCCAATTAGAAGGCATTATGACCAGAGAACCAAACCCTCTCCAGTCGACTGACTTCTCCTTCTCTCGGTTTCTAACGCCCTATCTCTGCAAGTACGAGGGATGGGCTATTTTCATGGATTGCGACATGTTAGTCCTTCAAGATATGGCCAAGCTCTGGGCTTTAAGGGAAGATGATTACGCGGTTCAAGTGGTGAAGCACAATCACGTGCCGAAGGAAAATACTAAGTTCCTAGGTGCGCCGCAAACTCAGTACGAAAAGAAGAATTGGTCCAGCGTTATGCTGTTCAACTGTGAGAAATGTAAGGCCCTAACACCCGAATACGTTAACACAGCATCAGGTTTGGATCTTCACAGATTTCACTGGCTTGATGGCGACCATCTCATCGGCGAAATACCGCATCCCTGGAACCATCTTGTCTCGTATGATCCAACTATCCCCGTCAACGAAATCTTCAACCTTCACTATACCATTGGTGGGCCCTACTTTGAGGAGTACCAGACCACCGATTATGCAGATGAATGGTTCTCTGAGAAAGAAAACATGCTCAGGTGCGACCAGAACCAGAAAGGTGATTAGATCTCGGCCTTGATTATTTTCTTACAACATCAAAGGCGATACTGATCCGGACATCATCCGAATGAAACGGGATGGTTCGATGTGTCAAATAGCCGGGGAACAGGAACATGGACCCTACAATAGGCTTGTAGGCCCTCACCTTTCCAGCTCGGACAGAGGTAAAGTCCGCTGTTGGTGCTCCAAATTCAATCCAACCTTCGTGCCCCTCATCGTCTTCCGAGATCACAGGCGGAAGCTGAGCATAAAAACAGCCAGACATCCAAGCATCCGGATGGATATGAGCGATTTGATGACCCTGGTTTCTCATAGCGACACCCCAGATATTAAGCACCCAATCGGTCGGCCGGCGAGACACTATGAAATCATTATCTTCCTTGCACTTAAGAAATTCGACATAACCATCCAAAGAATTGGAAATGCACGCCTCTAAGTGCGTGAGTGGCCCCATTCCGGAAAGCCTTAGATTCCCAGTATGAAATCCATTCCGCGTGGCATGATCTTCACCCGCATCGCGAAGTGTTGAGTGGCTGAGGATATAATCAGCCATGTCCTTTATAAACGCGGCTTCATTATTGTAAGTGGAGGGTGTTGGCACCTTGACTGTCTGGATAATAGCCTCGAACGAATTGTAACGTTCATTATCTTTCTCAGGGCCATGCTCTGCTGCCATCAAGGCAAGGCAAGATATTGTTGTTGTGTCGCCTGGATGCTTCTCAAGAAAACGGCCACAGACAGCCCTCGCCTCTCTTGGGTCACCATTCTTGATGTGGCCACAGGCCAACATAAATGATATTTTCGCGTCGTTTGGCGAAGCTTCGAGGGCCTTGCCGAACATCTGAATGGCGCTCCCGGCGTCATCCCACTGCAAATATGTGTGCCCGAGGGTCTTAAGAACCTCGGAGGAATTTGAATCGATCTCATGAGCCTTCATAAGCGCTTCAATGGCTTTATCGTATTTTTCTTGACGCTGATACTCGATACCCAAGTTATACCAAGTTTGTGGCTGCCCAGGGTTCAGTGCCAGCGAGCGGTGAAAATAGTCAATAGCTGCTGTATGGTCCTTCATTGAAACGCTCAGAGCGCCATAATTGTTGATGGCCGGAATGTAGTTGGCATCAAATTCTAAAGCCGCCAAACAGGATTCACGAGCCTCATCGAATTCACCCATTGATCGTTGGGCATTAGCAAGCCCTGTCCAAACCATGGGGTTATCTGGCACAACTTCCAGCGCGCAAGCGTACATGCTTAGTGCCTCTTTGGACTGATGGTTGGAATCCAAGTGGACTGCAAAACAATACAAGGTTTCAGCATCTTTGGGATCAATCCTCAGAGCCTTCCGGAAAGCACGGTTGGCCTCCTCTATCTGGCCCAACTGGCTTTTTAAGACCCCAAGATTACGCTGCACAACAAGACTGTCGGGACACACCTTGGCAGCTTGCAAGAGAAATTTCTCAGCCTGCTGACTTTGGCCACGCGCCTGCGCCGCCTGGGCTCCCAAAAGATAGGCATCAACAAACCCAGGGTCTGCGCCAATGACTTTTCGGCAAGTCTTAAGACATCGGTCAAACCGTGACTGCTGAAAATAATTAACGGCTGTTTCAAAATTAGCAGACATTTTCATCCATCTCTATCGCATTTGACATCCCGTTGGATTGCATCATTCACGACCCACTTGTATTATTTACGATCTACGAAGCTCTGATCTAGCGCAAAGAGCTCGTAATTTGAAGAGAATTTGATCGCAACCCGACACATTGAGCGATAAGCCTCATTAGGATAAAGCGTAGACAGACCACAACTCGCACCCTTAGTATCCACGTCCGCTTTGAGCTTAGCCGAACTCGGTTGCACCATGGACCCCCAAAAAACTCTTGCCAAGGCGATAGCAAAACACAACGCAGGTGATCTACGCCGTGCGCAAAGGCTGTACCAGCGAGTATTAAAACGGTTCCCCAATCACTCAGACGCTTTGCACTTGATGGGGCTGGTCCTAGCAGAAGATGGCGACGTCCAGAACGGCATCACGCATATCCTGAAGGCCGTCCAATACCAGCCCGGGTTTCCCGAGGCTCATTTCAATCTTGGCAACTTGCTGAGAAGCATAGGGGAGAACAAATTGGCAGCTCATCATCTCCTGCAGGCCCTCCGGGACTCTCCGAGTTTAATCGATGCACATTTTAACCTGACACCTATTCTATGTGACCTTGGCCAGCTTGAAGAAGCCCTCCATCATGGTCGAATCGCGCTCGAAGCTGATCCTACGGATCCACTCGCCCACTTCAATTTAGGCGTAGCATTTGGGCTGATGGGTCGCTACGAAGACGCATTGAAAGCGTATGAAACTGCCATTTCTATCCACAGGGAATTTCCTGAAGCTCATGACAATTACGGCTGTACGCTAGCTGAATTGAACAGGAATGATGAGGCATTGTCTCAATTTAAAAAGGCAATCACTCTGAAGCCGGAGTTTGCCCAAGCCTACTACAATGCTGGTAATGTGCTTCAGAAAATGCGGCGCTTGGAAGACTCTGAGACACATTATAAGAAGGCCCTAGAAATCAATCCTGGATATTGGGACGCCATGGCAAATTTAGGGGATACATTGATGAAAATGGGCCACCACAAGAGAGGCCTGGCTCACAGCCGTCAAGGAAACGGGGTCATTGTCTTTCATTCAAATCCCAATACCCAGTTAAAGATTGAATATTAAAATTAGGTAGGCTCTTCAATGATTGATCGTGTTAATATTGACGCACCCAACGGACCTCACTTCATTGGTTGCTGGAATATGGAAAATACGGCGCTATGCGATGAGATGATCCAAGTTTTCGAAAGTCGCAAGTCTGTACACCGGCCGGGCATTTCTGGAGACGGTTCAATTAATGACAAGATCAAACGCTCTATGGACATGACTTTCTCACCAAGAGACTTGGAAGAACCGAGTTTGGCACCGTTGAATGCATATATGGATTTCCTCTCGGAATGTTTTTTAGATTACTTAGAACAATGGCAGTTCCTGAAATCCATCCTAACGACTGTCCATGTCGGCCCTTTTAACATTCAAAGGTATGATGCCGGCGGCCATTACGCTGGGACCCATTCGGAACGTGTCTCCTTAGAAAATCTTCACCGTGTGCTCGTTTGGATGACTTATCTAAATGACGTTGAGGAAGGTGGCGCTACACGCTTTCCACACTACGACCTCGATGTACGGCCTCAACGAGGCAAAACTATAATCTGGCCCGCTGAATGGACCCATGCCCATTCGGGCGGCATGATCTCCAGCGGCCAGAAATATATCATTACGGGTTGGATGCATTTTCCAGATGCAGACGCAACTTTCCCCGCTAACGATACCGATGCAAAAAAGTCTCCAGGGCATGGGTAGCTTTTGCTATCGGTTCGTCCCATGAACCTTGGCGAGACTGCCTGAAAAGGCGAACAGACGAGTACCAAGGGCAATCATCGCGATCCATTAGCCAACGCCTATCAGGTGTCTTCTGAACAATAACCCAAGTTGGGATGCCCAACGCCCCTGCAAGGTGAACGGCGCTGGTTGATATTGATATAATCAAATCCAGGGCCGCAATTTGTTCAGCATGTCGAAGGACGTCAACCACCGGATCGATGCTGATATCGTGATGCAAAATAACGCCGTGATCATCAGCAAAACATTGGCGTTCTGCCGAAGTGTCACCGTACTGCAGGTTGACAAAGGTAGCGCCAGACACGGAAAGAATTGGATACAAATCATCCAAGGGAATAGATTTATCCGGCCCAATTTCCGGATTCTCACTGCGCCATGAGATGCCTATTAAAGCCCCTCCGCCAAACTGCTCAATATAACGCTGTTTGATTTCAGTTACAGCCATGTCATCCACACGCAAAAATGGACGACCGGAATGGAAATCTGACTCATCGCATCGAAACCACTGACCAAGGGCCGGACTCGGAACCTGAAAGTCTGCTTCAACCGCAATAGGGTCAGGAACGGGTTTGGACGCAACACAGGTCACTTCTGGAAATGATTGGGAGAATAACCCCACGAGACGGGCATCACACTCCAATACGACGTTCAATCCTTTATCCACAAGATCGGGAACCATCGAAGCGAACATGATCTCATCACCCAAACCTTGTTCACCCCAGACCAATAACGTCCCGTCATGAATGTCCTGCCCCCGCCACCAAGGGAGAGTAAATGGACGAGCCTCATCCGACTTCCAACGCCATCGCTGAGCATATGCCTCCCAACCTTCCTGCCAACGTCCCATCAAGAGTAGAAGGATGGACCCAGCCACAAGGAATTCAGGATCATAGTCACTCAATTCAAGCAATCGCCGCAAAGTTCCATAACCATCTTGTATTTGGCCGGTTAGAACCAAGCATTGATAGAGCCCCCTTAATGTATCGGTATTTTCATAACCAAGGTCCAGCAAACGCTGATAAATCTTAAGGGCGGCATCGAATTCCCTCATTCTGACCCGGACGGTGGCGAAATTTAGCAACGCTTCATAAAGGTCAGGAGACAGTTCAAGAATGCGGTCGTAAATTTTAGCAGCTTCGTCAAATTCGCGAAGTTCCCGGTAGATGTCGCCAACATTCATCAACGTTGGAATATCCTCCGCGCGGAGCCTCAGGCTGCGTAAATATGCGTCTTTTGCCTGAAAAAATTGGCCGCGCTCTCGATGGGCATTACCAAGGTTATTCCACGCGCCAGCGTCATATGGATTGAGCTTCAATAATCGCTTTAGGTATTTTGCTGCATCGCTATGTGCCCCCTGGTTCTGCGCGATCAAAGACCTCAACTGCCAAGCATCAGTCGATCTAGGCTCACGCTTCGTCAAACGGGATGCCGCCCGGGAAGCTTGATCCAAATTACCTTTGTTGAGAGCTCTTATCGCCTTATCGAATAGGATGTCGGATTTGTTCGAAGGCTCAACCATGTATCAAAACCGCATTAGATATCCGCATA
>MDTD01050905.1_pt1 | contig 10109 bp, 10 predicted proteins | sample 811221 | NCBI WGS metagenome assembly MDTD01 (sample SAMN05326646, study PRJNA326480) | marine metagenome | isolation source: seawater | place: Pacific Ocean: South West | collected 2011
CCCAAAGTCTCCTTGTCCGTCCGCATCTATGATTTCGAACGTTCCAGAAGACACTGCCTCATACTGGAATCCTCCACCTAGGCCCATGATAAAGAGGGGAATTCCTGGAGCGAGCAACAATAAACCAATGGCTAGACCAATCCACGCCTTCTTCCTGGTTGATTTTGCGGCGACTGTGTCAATTGGTGCAGCTTCAACAGTGAAATCTTTCCTTTCATGTAGCGTATGTCCTCCATCTGAGAATACTCGGATGCTGTAACTACCTGCCGCTTGTTTTGGGAATGATGCATTGTTTACATCGATATCGCGAAGCCATTTCCATCGAACGTTTTGCGCTCCATGGTCTTGGTTGTTCGTTACATGTACGGGATAGATGCCAACCCATGCATCGTTACTGCTTGGACGATTGTTGATTTTGAAACGAACAGGCTTGCCGGCTACGGCCTCAAAAATTTCAATGGAATCTTCCCGCACGTTGGGTGCTGGTTCATGATTCTGAGTTGGTGCTGACTCTTGGTTTTGAGTCGAATATGGCACGAACTGGATATCTTCCCAGCCACCAGGCGGCGCATGGTCCCGGTTCCACTGTGCCGTTCCATCAGGCTGCGCACTCAGGTACTTTCCATGAACGGACTTCAAATGGACAAAGTCGTGTGCATTTCCCGGATTTGGACCAGGCCGGGTTTCGACAGTAAACTCCTCCCAGCCGGTAGGTGGCGCATGATCCCGGTTAATTTGCACACTACCATCGGGTTGGGCTGAGACGTACTTCCCGTGTGTACTTTTGAGAGTAATTTTTCGCCCATCCCGCTCACCTAACTCGAAAAATTCCCAATCGCACGCTGTAACACGATTCCACTCGGCACGACCATCGGGCTGCGCGCTGAGATATTTGCCGTGAACGCTCTTTAGAGCTATTTTTTCAACACCATTGCGGGTGGATTGATTCCCTATCGAAGAACCACCAGCGTTTCCTTCGTAGATTGCCTTGTTACCGTCACGACCCCAAGCTATGTTTCCGTCCGCCTGAATTGTGCCTGTGGAGTCAAATTTTGGTACTTTCACTGTGTTGCCTTCTACGTACCACAATACATCTCCAGTGAGGTCGCCCGTAGCTGTAAATTCGTTAGTAGCACTTTTATTCCGTTCATCTCGGTGAACTTTTGCTCGCTCGATTAAGCCCCCATCTCCGGTCTCCATTCGGTACCACCCCATCCGTAAAGTCTGGTTCGAAGGTTGTGGGGGTTGACCAATGCTTGTGGTATCATCATCCTCTAGTTCGATCAGTTTTTTCCGAATATGGTCTGGAATATCAGGGTCGTATCGGTTCCATGGACGATACTTGTCAGATTCATGCGGTATCGATAAACGTTGTATTTCGATACCTCCTGTGCCGAAAAAGGCCATGCCGCTGTATTTTCCCGATTTGTATGCATAAAGTCCCTTAGTACCCCATGGGCCGACAAATGGGTGGCCTCCTCCGCCAATTTGTAGACCTAAAGCACGAGCAAATTCTTCGGCTTTGACGGGGTCATGGATGTGCTTCAGGTCGCCCGCCATTGGTTTACGAGTTATGCCCAGATTAACCAAATCTTCGGTAAATCAAATCTCGAGGTCATTCGAATGGGTACCCATATGAAGGCGACTAATTGGTGATGAAGTAGAGGCAGTGGTTGTCTTCTAAGCCGTGGAGATCGATCTGTTCTTCAATCTGTAGTCCAGCATCCTCTAATTGAGCACGAACTTGCTTGAATACCTCTCTTTCACCACCTTCGCTGAATCTCTCTGAGGCTGCCTTGAGAGAAAGTAGTCCTTTGCCTCCGGGCTTCAAGAATCGCTTGACAGCCTTAATGAAAATCTCTGCCTGGCCGGCCTGAGAAACATCCTGTAATAACCAGTCTACCTTGTTTGCAACCATTACTCCCCAAGCAGCATGCTTTCTAGCATCTCCTAAGACTGGAACTAAGCCAGGTCTCAAAGTTGCAAGGTGGACTAAATCTCTCAAGCAGCGTGGCGATAAGTCGACAGCGATTATTCTGCCACCTTTCTCATTCGCGGCTCCACATACTTGGTCGTGAAGATGAGAAATTGAGGTGCCGTGTCCTGCACCAAGGTATAGACAAGTATCTCCTTCATTGGGCAATAATTCGTACTGAGTCTGTCTTGCCCGAGAAATTGCAGCGCCTAATTTTGAGCGAGTAGGGTCCCATCTGCGATATTCCACACCTCTGAACCTGCGCAATGATTCACCATACTGCGAATATTTTGGAACAGCATTCAGCGTCCATATGGCTCTGCCATCCAGCATTACTGCCGATGAGAGACGGCGTTTTTTTGCCATGAAATCACCTCTGTGGTGGTTTTGAATTCTCGCTGCGAATGACTTCGACACGTGCTGCAACAGCATCAACCGCTTCTTGACTCCAGACCTCTCCACCGTATGCATCGCATCTAGCGGCGATACTTGCCTTAGCAGCAACGGTTCTAGCGATCTTTCCTCTGACCCAGCGAGGTGACCTTGAAATCCAAGGATGCATGAATATGTGACCGTGTTTTGGCGATGGTGCTCCCGTCTTCAGGTGATTGAAAAACGCCTTTTCTGCGCCTAAAATCTGCATAGTTCCTGCTGGTAACCTGGCAAGTCTTGCTCTACCGTGAGCTTCAACACACAATCTTGCAGCGAGGATCGGTCCTAGCAGTGCAGATAGAGAAGGTAGATGCGATGAAGCTAATTCACGAACGACATTCTCCATTCTGTCTAGTCTTGCTTTGATTTCACTTACACTAGTCGCCCAGTCTTTCAGACTAGCCCACTCTGCATCAGTTGGACCTTCTGGTGGCATTCCAATGTCAAGCAGTTCTGCTAGTTGCGCAAGGTCTGAAGATTCTGTTACTTTTTTTGCTAAGCCAGTCCTGTCTCTCTCAAATCTTGCTTCAGGTAGGAAAAGACCGACCCATTCAACGAGCCTGCCTTCAATTGTAACATATGAAGCACGTAATTCGTCAGAGGCTTTGAGAATGTGCTCAAGCCTTCTATCAGGGTCTCCAGCAGCAGCATCGACGCCTCTCTTGGATAACAAAATCGCTGCCTTATCGAGGTATTCTAGAGCCTCAGTACTAGGTAGCGGCCATTCTGCAGATGGTAAATTTTCATCCCCATGAATCAGCGGCGTAGAATCTGGAAATCTCTCAATTAGCCTCTCAGCCTCCGGGGTAAGTGCTTCATGAGCGATGATGTCCATCCTTGAGCAGACAGCATTTGTGTCGTGCCAGCCATCCCACTCTTCGACATCCAAAATGTTGCCATCCGAGTCTGCGACAGCGGCGGCTCTCCAATCGTACCATAGCCACATATGGATAGGCAAAAGTCCCCACTTGATGAAACAATTGCTCTTTTTATAGAACAAATGTTGATATAAGGAGTCGTCCGGTGTGTTCGCATGTTCTGCCCGCAGTGCGGTACACTAGCATTCCCTACTCCATCTGGAGATATCAATTGTACAAATTACAAATGTGGATATCAAGGTCCAGCAAATCTGAAAGTCAAAGGTGCTGATGGAAAGGAAGTAGACCTCTCCCAGGTTACATCCTCTTCCAAGGCAGAGACTCGAGTGTATGAGGTAATCAAGGATTCAGATGAGATGCGCGGTGTTTTGACAACTGGAGACTACATGTGTCCAAAGTGTGATTGTGTTGAAGTATACTCTTATCTTGAGCAAACACGCTCATCTGATGAACCAGAAACCAGAATGTTGACCTGTAAGAATTGCGGCAACGGCTGGAGAGAATACTGAAGTGATATAATATGCAAATTCGAGTTTTACTCGCTTGTTTGCTGTTGTTATTTCCGGGCTGTTTTGGGGACGAAGAAGGTCCAGATTTCAATGGAAAGAATCTCAACAAAATGGATGTTTACAAATTCACGCTAAGTGATACAAATCAATCCGACTTTTCACTTACTGAGTTAGAGGGCCAAGTCGTAGTATTGGCGTTTGTATACACACGCTGCGACGATGTTTGCTTGCTGATTGCGAACAATTTGAAGTTTGCAAAATCACAACTGACAGAGGAGGAGCTAGAGAAGGTATCATTCGTATCGGTAACAATCGATTGGCGTCATGATTCACCGGAGATTCTGGGTGACTGGGCTGACGAGATGGGACTTGATTGGCCCCATCTAACGGATTGGAATTCTGATGAAATAAAGACCACCTACGAAGAGTATGATGTCGTACCATACGACGATGAAACATATCAGGACATCCATCTACAACCAGTGTACATCCTAGACACAAATTTGGATGGAAGAGTCGTATGGAGCGAATATGATTGGCCGATAGACCTCTTTGTTGAAGATTTGAGAACTGTCATTGATTTGGAGTGATAAAATGAGAATCAAAGCACTGATGCTTACTCTTATTCTAATGCTTCCCGGGTGCCTTTCTGAGGATGAAGAAATTACTTTCCATGGCCGTGACCTTGGTGGAAATGATACTTACAAATTCACTTTGGAGGATGCTGAAGGACCATTGTGGAGTCTAGAAGAACAAGAAGGTAAGGTCGTTGTTCTGGTTTTCATATTCACAAGGTGTGACAATACCTGCCCGATTACAAGCCAAAACATCAAGTTGGTCAAAGATTCATTGACTGATGATGAATTGGTTAAGACCAGCTTCGTTTCAGTGACAGTTGATTGGAGACATGATTCACCTGCAAAGTTACGTAATTACACTGCAGATTTCGGATATGATTGGCCTCATCTGACTGGAGCAAAAGAGTATCTTGACCCCATTTACGAGAATTATGGGGTGTACCCCTATGAAGAGGGAGATGACTCTGAAGAAGGCTACACTGTAGCACATCCTTCACCAACCTACATCCTTGACACTGAAGGCCAAGGAAGAGTTGTTTGGTCAGACTATGACTTCCCGACAGACCTGTTCTTGGAAGACCTCAGAACAGTGATTGAGCACTACTGATTATTTCTGGCAGGAGCGGCACCAAAACGTCGAGCGGCCGCCTTGTACTAGTCTCTCAATTACGCCGCCGCAAGTACAGTCCTTTCCTTCTTTATCGTAGACCTTGAATTGGTGAATGAAATAACCGAGTGTACCATCAACACCTGCGAAGTCTCTCAGGGATGAACCACCGACTCTGATTGCCTCGGCAAGAATTTCTTTGATCTCTGCAACAAGTAAGTCGCATTCCTTTTTCTTGACTTTATTCGAAATGCGAGTTGGTGAAATCTTTGCACGGTTCAAAGCCTCACAAGCATAGATATTGCCGACGCCAACGACCACCTTTTGGTCAAGGATACTGATTTTGACAGCACTTTTTCTCTTTTGCAACTTCTCGTACAGGTCCTTTCCAGTCCATTCTTCGAGCGGTTCGGGGCCAAGGTGGTCGAGCAGTTTGTGTGAAGTGCCGCTGAAAATGTCCAGCACTCCGAACCTCCTCGGGTCGTTGTAAACCGACATACTCCCATCATCGAATAGAATCACGACGTGGTCATGCTTACCTTCACAATCGCTGGCATCTAGAGTCCATTTACCACTCATTCCAAGATGAGAAAGAAGAATATCGCCATTGTCCAAGTCGATTAGCAGGTACTTTGCACGCCTGCGAATATCCTTCACTATACGTCCAGTTAGGCGTTCTGCAAGCCCTTCCGGGAATGGGAATCTGAGATTTTCTCTACGCAAATCTACGCCATCGATGCGCTTGCCTATCCAAGATCTAGCCAGTCCTGTTCGGACTGTCTCTACCTCGGGCAGTTCTGGCATGTCTTGCTCCAAAGGCAAGACCTCAATAGTATTGATTGTCAAAACCCAGCTAGTCTAACTGCGGTCCAAATCGCTAATCCAATCATCAATAGGCCAGTGATTTGATTCAGAATCTTCTGATTCTTCTGAATCTTAGTCAAGATGTTTGAGTTGGAAAGCAGCAATGCGACCAACACGTACCAAACCGTATCAATTGTAGCACCCATCGCTGCAATAACCCACTTTGTGTCATTCGACATCGAAGGGTCGAGAACTGAAGAAAGGACTGCAAGCATGAATACCGCAATTTTTGGATTCAAAAAAGCGATGAAGAAACCTTCGATGAAACCTTCTCTTTTCCCTTCAGAGAGTATGATTTCTTTCTCCTCTGCTCGCATCATTTCTATTCCCAGATACAGTAGGAATAATCCACCAACAATTTGCATCACTGTGAATACGCTTGGATGGTTTTCCATGATGATTACCAAACCAAAAACCACAGAGATTGCATAGAATCCGAATCCTATGCCGTGGCCTACTGCGCAAGCCAAACCTCTGGCTCTGCCACCTATCATCGTGTTACGCAATACAACTGCAAGAGATGGTCCTGGTGACGTTGCACCGAGAATGAACATCACGGCAGCAGCAGAGATTGCGGTTATGTCCACAACTCACCCAGTGTGGTCATAGACATGACCTTTGGCATGATTCAACTCATGTACGTCATCTTGTGTGCGCCCATTCGCTTTTCAGCTTCCATAGATGCTCGCATGAAGTGAGCTCTTACATTCACATTATCGAGAACTGTTACAGTCGCTTTTACTAGAGACTCTGCAGCACTGGATGTTTCGTAAACACTTTCACTTGCCATGCGGGGCAATCAACGTACTCCCAATTATATGTTTGGTTAATTGCGTCGCAGTACCTCAAACTCGGAAAATTACTGAATCCTGAGATTGAGTTCCGGAACTCGGAATTACTTCTTCCACAAGTGGTAATTTACGCTTTACAATACGGAAAGAAACGGGTGCTTTGACTCGCCGAGACACCCCTGCCATAGCCAAACGCCGCCTCGCCTTTTCTCGAGCGGCAACGACTTTTTTTGCACGCCTGCGAAGTTCGGACAACCCAAAGAATTCCGCAACAGGCGCTTCTCTTCCTTTGCTACTTAGCCACCAGTGCTCGCTTCGTAGCGTCTTCTGGCGAATGGTGTCACCAGTTGTGAGATCGTATGCTGCGATTCCTGGGTTTTCGTGATTGTACGCCGATGTGTCCATTGCTAGCCATGATGGTCTACCGTCTTCGAGCCGGATTTTTGATTGGGCAATTTCTCCTATTCGCTTGAATTTGGATGTTGGAGTATGGCCGAATAGAATACATCGCTTTTCATCGAGTGGTGCATCGTGTTTGAAGAAAGCTCTTCGTATCCATAACAGGGTTTTCTCATCTTGATTATCGAGATCAACTCGAGGGTGATAACCAGCATGAACAAGTCTCCAGTCATCAAGAACTATGTGGCTTGGTAAATCAGCAAGCCAAGCACAATCCTCTGCAAAAGTAAGTTTGGCTCGATGTAAGTCTCCCTTTGCTGCTACAATGTAAGAGCCCCAAGTGGAAGCCCCGCCTTTAGCCATCCAAACGGAATCAAGTTCGATATTTGTGGATTGTAGGGACTGTATCGCCATCTGCTCGTGGTTACCTTTGATTGCGATAATTTGTGAATGTTGGCGAACGTATTCAACAACCCCAGCAGAATCGGGGCCTCTATCTATCATGTCGCCTAATAGCACAACTCTGTCTTCCTCCTGAAGATTCAATCTGTGCATCAGCGCCCGTAGGGTTCCAAGGTGCCCGTGTATATCTCCCACAACCCATACTTGGTTGCCTGCAACGATACGAGCCTGCAGGTCGGCTTCAGTGCCTCGGTCGCGGACGGCCGGAGCACGACGGATGTCGTGTTTCAATCCCATGGATTTCCACCGGAGAGTATGGCTCTCTCCGGTTTCACCGCACCTATGACGGTATATTGTCTTCGGTTGATTTGACTACTGAAAACACCGTTTTTCCTACCTTTTCCACATCTGCCAAATCGGTTTGAAACGGTGAGTCCATAAGCAAGCGTCAGCCGGCTTGGTTCATGTCCCGGGAACTAATCCGTGTCGAGGGTGTCGACCGTGCATTCGGCCCAGTCACCGTTTTAGAGGACATCAATCTCATGGTGAATGAGGGTGATAGGATTGGAATCGTTGGTCACAACGGTGCGGGAAAGACCACACTGCTCAACACAATTTCAGAGCAAAAGCAAGACGTTGGAGAAATTGAATACGCTAACGGAATTAGAATCGCTTACCTAACTCAGATTAGAGATATTGATGATGACTCGACAATCGAGGAAGAGTTGTCTCGTAAAGGCCGCCAATTTCAGGAATTGGAAGAGGAAATTGCGGCAATAGAGGCGCAGATGGTTGACCCAGCGTTCTATGAAGGTAACTGGCAACCTGTGATGGATAGATACTCAGAATTGCAGACAATGCTAGGTGCTTCTGGGGGAGGAAACGTGGCAAATATCGCCAAGGCTATCCTTGAGAGGCTTGGCCTAGACCAGCATCCAATGGACATGAAAGTCAGTTCACTATCTGGTGGAGAGAGAGCAAAACTAGCGCTTGCTCGCCAACTGGTTGGACTTGCTGGTGTCGATGTAATCTTCCTAGACGAGCCGACAAACCACTTGGATATTCAGACAACTGAATGGCTTGAAGAGTTCATCAACGAGTTCGTTGGAGCACAACTAATCGTTTCTCACGACAGATATTTCCTCGACCAGGTCTGCACAAGAATTGTCGAAATCGACAACCTACGCAATTGGAATTTCAAAGGAAATTACTCGCAGTACCTTAAGCAAAAGCAAAATTTCCTTGCTGCACTCGATGATAGAATCAAGACTGTTGAGAAGAAAATCTCTCACACACAGTCCGCACTTCGCTCGATGAAGTCCGCTAACAAGTACGACAAGTCCATCTCTGCAAAGCACAAGATGATCGAGAGAATGCAACAGGAACTGAAGGCTCTCAAAGCACGCAAGCCAAAGCAGCGCAAAGGCTTGCGATTCAATCTAGAAGCAGCTGATAAGTCTAGCAATGACATCATCGAATTGAAGGATGTTTCAAAGAGATTCGATGGGCTAAAGCGCCCTATTCTCGACAAGCAGAACCTAGAGATTTCAAAGGGCGACAGAATTGGAATTGTCGGTGGTAACGGACAAGGAAAAACTACTCTTCTCAAGGTAATTACAGGTGATGAGCAGGTCGATTCTGGTGAGCGTGACCTTGCACCAGGCGCAATCATTGGATACTATCACCAAGACCACAGAACCCTTGATTTCAAACTGGATCCGGTAAAGCAAGTCGAAGTACTGCGCCCAGATATGCAGTATGGTGACATTCGTGCAGCACTCGGTAGATTCCAGTTTAGCAAGGAGCAGGTAACCACTCCACTCGGCAAATTATCCGGTGGAGAAAGAGCTCGTGTCGCACTGCTGAAGTTGCTACTTGAAGAGAACAATTTGCTACTACTTGACGAGCCGACAAACCACTTGGACATGGATGCTAAGGAGACTCTAGAAGAGGCACTGGTCGAGTATGATGGCGCGATTGTAACCGTCAGCCACGACAGATGGTTCCTTGACCAAGTCGTCAATCAAATTTGGGAATTACAAGACGGAATAGTCACGAAGTACTACGGTAACTACACCGATTACATCAGGAAGAAGAAGGGACTTCCGCCTTTGGTGGATGGAGAAGAACCGGTCCTGTGATCAGTGCTCTTGACAGGTAAGGTGGCACATCATCAGCCACCATTCCCGGGCCAATTTCATCGCCTGCAAGACTTCCAGCAACTCGCATTAGGTGAACTCCTAATCTAGCAGCAGCCCAAGGTGACAAACCAAGCCCCAGTAAGCCTCCTATGCATCCGGCAAGTAGGTCACCTGTGCCGCCCATTGACATGCGCGGATTTCCACCTTTACCTATTCCTCCGCGCCCGCCCGCGCCGATGATTATGTCCTCGGCTCCGGTTCGAATTACGACTCTTGATTCTCCAGAACCGGCGGTTAAATCGGGGACAGCGTCGATGTTTCCTATCCAATTTTCGAGTTCCTTTTGATGAGGTGTCACTACACCGACTAGACCCTCAGGCCATCCTTCAAGTGCTCTAATTGCGTCTGCGTCAATCACTTTTGGAATGTTAGGTGTCGCTTGAATTAGCATTTTTACAGCCTCTAGAGATGCGGGATTATCGCCCATTCCAGGGCCGATGACCATCGCTTGAACACCCCTTCCTGTCATGCAA
>MDTD01069285.1_pt1 | contig 10109 bp, 6 predicted proteins | sample 811221 | NCBI WGS metagenome assembly MDTD01 (sample SAMN05326646, study PRJNA326480) | marine metagenome | isolation source: seawater | place: Pacific Ocean: South West | collected 2011
TAGAATTTCTGAAGCAAGAAAAGTACCACTTGAATATAGAAAAGCAGTACAAATGGTCTTTCAAGATCCTTTTGCTTCTTTGAACTCTGTTCACACCGTATATCATCATCTATCACGCCCCTTAACCAGACAAAACCTTTATGATAAAAAGACAATTTCTAAAATGATAAATCAAAACCTTGAAGAAGTCGGACTATCGCCCGGAAAAGATTTTGCGAAAAAATTTCCTCATGAAATGTCAGGTGGAGAGCGCCAAAGAGTAGCTATTGCAAGAGCGCTCTGCATAGAACCTAAAATAATAATTGCAGATGAACCAACTTCAATGCTAGATGTTTCGATACGAATGGAAATATTAGAAATATTTGCAAAATTAAGAATTGAAAAAGACCTCACAATAATTTTTATCACTCACGACCTAGCCTCAGCTAGATACCTTGCAGACAGAATACTTGTTTTAAGCAAGGGTATGCTTATTGAACAAAATAGTGCTGAAGATCTTATAAAAAACCCAGAAAGTTCTTATACAAAAAAATTAGTACGCGCTGCATCACCTGGGTGGCTAAATGAAATAATAAAATAAACTAGAATACCATAGTGGAAAAAACTAAACAAGTAAAAGCATTTAACTGGGGAGTTGCAACCTCAAGTTATCAAATTGAAGGAGCACATGATGTTGATGGAAGAGGACCGTCAGTTTGGGATGTGTTCAGTCACACAAAAGGTAAGGTTAAAAATGGAGATACGGGCGATATTGCATGTGATCACTACAACAAATTTTCTGATGATATAAAACTAATGAAAAATCTTGGGGTTGATTCATATAGGTTTTCAATTTCTTGGCCAAGAATTTTTCCAATCGGCACAGAACAAAAAATAAATCAAAAAGGGGTGGATTTTTACGATAGATTGGTTGATATACTTCTGGAAAATAGTATTACACCCTTTCTGACACTTAACCATTGGGATTTGCCTCAGGGCTTAGAAAACCTAGGTGGCTGGACAAATCGAGAAACCGTGGAGCACTTTGTTAAATATGGACATTATATGAGCCGGTGCTTGGGAGATCGTGTTATTAATTGGATAACTCACAACGAGCCGTGGTGCATTAGTTTCTTAGGGTATGTTGAAGGGTGGAAACCCCCTGGGTTAAAAAACGAATGGGCAAAAAGCCTTTATACAGCTCACCATTTACTATTGTCTCATGGAGAAGTGATTCCGGAAATAAAAGGCAATGTTAAAGATTCAAAAGTCGGAATTACTCTTAACTTAAACACAGCAATTCCCGCTTCAGACAGTGAGCATGATAAAAAAGCATGTGACTTTTATGATGCTCAATTTAACAGTCTATATCTAGACCCATTATATAAACAAAAATATCCTGAACTATTGTTTGAATCTTTATTACAAAAAAACTTAATCAAACAATCAGATCTAAATTTTATTAAAGATGGTGATCTTGAATCAATTGCTACCAAGACTGACTTCCTTGGAGTTAATTATTATAGTAGAGGTGTAATAAGAAGCGATGAGGTTGATGAAAGTATTAACGATAAACCAAATGTTGACCTAGGGCCAAAAACAGATTTTGGCTGGGAAGTTTATCCACAAGGTTTATATGACCTTTTAAAAAAGCTGCATGGTAAATATAATGTTCAGGAAATAATTATTACAGAAAATGGCTGTTCATACAGCGATGGTCCAGATGAGAATAAAAAAATTAATGATACAAAAAGGATAGATTTCCATAAGTCTCATATAGAGCAAATACAGGTTGCGGTAAATGAAGGTATCCCCTGCACAGGATATTTTGCATGGTCATTTATGGATAATTTTGAATGGGCAGAAGGCTATAGCCAAAGGTTTGGTTTAGTTTGGGTGGATTTTGAAACGCTAGAAAGAATCCCAAAAGAAAGCTATTACTGGTATCAAAATTTTATTAAATCACAGAAATGAGCACATTCTAATGAATAATGATAAACTTAAAGTATTTATAACTTCAAAAGATGATTCATCAAAGAGAATATCTCAATCTACCATTGAAACATTATCAAAAGACACAGCCAATATAAAATCAAAAATAACTGTGGAAACAAAAAATCAACGTCAAGAAATTTTAGGTTTTGGAGGCTCATTTACAGAAGCCTCATCTAGTATTTATAAAGCACTAGATAAAGAAAAAAAAGAAGAGATAATTGATTCTTATTTTGGAGAAAATGGGAACAAATACAGTATGGCCAGAACTCATATAAACAGCTGTGATTTTTCATTAGGAAACTATGCACACGTTGAAGATGAAAATGATTTAGAACTAAAAACATTTTCATTGGAAAGAAACAAAATATCATTAATACCAATGATAAATGATGCTCTTAAAAAAAGAAAAAACAATATAAAAATAATGGCCTCTCCGTGGAGCCCACCAGCGTGGATGAAAACAACAGGAAAAATGAATTTTGGAGGAAAGTTAAAAAGTGAATATAAAGACACTTGGGCTGACTATTATTGTAAATTTATCGAAAATTATGAAAAAGAAAATATCTCAATATGGGGGGTGTCCATTCAAAATGAACCAGAGGCTAAGCAAACTTGGGATTCTTGTTTATACACAGCCGAAGAAGAAAGAGATTTTATAAAAAACCATCTAGGGCCTTCACTTGAAAAACACAATCTGTTAGATAGAAAAGTTATAATATGGGACCACAACAGAGATGTAATGGTTGAAAGAGCAAGGACTGTTCTTCGTGATCCGAGTGCTGCAAAATATGTTTGGGGAACAGGATTTCATTGGTACTGTGGAGATCATTTTGATAACGTTCAAAAAGTACATGACGAATTTCCAGATAAGCAATTGATATTTACGGAAGGTTGTCAGGAAGGAGGACCACATATTGGCTCATGGGAACTAGGTGAGAGATATGCTACATCCATTATTAATGATTTAAATAGGTGGACGGTAGCTTGGATAGATTGGAATCTTATCTTAAATGAAAAAGGTGGACCAAATCACGTTGGAAATTATTGTAGCGCCCCAATCATAGTAGATACGCTTTCACAAGAACTGCTTTATCAGAGTTCATACTACTACATTGGACATTTTTCTCGGTTCATTTTGCCAGGTAATAAAATCATTAATTCAGAAAACACAAATGATACAGTTGATGTTTTATCATCAATAAATGATCAAAATGTTGTTAATACTGTTATACAAAATAAAAATGAGTCATCTGTTGAAATTAATTATAACAGGGATAAGATGGAGTCAATCTTTACAATTCCAGCAAGGTCAATTATTACAGTTGTAGATGATGCTAGTTAAAAGAATATGAAAAAACCAGATTATAAAATAATGAATGTGGATCAAATGGATCCATTTTTAATGAGTTTAACTAGCAGTGATAATCATTGGATGTTTATATCAAGCAATGGCGCACTTACCGCGGGAAGAGAAAAAGCAGACTATTCTCTTTTCCCTTATATGACTGATAACTTAATTCATACAAGCTTAAACACCACCGGACCAACTACAACAATTGATATATATAAAGACAACAATAAAATTGATACCTGGTCCCCTCTTTCCTATTTGCCTCCAAGGCATAATGTTGAAAAAAACCTTTATAAAGACGCGCTAGGAGATAATATTGTTTTTGAAGAAATAAATAAGGACTTAGACATAACTTTCAGATATCAATGGCTTACTAGTAGAGAATATGGTTTTATTAAAAGGACTGAGCTTATCAACAATTCAAATAAGGAGCTTGATTTTAAAATAGTTGATGGAGTTCAAAACATTCTTCCATCTGGATTAGATGTGCAAACTCAACAATCCTTGAGCAATTTATCCAATGCATATAAACACTCTGAAATAATAAAAAATACAAAACTTGGAATCTTTTCACTTGGGTCCTTAATCATGGATCGGCCTGATCCGGGTGAAGCACTAAATGCAAACACAGTGTGGGTTCATAGTAAAATTGATTTTAAGCCAAGCTTGTCATTCCCAAACAATACAAGTGCAAATGTTTATGCTGAAGTACTTACAGGTGTTCCTGGTTCTTATTTCATCAACAGTAAAATAACATTAGAACTAGATCAAAAAGCAGAATGGGATATTGTTTTAGATGTTAATCAAAACCATAAGAGGGTTGTTGCTTTAAATGAGAAAATAAATTTTATCAAAAATGAAATTGATATAAGCATAGAACAAAATCAACTTTCTTTGATAAAATACCTTGGTAGTGCAGACGGATTTCAGGTTACATCATCAAAGAACAACACCCTACATCACACCTCAAATGTGTTGTTCAACATAATGCGGGGTGGGATTTTTGTTAACAATTATTATATAAACAAAACCGATTTCATTGGTTTTTTAAAAATAAGAAATAAAACTATTTCTCAATTAATAATAGATGATCTTAATCAACTAAATGAAAACACAACAATAAGCGAGCTTATAAATTTCGGAGAAAACAAAAATTCTCCATCTTTCACTAGATTGTGTTACGAATATTTACCGCTTACCTTTGGTAGAAGGCATGGAGACCCAAGTAGGCCCTGGAATAAGTTTAACATAAAAGTAAATGAAGGTGGTTCAGTTTTATATTATCACGAAGGAAACTGGAGAGATATATTTCAAAATTGGGAAGGCTTAATAATAAGCTATCCAAAATCGCTACCATCCATAATATCTAAGTTTTTAAATGCCACTACAAAAGACGGATACAATCCTTACAGAATAAATAAGGAGGGTATTGATTGGGAAGTAGTGGATGAAGATGATACTTGGAGTCATATTGGATATTGGAATGATCATCAAATTATATATTTATTAAAACTGTTAGAAGCTCAGTGGCAGATAGATCGTAGTTTTATATTTGGCTCCTTAAATAAAAAAATGTTTAGCACAGCTAATGTCCCATATAAAATAAAAAATGATGATGAAATCTTAAAAGACCCTAAAAGCACAATAGACTTTGATCATGATCTTCATCAAAAAATAATGAAGGATATTGAAAAGATAGGCACAGATGCTAGACTAGTGCTTAGTGAGGACCAGGTGGTACACGTATCCATGGCAGAAAAACTTTTAGTGCTTCAGTTATCTAAGCTGTCAAATTTTATCCAAGATGGTGGAATATGGCTAAACACTCAAAGACCAGAATGGAATGATGCAAATAATGCGTTAGTCGGCAATGGCGTTTCAATGGTCACCCTATATTATTTGAATAGACACATATCATTCATCAACAAAGTACTAGCAAATGTAAATGAAACCGAATTTGAAATATCTATTGAAGTTTCTGAATGGTTTAAAGACCTTAGAAATATATATAAAAAACATTTACCGGTTGTAAATGAAAAGTTAGATGCAACTAATAGGAAAACATTTGTTCAAGAATTACAAAGCGCTTTTTCAAACTACAGACAAAAAACATACAATAAACATTCAAAGGGCGTGCAAAAAATAAAAGTTGTTGATGTAATCAATTTTAACAAGCTAGTATTAACTCATTTTGAAAATTCAATCAATAATAACTACAAACAATCCCTGTATAGCGCATATAACACAATAAACATAGATAATTCTGATAAAATAAATATTACACCACTGTATCCAATGTTGGAAGGTCAAGTATCTGCATTAAGTTCTGGAAAAGTTGAACCGAAAGATGCAATAAAAGTCTTGAATGCCCTTTTCCAAAGCGAAATGTATCAAAAAGAACAAAATAGTTTTATGCTTTACCCTAAAAAAACACTAAAGAGGTTTCTAGAAAAAAATATAATACCTGAAGAAATTGTAAATAAGTCCGACCTACTCAAAACACTTATTAAAAAGAACAACACTGATATTATATATAAAGACAACTCAGGTAAGTACAGATTTAATGATACCCTAATTAATTCTAATCATTTAAAAATCAAACTAAATAAACTTTTGAAAACTAAAGAACTAACCAATATTATAAACGAGAATAAAAATGACATCCTTCATCACTACATAACTATTTTTGATCATCAAAACTATACTGGTAGATCCGGTACTATGTATGGATATGAAGGTATAGGTTCAATATATTGGCACATGGTCTCTAAACTACTTTTAGCTACTCAAGAAATTTATTTTAACGCAATTAAAAAAGATGAAAACCCAGAAATAATAAACGATCTTGGCACTTTATATTATAAAATTAGAGCAGGTCTTAGCTCAGATAAAACACCTGAGCAATACGGTGCGTTCCCATATGACCCTTATTCACACACACCTTATAAAAGAGGTGCTCAACAACCTGGAATGACTGGCCAAGTCAAAGAAGAAATTATTACTAGAATGGGAGAATTAGGCTGCATTATTAATAAAGGGAAATTAATTTTTAGACCCCGGCTATTAAAAAAATCAGAATTTTTAAATAAACAATCCAGTTTTTCTTACGTAGATGTAAATCAAGAGTTATGTAAAATAGAACTAATGAAGAATCAATTGGCCTTCACATATTGTCAAGTACCTATAATTTATGAGTTAATAAATAAAAAAGGGGAAATATTGGTTTCGTTTGAAAACAATAACACTGAAAACTTTGTTGGTAGCTCTCTTCCTGCTGATTTGAGCAACGAAATATTTTCAAGAACTGGAAAAATAAAAATGTTAACAGTGTATTGCTCTATAGCAGATTTTTTATTTTAGATTAAACGTTGATTTAAGTTTAAAACTAAATTTATACTTTATTAAGCTCAGGTATATGAATACAGACCAAATAATTAAGGACATACACAGTTTTTGGGATGATGAAATTATTCCTACATTAGTTGACTATATAAAAATTCCAAATAAATCGCCTTCCTTTGACCCGAATTGGGAAAAAAATGGGCACATGGATGAAGTTTTAGATCTTGCAGCCGATTGGACAGAAAAAAACAAACCGGTTGACTCTAAAATGATCATCAAAAAATCACCTGGCAGAACTCCTTTATTGCTTTTAGATATTCCCGGAACAAAAGAAGGCAATATATTAATGTACGGTCATTTAGATAAACAGCCAGAGATGGAAGGGTGGAATAATGATCTTGGCCCTTGGAAACCTGTAATAAAAGATGAAAAACTATATGGCCGAGGTGGCGCAGATGACGGGTATGCGCTTTTTGCTTCTATTGCCAGTATCAACGCGCTGAGAAGGCAAGAAATTGGTCACCCTAGAATATTGATTCTTATAGAATTTTCAGAAGAAAGCGGCTCTCCAGACCTACCCCACTATATGAATTTATGCTCAGATATCATAGGGTCTCCTGATTTGGTAATATGTTTGGATTCTGGAGCTGGGGATTATAAAAGATTTTGGACGACAACCTCACTCCGTGGCTTAATTGGTTTAAAAATGAAAGTAAGCGTATTAAAAGAGGGAGTCCATTCTGGAGGAGCAAGCGGACATGTTCCGTCCTCTTTTAGGGTAGCACGCTCCCTCCTATCAAGGTTAGAAGATGAAGAAACTGGCGAAATACTGCTAAAAGAGTTAAATACTGAAATACCAAAGTATCGAATTGAAGAAACCAAAAATTTGGTTTCGATTCTTGGAAATGAGGTTGTTGAAGAGTTTCCTTGGAAAAACGGTATGAAACCGTCTACAAACGATAATATTGAAGGGGTTTTAAGGAGGACCTGGAGACCAGCTTTATCCATTGTGGGTTCGGACGGAATGCCACCTACAGCAAATGCGGGGAATGTGTTAAGGCCCTACACTACGCTTCAATTATCTATGAGAATACCTCCAATGGTAGAACCTAAAAAAGCTGTAGATGCTATAAAAAAAATATTAAAAAATGATATTCCATATGGTGCATCGCTGGAATTGGAGTTTGAAGAAGCCGCTGAGGGTTGGAACGCACCAGAGAGCAAAACCTGGTTATTGGACTCTATTGAAAAAGCATCAAATGAATATTTTAAACAGATGCCTTGCTCAATCGGTGAAGGCGGAACTATTCCTTTTATGGCTATGCTCGGAGAACAGTTTCCTAAAGCACAATTCGTAATTACTGGAGTATTAGGTCCTCAATCCAACGCACATGGACCAAATGAATTCCTACACATTCCTTTTGCAAAAAACCTAACCTGCTGTATAAGTAGCATAATTGCAGACTTCAAATAATACTAAAATAATTTTAAATTATTTTCTCGACGATAATTTGCTATTCTTTTATCGTTAAAATACTCACCGTGCCTATTGTCTGGAAGTAGAGCAGCAATACGACACATTAATTCTCTGCTATAATCCTCAAGCTTTGAGATTTTCTCTTCTTTTGTGCCTTTAATTTCAAAAGGACCAAATGGTTTACCTATATTAATGGTAATTCGTGATCGAACACCTTTAAGTAGATCACCCCATGCATTATCTCCTCCACTTATAGACACAGGTAGTATTTGTGTATTAGCTTTGCTAGCTATGAAAATAGCTCCGGGTTTTGCTTTTGTAAGTTCAGTGCTTGTAATACCTCCCTCAGGGAAAATCCCTAAAATCTTTCCTTTTTTAATCGACTTAATTGAATCCTTTATTGTTGAAGGACCAACTTTATTTCTATCTGTTAATATTGCACCATATATCATAGGAGCAAAAAGAAAATGAAGCTCGATACCAAGCTCTTTTTGCATAATAAAATCAATGGGTTTTCTAATTGCATGGACTAAAACAAATGGATCAAAATAGCCAAAATGATTTGATGCTAAAACCAATGGCGTGTCTTTAGGTATGTTTGTTTTACCGTTGACTTTAATTTTACAGACAAATAAAGAAAGAAAGAAAACGATATATGTAGAAATATACTGCACCCAATATGGTCTTGGCCTTATAAATTTTGGAAGCCCAACATTTTCCATATAAGTCGCCTATTTGTAAAAATGTGTCTAACTAAAATGGAAGATCGTCATCTACTTCTGAAGCTGGCGAGGACGGTGATGGCGACATAGTGTCCTGTACTTGCCCAGCGGGGGCTTCAGACCTTTTACCCAACATTGTAAAGTTATCACACCTAATCTCTGTTGTTTTTCGTTTGATCTGGTTCTGATCTTCCCATTCTCTTGTGTGAAGTCTACCCTCCACATAAACCATCTGTCCTTTTTTCATATATTCTGTTGCTGTTTCCGCCATTCGTCCATACATAACAACGCGGTGCCATTCTGTGCGATCCTGCATTTCACCACTTTGATCCTTCCAAGATTCATTTGTTGCAATACTCAAGTTCGTAACAGCAGTGCCCTGTGGAGTAAATCTTGCCTCAGGGTTTTGCCCCAGATTTCCAATTAAAATTACTTTATTTAAACTATTTTTTTGCATTGTGACTCCTTAATAAGATATAATATTATAAAATGTCATGGCGATTTTAAATATAAACCTCATCCAAGTATAAACAAATAAGGGGCTCTAAAGCCCCTTATTTATTAATTAGTTTGAAAGATTAATTATTTCATTAACAATAGTTTTTTAACAGAAACAAAATCCTTCGCACGAATCTTGTAGATATACATACCTGTAGAAACAGGTGATCCAGATTCGTTGGTTGCATTCCATTGAATTTTATATCTACCAGGCTGATGATTTCTTGAAACCAACGTCTTAACTTTTTTACCCATTAGATTATAAATATCAATTCTGACATCACTTACTTCAGGAATATCGTATCTAATATTTGTAATTGGGTTAAACGGGTTGGGGTAGTTATTATGAAGAGCAAACACATCTGGAAGAGTGTTGTTATCCACGCTAAGAGCCCACCCTGCATCAATAGTTAAACTCCAAGGACCATTGCTTGAAGGTACAGCATCAAAGCTATCGTCCGTATATACGTCCCACATAAGATCTAAACTAGTAACACCAGAATCTTCCATGTAACCTAGTACCTCTGCATGAGATAAGTTGTATATATTGGTGGTTAACACTGTATCAAGAACAATATCAGTTAGATCAACTGAAGCGAAAGTAACGCCTTCAGCAACAGCGTCAGGAATAGATAAAGTTTCTACCAATGTACCAGTAGTAGCCGCATCGCCACTATATAACTCAACCTTACCAAAATCCATATAACCCCATGATTTCTCTATAGAAATAGTATGCGTTCCTGCA
>MDTD01077357.1_pt1 | contig 10109 bp, 6 predicted proteins | sample 811221 | NCBI WGS metagenome assembly MDTD01 (sample SAMN05326646, study PRJNA326480) | marine metagenome | isolation source: seawater | place: Pacific Ocean: South West | collected 2011
AAAGAAGAAGCGTCAAAAGCACCTAAGGCTACTCCTAAAATTGACCTCAAAAGGCCGGTTGAGATAAAAGAGTATCTAGACGAATACGTAATTGGACAGGAAGCTGCCAAACGAACTCTTAGCGTTGCCGTTTACAACCACTACAAAAGACTTCTGAACCCTCCAAAAAAGGGTGCTGAAATTGAGCTCGATAAATCAAACGTAATTCTTGTTGGAGAAACTGGAACGGGTAAAACCCTTCTTGCTAAAACAATTGCACGTTTTCTTGATGTTCCGTTCTGCATTGCTGATGCAACAGTGTTAACTGAAGCAGGCTATGTGGGAGAAGATGTTGAAAGTGTACTTTCTCGCCTACTTCAATCTTCAGATTACGACGTTGAAGCAACTGAAAGAGGCATCGTCTTCATAGATGAAATTGATAAAATTGCTAGAAAAAGCGACAATCCTTCAATCACTAGAGATGTAAGTGGAGAAGGTGTTCAACAAGCGCTTTTGAAACTTCTTGAAGGAACAGAAGTAAATGTCCCGCCTCAAGGAGGACGTAAGCATCCTGAACAAAAACTAATAAAGATCAATACCCAAAACATTCTCTTTATTTGTGGCGGAGCTTTCTCTGGAATTGATCAACTTATCGAACGAAGGCATAAGCAAAGCACTATTGGATTCAAGACGAATTCAGCTTTTGGAATGAGCGATGACGTTTTAAGTCATATTAGCCCTGCTGATCTGAAAAGCTTTGGCTTAATTCCGGAATTAGTTGGTCGATTCCCAGTATTAACTTACTTGAGCAAACTAGATAAGGAAGCTCTTCGAAGAATTCTTACTGAACCTAAGAATGCATTAATCAAACAATACATACATCTCTTCGAACTTGATGGAATAAAGTTGAGGTTTAACGCTGACGCCCTTGATTGGGCAGTAGACAAAGCTGTTGAGTTTAAACTTGGTGCTCGTGGTTTAAGAGGGATATTAGAATCTCTTTTAACTCAAGCAATGTTCGAACTGCCAGGGTCTGATGTGAAGGAATTTGTTGTAGACAGAAAGTACTGTGAAGAGGCTGAGAATAATCCTGCAAATCCAGGACTTAAAGTAGCATAACCTGTTGGTTTCGCCTGTTGGTTGCTTGTGGAAAAGCACACCAATTATTTCTCTTTCATTGACCGTGTGTGTAATTAATTTGGTCTACACCCAAATTAAACGAAGTCGTGGCTGGAAAGGAGACCCCTTTAATGAAGCAATACAACCGGATCAAAGCTGCTCATCCGGATACCATACTCTTATTCAGGGTTGGCGATTTCTATGAAACATTTGGTGCGGACGCTATTGTTGCGGCTAAGGTTTTAGGGATAATACTTGCAAAACGAGGAAATGGCAGCGCATCAGAAATAGAACTTGCTGGGTTCCCCCACCACTCACTAGATACATATCTCCCCAAACTCGTAAGAGCAGGGCACAAAGTAGCTGTATGCGATCAACTTGAAGATCCCAAACAAGCAAAAGGAATTGTCAAGCGAGGTGTTACTGAATTAGTAACTCCTGGCGTCGTGATGCACGACCAGGTTCTTGAATCTAAGGAGAATCACTACTTAGCATCCCTGCACTACACACCCAAAGGGATTGGAGCTGCATTCTTGGATATATCGACTGGAGAATTCCTTGCTGCAGAGGGAAGTGTAGAGTGGATAGACAGGTTGCTACGTAGCTTAAGTCCTAAAGAGTGGGTGCTTCAAAAGCAATACGAACTCGATCTGATTTCTCTTTTTGGTGACGATGTTCCGAGGTCGAAAATGGATGATTGGATCTTTACTGAAGCTTATGCGCAGGAGAAGTTGCATGGATTGTTTGGGACGAAATCGCTTAAAGGGTTTGGTTTAAATGATGCTCCAAAAGCGACTGTAGCTGCAGGCGTGATTCTGCAATATTTAGAATACACTCATCACACTAAACTTGGTCATCTTCAGGGTGTAAAACGCCTGAGGAAAACTGATGGAATGTGGCTGGATAGGTTTACTGTTCGCAACTTAGAAATAATTTACCCTTCACATCCAGATGGTGTTGCTCTAGCGGATTGTTTAGATAGAACAAACACTCCTATGGGATCAAGAACCTTGCGCAAGTGGTTAGTGATGCCTCTAACCGACAAGAAGGGAATTGAGGCAAGGCACGAAGCCGTTGCGACTCTACTAGAAAACTCTGAGTTGAGATTAAAACTCAGTGATATTTTGCAATCAGTTGGCGATTTGGAAAGGCTTGCTTCTAAGGCCAGCTCTGCGAGAATAAATCCAAGAGAATTAGTACAACTTCGAAAGGGCCTAGAATCTGTAATTGCTGTTGGAGACGAAGCCGCAGGAGAAGAGGCGCTTATCCCTACACTGGAGAGACTTTCACCCTGTGACAAACTTCTTTCAAGGTTGAACACAGAACTAGAAGAAGAGGCGCCAACACAAGTTGGAAAGGGAGCAGTGGTTAAAAGGGGAGTTAGTGAGGAACTTGATGAAGTGAGATCTCTTGCCTTTGAAAGCGACAAGGCTCTTGAGGAAATTAGGATCAGAGAGGTTGAGCTAACTGGGATAACCTCATTGAAAATAGGGTTTAATAATGTTTTTGGTTACTATCTAGAGGTGAGACATGCTCATAAGGACAAGGTGCCTGAGGATTGGATTCGAAAGCAAACGCTAACCCAAGCTGAGAGATACATCACTGAGGAACTTAAGATACTTGAGGCCAAAATACTCGACGCAAAAGACCGCGCCCTAAGCATAGAACATAGGCTTTACGACAACCTCGTTGGAGAAACTGTGAAGAATACTGCAGAGCTCTTAGGCAATGCTAGAGCTATGGGGGAACTAGATGTACTTGTCAGCAATGCAGAAGTAGCAAACAGCAATGGATACACTCGTCCGCGAATGAAAGACGAGCATGGTGTGTCCATAAAAGACGGAAGGCATCCCGTAATTGAAAAGCAATTACCAATAGGCGAAAGCTATGTTGCTAACGATGTGTGCCTCAACTCCGATCAAGCTCAAATCTTGATGGTAACCGGGCCAAACATGTCGGGTAAGAGTGCTCTTTTAAGACAAACTGCACTAATCTGCTTAATGGCTCAAAGCGGTGGATTTATTCCCGCTAAATCTGCTGAAATTGGAATACTCGACCGAATATTTACAAGGGTTGGAGCTTCTGACAACATCTCAAGTGGTGAGTCAACTTTCATGGTTGAGATGAACGAGACCGCATCGATATTGAACAATCTGACTGAACGATCACTTGTGTTGTTGGATGAAATAGGCAGAGGAACTTCGACATATGACGGGGTGAGTATTGCTTGGGCTATTGCTGAGCATCTCCATGGATCTGAAAAGGTGCGTCCTTTGACTCTTTTTGCTACTCATTATCACGAGCTGAATGCTATGCAAGCCAGTTTCCCTCGTATCAGGAATTTTAATGTAAATGTTAAGGAGGTAAATGGAAATATTGTCTTCTTGAGAAAGTTGGTGCCAGGAGGGTCTAATCACAGTTTTGGTATTCACGTTGCCAAACTCGCAGGCATGCCTAGAACTCTAGTAAGACGAGCAGAGGAAGTTCTTATAGACCTCGAGTCTGCAAGAAAAAACACTGGAGAAACTGCATCAGGCCTAAAAGTACATGATGCTCAACCTAAGGCTACAACAAAAGTCGAAGACGGAATCCAAATGAGTTTCTTCCAATTAGACGATCCAGCACTTGAAGACGTCAGAGATAGATTGCTTGATATAGATATCAACAACCTCACACCCATTGAAGCCCTAACTAAACTTCACGAAATCAGAAAAATTGTAGGCGGAAAATCTTAGTACGCCGCAAGAAGCAAATCCAATTCCTTATACGGAAGGCCTCTCTCCTCTGCTATTCCCCTATGGGTTAATGTTCCCTTGAACATATACACCCCAGAACGGATCATGTTTGCCTGCCTTACAGCAGTTTCTACTCCGCCATCAGATGCAATACTGAGAAGCATGGGGGCAATAATATTACTTAGCGCCTCACTTGCAGTTCTACTAACGCATGATGCAAGATTTGGCACACAGTAGTGAATCACTCCTAATTCAGTAAATGTTGGATCCTCGTGCGAGGTAATCTTTGATGTTTCAAAACAACCTCCTCTATCGATACAAACATCAATAATCACACTTTTATCTCTCATTGCACTCACCATAGGCTCGCTAACTACCATAGGCGATCTAGGGCCTTCACCCCTTAACGCACCAATTGCCACGTCGGCAGATCTCAATGCCTCATCTAGAACTGATGGCTGAATAGTACTAGTCCAAACCCTCCTTCCCAAACTCTGTTGTATCCTCACCAGCCTATGCTGTCTATTGTCAAAAATCTTAACCTGAGCTCCTAATCCCATTGCAGCCCTAGCTGCAAACTCCCCAACAGTACCGGCGCCAATTATAACAACTGTGCTGGGCCTAACTCCACTAATTCCTCCCAACATTGCAGATCTCCCGCCTGCCGCTGCCAATAATTCGCCAGCCTTAAGGATAGCAGTATTACCAGCGATTTCACTCATAGCTCTAACCAAAGGGAATATTCCACTCTTATTTCTAATGTAATCCCAAGCGATAGCAGTAATCTTCTTCTTGCTCATAGCATCAAGGAGATTTTTATTCTGTACGCTAAGTTGTAGAGCACTAATAAGAGTAGCCCCCATCCCCATCATACCAACCTCTTCGAGTGACGGTGGCTCTACCTTTAACACAAGCCCTGCTTGCATTACTTCCTTCCTGTCGTGAACTATCCTAGCTCCTGCCTCAGAGTATTCTATATCTGTGTAAAAAGAAAGCTCTCCAGCACCAGATTCCACGATTACTTCATGACCATGAGCTGCTATTAGCGCTACTGCTTCAGGAGTGATAGCAACCCTTTTTTCCTGTAAGCTAGTCTCCTTAGGTATACCTATCAACAAGTCTGAAGATCCCGCTTTTACTTGTAATAATTCCTCCTTAGGGAGCAATGATGCTTCCTTTGCTAAGGCCTTGATTCCTTCTCTTTGTGAATCCATAGTAGTGTGATTAGAACACTAAGTTCGACTTAAAACAAGTCTTCTGCTACTATCGTGATTAAACTTTTCACATAAATCAATCTTCAAAAGCATCAATTTTTCAGGCAATTCATCTGCAATTCTCTCAGGCCATTCTACAATAGTCAAAGCATCAGAATAGAATAATTCAAAGACTCCTGCTGTCTCAGCTTCCTCGGCATTTTTTAATCTATATAGATCAATATGATTAATCACTCTCTCCCCTGCTTTATAAATATTCACTAGGCCAAACGTAGGACTACTCACCTCATCCTCGACTCCAAGAACTTTACAGAGGTCTTTGACTAAAGTTGTTTTGCCTACTCCCATCTCACCGTGCACAGCAAGAACACCAGACTCTGGCAGAACTGATGCTAGCTTTTCAGCAACGCCCATTAGACCATCTAACTCATACTTATCAATTTCCAACAATACCTCCATAGAGCAAATTTACTTCGCATCAAGTATAGCCAAGGGAACAATCATCTCTTCAAGGCTCACACCACCATGTTGGAATGTGTCCTTAAAATATTTAACGAATTGATGGTAGTTATTTGGGTAAACAAAAAAGTCCTTATCCCTTGCAAAAACGTATCCTGTACTTAGGTTTTGTTTAGGTAATCCAAACTTTTCAGGATTCAAACACTCAAATACCTCCTTTGACTCATATCCCAAATTCTTTCCCACCTTATATCTCAAATTTGAATTGGTAGATCTGTCTCCTCTTACCTTAACCTCCTGCTTTACCCTGACAGTTCCGTGATCCGTAGTAACAATAACTCTTCCACCTGCTTCAGCCATTTTATCAAAAAGCTCCTTCAAAGCACTGTGTTCAAACCACGTTAAAGTCAAGCTTCTGTATGCTGCTTCATCATCTGCTAATTCTTTAATCACATCCATATCTGTTCTAGCATGGCTAAGCATGTCGACAAAATTGTAAACCACTGTAGTAAGCACCTCCCCCTTTGTCTCGTGAAATGAATCAACTAATTTTTTACCAGCAGCAAGGTTTGTGACTTTGTGATAAGAAGTCTTTCCATCTAAACCCAATCGACTCAACATACCATTCAGCAATTCTTCCTCAAATTGATTCTTAGACCCTTCGTCATCTTCAGTCCTCCAATATTGAGGAGTTATCCTTTGAATATCTGCCGGCATCATGCCTGCAAAAAGTGCATTCCTTGCATATTGAGTTGATGTAGGTAAAATGCTTAGATAAGACGAGTTTTCTGAAACTCTAAAAAGGTCTTTCAATTGTGGTGCAATTGTCATCCACTGATCCAATCTCAAATTATCGACAACAACTAAATAAGTGGGTCTTCCATCTGCTTCCTCAATTACCTTAGGTAGAACTGTTGGTAAAACCCTATGAGATAGCAATGGCACACCATCTTCATCTCCTGCACTTACCCAATCCTCGTATCCACTTTCAATGAATTTCCCAAACTGCCTGTTTGCATCATCGAACTGCATGGTAAGGACGTCTTGCATGCTTTGGTCTTCAGCTTTACGTAGTTCGATATCCCAAAAAACCAATCTCCCATATACATCATACCAATCCTCAATTTCCATCCTTCCCATTAGCTTCATTCCTATATCGCGAAACTCTTTCTGATAGTCCCCCATCGCTTTCTCACTCAAGAGACGCTTGCCGTCTAGAACTTTTTTAACGGCAAGTAGGATTTGGTTTGGGTTAACAGGCTTGATTAAATAGTTCGAAATTTTTGAACCAATAGCTTCTTCCATAATATGCTCTTCCTCGCTCTTAGTAATCATAATAACTGGAAGGTGCGGACGCTTTTCCTTAATTCGTTGCAAGGTCTCTATACCATTAAGACCTGGCATATTCTCATCCAAAAACACAACATCAAATGCCTGATTATCTATTTCGTCTAGAGCTTCAGTGCCACTATTTACCCCAGTAACCTTATAATCCTTCCCTTCTAGAAATAGAATATGTGGTTTTAAAATATCTATCTCATCGTCTGCCCAAAGTATATGAGGTTGTCTAGTCATGCTTTTAATTTGCGTTATTCTTACAAAGTAACGCGTATCTTAGAATTTATGTCTACATCTAATCGCCATAAAATCCTAAATGATCCTGTTTATGGATTTGTGACATTAAGACACTCAAGAGCTCTTGAACTTATGGATCATCCATACGTCCAAAGGCTCAGAAGGATCTCGCAACTAGGGCTATCTCATCTTGTTTACCCTGGAGCAGTTCACAATAGATTTCACCACGCTGTGGGTTGTTTGTTTTTAATGCAACAGGCTATAAACACTTTAAGAGCAAAGGGTGTAGAGATTACTAATGAAGAAGATGAAGCCGTTTGCTTTGCCATTTTACTACACGATATCGGACATGGTCCGTTTAGTCACGCTCTTGAAAACAGTATTGTTCAAGGAGTACATCACGAGGAAATCAGCGAGTTAATTATGAATCGACTCAATGATGAATTCAATGGTTTACTAGATCTGGCAATTCAGATTTTCCAAAATAAATACCACAAAACATTTCTTCATCAGCTTGTATCATCACAACTAGATATGGATAGATTAGACTATCTAGCCCGTGATAGTTTTTACTCAGGAGTAACTGAAGGAAAAGTTGGAAGTGAAAGAATAATCAAGATGCTTGATGTAGATGGCGATCAACTTGTAGTTGAAGAAAAGGGTATATACAGTATAGAAAAGTTTGTCGTTGCAAGAAGACTTATGTACTGGCAGGTTTATTTACACAGAACAGTTTTAAGTGCTGAGCACATGCTAATGCTAGCACTTAAGAGAGCAAAAGATTTAAGTAGAAAGGGAGAGATACTTTTTGCTTCACCAGCTTTAAGCACATTTTTACAAAACGATTACGACTATGAAGGTTTTGCCAATACAGAAGGCGTACTAGATAAATTTTGTGACTTAGATGATTCAGATATCTTGAATGCTATGAAAGCTTGGAGACTACATCCAGACAAAGTTTTGTCAGATTTAAGCTCCAGACTCTTGGACAGAAAACTGTTTAGAATCGAAATGAGTTCTGAACCTTTCTCTCCTGCCGACATTGATGAGAGAGTTAGTTCGATAATGAATCTTTGGGGACTAAATGAGGATGAAGCGAACTACTATGTAAGTTCTGGGTCTGTAGACAATCAACCATACAGAAAAAACGGCATTATGATCAAGACCAAATCAGGAGGATTAATCGATTTTGCTAAAGCAAATGACAATCTTTCAGTTGAAAGTCTTACAAGAAAAGTAGTAAAATCCTTCCTGTGTTATCCTAAGGATATGCCAAAAAGAACGTCTTAATTAGATAGCTCCTTACCGTTAGAATCAAATACATGGAATTCTAATATCTCAACAGAAGAATTAGATTCTAAAGCTATTTCAATTCCAAATTTTTTCTCCCACTTTGTCCTTAAACTCGAACCAAATATTCCCTTAAGCAAATTGTGGATTTCCCCCTTCATGAGATAAGCTTCAAGAATTGGGTGCAGGAGAAGAGATACCTTTTTATGTCCTTCTCCTTTTGCAAGGTATTTAATAGAGGATTCGATTTGGTCTGTTACAAGAATAGCTGCTTGAATATTTCCTGTACCATGACAAGAAGGACACTTATCCTTAGTTTTTACCTCAGCAACATCTCTAACTCTTTGACGAGTTAGCTCCATTACACCAAACTTACTTGGAGGTGCAATATTGTGTTTTGCCTTATCCTTCTTCATAGCAGTCCTCATAGCTTCAGTGAGTTTTTTATTATTCTCACGCTTTGCCATATCTATAAAATCTATGGCTATGATTCCTCCTATATCTCTAAGTCTTAAAATTCTAGCAATTTCATCAACACATTCAAGGTTGGTGATAAGTGCATTTTCTTCCTGAGAAGTGGCACCCTTTTTTCTTCCTCCACTATTTACATCAATAACAAACATTGCTTCTGTTTGTTCTATGATTAGATAAGCTCCGTTTTTAAGGTTAACCTTTGTGCCAAACGTTGCTTTAATCTGCCTATGGATAGAAAGAGTATTGAATAGGTCTTTGTCCTTCACGAATTTGACCATATCTACTTTACTAGAACCAATACTTCCAAGATATGTTTTTACCTCATCAGCAAGCTTATCATCATTTACTCTGATTTGCTCACATTCTGGACGAAGTACATCACGCAGTACAGTGCTGGTTTTATTAAGCTCACCTAGGATTCTTTTACCGGGTTTAGCTCTTTTAAGCCCCTTGTAAAGCTCATCCCATCTCTTCATCAAATCACTTAAATCACTGTGTAAATCAGCAGATCTTTTTCCTTCAGCTACTGTTCTGACAATAATGCCAAACCCAGGAGGTCTTATACTATTGATGAGGCTCTTTAAACGCTTCTTCTCCTTTTCGTTTCTGAGCTTACTTGAGAGGTTTACCTTGTCTGAAAAAGGAACAAGGACTAAGAATCTTCCTGGCAGAGTAACATCTGCTGTAAGCCTCGGACCTTTAGAACCAATAGGTTCTTTTGCAACCTGAACCATTACGAGTTGGGAAGAACCTACATAGTCCTGCATCTTTCCCTTTTTCTCGATATCCTTTTCTAATTTGAATTTATCAATCTTAGAAACAGGTTGTTTACCAGAAATAACAAGTTTAGTCCACTTGTTAAGTGTCTTGTATTGAGCACCTAAATCACTGTGGTGTAAGAAGGCATCACGCTCGTAGCCTACATCAATAAATCCAGCATTCAGATTAGGCATTACTTTCCTAACCCGACCTAGGTAAATATCTCCTACTCTGTAGGATGTCTCACCCGGATCACGATGTAATTCTACTAGCTTACCCTCTTCGAGTACGGCTAGTTCAACCCCCTTAGAGGTTGAATTAATGATCAATTCCGAATTCAACGCACATAAGTTTATGTCTAACAAAATTGCTAGACTATCACATGTATCAAGAAGTATACGCGCCTAAAGCACGTAAAACATTACTTCTTCTTCTTGTGACGATTCTTACGTAGACGCTTCTTTCTTTTGTGAGTCGCCATCTTATGAAGCTTGCGCTTTTTTCC
>MDTD01091300.1_pt1 | contig 10109 bp, 12 predicted proteins | sample 811221 | NCBI WGS metagenome assembly MDTD01 (sample SAMN05326646, study PRJNA326480) | marine metagenome | isolation source: seawater | place: Pacific Ocean: South West | collected 2011
TATCACCCAGTATCTCAATTTATAAAAAAATATTTATATAAAAAAAAAAATCTTTAATGTTTATATGAACAACTCATCATTTCTTCCTCAATGGAGAAAAGATACAAATTATGAAAATTCTGTTAGTGCTCAAAAAAAACTTGGTGGGGGAGTTAGATTAGAATTGAGTCACGAGATAGACTACCTAAGTTTGATTTTTGGTAATTTAAAAATACTTTATGTTTTTAATAAAAAAGTTTCCAATTTAAAAATTAATTGCGATGATATATTGCTAGTAAATGCTTTAGCTAAAAAAAATATTATAATTAATCTTACAATAGATTTTTTTTCTAGAATAAAAAACAGAAAAATTATAATTAATGGAAAAGACTTTTGCCTAGAGGGAGATTTTGTAAAGAATGTAATATCTCTTAATGAAAAAGGTAAATTAAGAAAGTTAAGATTTAATAATTTTAATATTAAAAAAACTTACCAAGACATGCATTTAGATATTATGAAAAAAATTTTTAAATATTCTTGTACAATACAACAAGGGTATAAAGTGCAAAAAACATTAAAAATTTTACAGGAGAAAACATGAGAGTATTATGTAGTATATGTGCAAGAGGCGGATCCACCTCATTGAAAAATAAAAATATTAAAAAGCTTTATGGTGTACCTTTAATTGTGCATACATTACTTACCGCAAAGCGATCAAAGATATTTGATAAATTAGTTGTGTCATCTGATTCAAGTAAAATTTTGAAAATATCAAAAACATATTCTGACTTTAACATCAAAAGACCTAATAAATTATCGCATGACAGTGCCCCGAAGATAAATGCAATCAAACATGCTTTAATACAATCTGAAAATAATTTTAAGGAAAAATTTGATGTTATTTTTGATTTAGATGCAACTTCACCTTTAAGAAAGGTAAAAGATTTATTAAACGCTTTTAAAATTTTTAGGAGAGGTAATTATTCCAATCTAGTTAGTGTATGCATTTCAAATAAAAATCCATATTACAATATGATTGAAAAAAATGATAAATCGGTCAAAATCGTAAAAAAAACAAAATTTAATATTTATAACAGACAAGAAGCTCCTAAGATTTATGATGTCAATGCATCAATTTACATTTGGAGACGCTCTAGTTTATTAAAAAGTAAGAATATTATAAATTCAAGCACTGGGTTATACGTAATGCCAAAATCTAGATCAATTGACATTGATGACATAGATGATTTTGAGCTAGTGAAATATTATATGGGAAGAAAAAAAAGATGAAATATTTATCAAACTATAATTTGAGAAATAAAAGAGTGCTTGTTCTTGGCGGTTCAGGCACAATTGGTAAAGAGATTTGTTTAGCATTAAAAGAACATAAAGCTTACATAACTAATCTAGATTTAAAAGACGACATTAAATTAAAAAGAAATAAAATTAATTTTACAAAATTTAAATTAGATACCTCTAAAAAATCTTTAAATTTTTTTAAAAAGATTATAAAAAATAAAACACCTGAAATATTTATTAATTGTTCTTACCCTTATTCAAAAGGATGGTCAAACATGGGATTTAAAGATCCGAATATATCAAAAATTAAAAAGAATATAGATTTGCAGCTTACATTTACAATTTGGTCTTCACAATTGATTGCAGATCAAATGAAAAGAAAAAAAATTAAAGGCAATATACTTTTATTAGGTTCAATTTACGGTGTAATTTCACAAGATGAAAATCTTTATAAAAATTCTAATATAAAAATAAATTCAATTTATTCATCGATAAAAGGAGGTTTAATAAATTCCACTAAACAGCTTGCTGCATATTATGGCAAACATAACATAAGAGTAAATATTATTAGTCCCGGAGGATTACAGGGTAAAATTATCACAAGCGATGCTAAGCAAAAACCTTCGTTCATAAAAAAATATATTCAAACTGTTCCTTTGAAAAGAATGGCTAAAGCTGAAGATGTTGCTTCAGCAGCAATTTTCCTAGTCTCAGATGCAAGCGATTACATCACGGGTACTAATTTAATTTTAGATGGTGGAAAAACATTAATATGATTAAAAAAAAAATTCCTTTGCATGAACCTCATTTTATAAATTATTCAAACAAGTATCTTTTAAATTGTACAAGAAATAATTGGGTTTCCTCATCAGGAAGTTATGTTGATTTGTTTGAAAAAAAAATATGTGATCTAACAAAATCTAATTCAGCTGTAGCAGTTTTAAATGGTACTATCGGTCTTCAATTAAGTCTTATTATGTCTCAGGTAAAGCACGGTGAAGAGGTCATAGTTCCGACAATAACATTTGTAGCAACTGTAAATGCTATAATTCATGTTGGAGCTTATCCAATTTTTGTAGATACTGAAGAAACTTTAAATATTGATGAAGAAAAATGTATAAAATTTATAAAAAATAAAACGTACTTTCGAAACAATTATACTTATAATTCCAAAACAGGAAAAAAAATTAAAGCTTTATTAGTAGTTCATACATTTGGGAATGCCGCTAAATTTGAAAAGCTATACACTCTTTGCAAAAAAAGAAATATAAAAATAATAGAGGATGCGGCAGAAAGTATTGGAACTAAATATTTATCAGGGAAATTTAAAAACAAACATACAGGCACAATCGGTGACTTCGGGGTAATATCATTTAATGGAAATAAAACTATCACAACAGGTAATGGAGGGGTAATTCTTTTTAAAAACAGAAAGTTGGCAAAGAGGGCAAGATATCTAATTACTCAAGCAAAAGACGACAGCATTAAATTTATTCATAATGACGTAGGATACAATTTTAAACTTTCTAATCTAAGTGCTGCGATGGGTGTTGCACAACTAGAAAAACTGAAAACAATTTTAAAAATGAAAAAAAAGGTGAAATTAAATTATAAGAAAAATTTATCTAAAATAAAAGGTCTTAAAGTAATGCGCTCACCTGATTTCTCTATAAATAATAATTGGCTAAATATTTTAGAAATAGATAGTAAATATTATAAGCTGAATTCAGTAAAATTACTTAACTTACTAAACAAACATGGCATAATGGCAAGAGCAATTTGGAGGCCCAATCATCTTCAAAAACCTTACAAAGATTTTCAAAGAAATAATCTTGACACTTCAATGAAAAATTACAAAAACTATTTATGTCTTCCTTCTAGTCCTAACTTATCCATTAAAACTATAAATTTTATTACTAACATTTTAAAGAAAGGAGTAAATTGAAAACTAAAAATATATTATTTCTTTATCCATTTAAATTTAGAAAATTTGATTGGTACAGATTTGAATGTGATTTGTTAGAAAAAGAATATAATATTAAGATACATATTCACGAAGTTATAAATATAATTTACCCACATTTTAAAAAAGCTTATTTAAGTGAAATGGTAACCAGTAATATTACCGAATTTAATACATTAAATGAATGGAAAGTGAAGTTTGCAGAGTTAATTCAAGAAGATCCAAATATTCTTATCATGAATCATGTAAAGCCTGTTAACTTTAAAGCTTTAAAAATTTGTAAATATCTTAAAAAATTCAAAGTGAGAGATTATATTTACGCTTCTGCTCAAATGCCTGATAAAGATATAAAAATTAATTTGAGCAATATTTTTAAAAAGGTAGCTTGGTTTTTTTATAATCCGAAACCATTAGGATTTTTTATTCAAGATAAATTGTTCCATCTTCTTGGAAAAATATTAGGAATTTACCCAAAATATGCCCTAAAGTCTGGCACTGACCATTTTTTAGGATCAAAAAAATCAGAGGTGATTAAAGCAAATTCTCATGATTTTTCAAATTTTATGATTGTAAAAAAAAAATTAGATCAAACTGAAAATGTTAGAAATAAGATATTATATTTAGAAAAACCTGGTCCGATGTTTTCAGGTGATAATCTAATTACTAAAAAAAAAATGTCTGAAATGTTTACGGTGGAACAATGGTATCCGGCATTGATTAAATTTTTTGATAAGCTAGAGAATTATATGAGTACAAAAATCTATATTGCTCCACATCCAAAAACAAAACATGAAAAATTTCCAAAGTATTATGGGGGCAGAGAAGTAATTTCAGAAAGATTAGCAAAAGCAAGTTTTTCTGCTAAAATGTTAATTTCCATTGACTCAACGGGATTATCTTTTGGAGTTTTACAAAATATTCCTATTATCATGATTTACTCTGATGAATTAGATCAAAATAAAATTTTTAGAACTAAACAAAATTATCATGCTCATCAATTGGGAGTTTCTCCAATTAATATAAATGATAGCTTCAATGAGGACGCAATAAAAAAAAATTTGATAATAAATAAAGATAAATATAATGATTTTAAATATAAGTACTTAACATCAAGAAATGATTTTAAAACTAATTATCAAATTCTATCTGATATAAATGCACACAAATGATAAGCAAAAAAACTTTTTTAAATAAAAAAATAATCATTACTGGCCATACAGGCTTTAAGGGATCTTGGTTAACATTATGGCTACATAAACTTGGAGCAAGAGTGATCGGAATATCTAAAGATATTCCAACAAAACCATCTCATTTCACATCTTTGGGTATCTCAAAATATATTAAATCATACAAGATGGATATAAATAATACATCAAAATTGATAAAAATTTTTAAAAAACATAAACCTGATTTCGTTTTTCATTTGGCTGCACAATCTATAGTAAGCAAATCCTATATTAATCCATTAGAAACTTGGAGAACTAACCTGATGGGAACATTAAATATCTTGGAGTCTTTAAGATCAATTAAAAACAATTGTGCAGCTGTAATTATAACTAGTGATAAAGCTTACAAAAACCTTGAAATTTCAAGAGGTTATAAAGAAAATGATTTGCTCGGTGGAATTGACCCTTATGGGGCGTCAAAATCCGCAGCAGAAATAGTTATTCAATCCCACATAAAATCCTTTTTTTTAAAAAATAAAAATAATGTCAAAATATCTGTAGCACGAGCAGGAAATGTAATAGGTGGGGGTGATTGGTCAAAAAATAGATTGGTTCCAGATTGTATGAGAAGTTGTTTACAAAGTAAAAAAGTTCTTATTCGTAATCCTAATTCTACTCGTCCTTGGCAGCATGTATTAGAGGTCATAAATGGTTATCTAATTTTGGCATTAAACTTAAAAAGAAAACAAAAATTTCACGGAGAAGCTTTTAATTTTGGACCTAATCTAAGAACTAATAAAAAAGTTAAAGATGTGGTTAACAAAATGAAAAAAAATTGGGATAGATTAATATGGAAGAAAATTAAAACTAAAAATTTTTTTGAAAATAAACTTCTACAACTGGATAGCAGTAAATCTAAAGAAAAACTTCAATGGAAGTCTGTGCTAACATTTGACGAAACAATAGAATTAACAGTTGATTGGTATAAGAATTTTTTTGAGAAAAAGGATAGCACTATGAGGAAATCCTTAATTCAAATTAAACAATATGAAAATAAAATTAGGAGCTTAAAGTGAAAGTTGTTATTTTAGCCGGAGGTCTAGGAACAAGATTAGCTGAGTTTACCAAAACTATTCCTAAACCGATGGTAAAAATTAGGAATAAGCCTATCATATATTACATTATGAAGCATTTTTCCAACTATGGTTTTAAAGATTTTATTATAGCAGCTGGCTATAAAAGCAAAGTTATAAAAAGTTATTTTTTTAAAAAAACTTTTGGATGGAAAATCAAAATTGTAGAAACTGGAAAAAAAACTATGACTGGCGGTAGACTAAAAAGATTAAAAAAATTCCTTAAAAATGAAGATTTTTTTCTTACGTACGGAGATGGCATTTCAGATGTAAATCTTAAAAAATTATTGAATTTTCACAAAAAAAATAAAAAGATTGTTACTATGACCGCAGTAAGACCACCTGCTAGATTTGGGGCCATAAAAGTAAAAAAAAATAAAGTTGTTTATTTTAAAGAGAAGTCAAATCTTGATGAGGGTTGGATTAATGGAGGTTTTTTCGTTATGAAAAATACAATTTTTAATTATATAAAAGGTGACAAAACTTTTTTAGAGAAAGAGCCTTTAGAGTTAATCGGTAAAAAAAATCAACTTTATGCATTTAAGCACAATGGTTATTGGCAGTGTATGGATACTGTTAGAGACAAAGAAATACTAGAAAATAATTTTAAACAAAAAAAGATTAAATTTTGAAAAAAAAAATTTTAATAGTTGGAGGCACAGGATTTTTAGGTTCTAATTTAGCAAAAAAATTAGTAAAAAAAAATTTTGATATTCATAGTTTGTCTTCAAATCCTCCCATACCGTCGAGAAAAATAAAAAAAGTTAATTATATTTTTTCGAACGTAGAGAATGTTAAAAGTCTAAAAAAAAAAAATTAAATCTAATTATGATTTTGTAATTAATCTAAGCGGCAATATTAACCATAAAAAACAAGTCAAAACTTTAAAAACACATTATTTTGGACTTAAAAATCTTGTAAAGATTTTTTCTAATACTGATTTGAAATGTTTTATTCAAATTGGCAGTAGCCTAGAATATGGTAGGATTTCATCCCCCAATAAAGAAAGTCAAAAATGTAAACCTGTTTCTTACTATGGAAAAGCAAAATATCTAGCAAGTAAACATCTTATTGATTTTGATAAGAAGAGTTCATTCCCATTTATAATTTTGAGGCTTTACCAGGTATTTGGACCAAAACAAAAAGAAGACAGATTAATTCCATATGTAATCTCTTCATGCAAAAAAGATAAAAAATTCAAATGTACAGATGGCAAACAACAAAGAGATTTTTTACACGTTGATGATTTTACCAATCTTATAATAAAAATTTTAAATAAAAAAAAATTAAAAAAGGCGTCTATAATGTTGGTTTCGGAAAGACTATCAAAATTAGATTTGTGATAGAGACAATAAGAAAAATTATTGGAAAAGGTAAACCTTTATTCGGTCTTATTAAAATGAGAAAAGATGAGACCAAAATTCTTTTTCCGAATATTTCTAAAATTAGAAAAGAGTTTGGTTGGAGACCAAGAATTACTTTTTTTAAAGGAATTAAAAAAATTTTAATTTGATATGAAAAAATTACCTTTAGTTAGTGTGATAATTAATACTTTTAATGGAGAAAAATTTCTGAGGAAAAGTATTTTAAGCGCCACTAGCCAAACTTATAAAAATTTAGAAATCATTATATTTGATAATAAATCAAAAGATAAAACTTTTTCAATAGTTAAAGGTATTAAAGATAAAAGAATTAGATACTATAAATCTAAGAAATACCTAAAGCTTTATGCGGCAAGAAATGAAGCTATAAAAAAAGCTAAGGGTGAATATTTAGCATTTCTCGACTCCGACGACTGGTGGAAATCGACAAAAATTGAAAAACAAATTCATCATGCAATTAGAAAAAATTATGATTTAGTCTACTCAAATTACATAATATTTAATCAGAAAACAAAAACTAAAAAAATTTACACTAAAAAAAAATTGCCTGAAGGTTTTATTACTCAGTCTTTATTAAATAAATATGACGTAGCAGTTCAAACAGTTTTAGTAAAAAAAAAAGTCTTTAAAAACAAGATGTTTAATAAAAGATACGAAATTATTGGTGATTTTGATTTTTTTGTTAAACTTAGTCTTGATAAGAATTTTGGTAGCATTCAAAATCCTCTAGCCTTTTACAGACTGCATGGTTCTAATTACTCAATTAAAAAAATGTATTTGCATATCTCTGAGATGAAGCATTGGATTAAAAATAATGAAGGTAGGTTTAAAAAAAGGGATTTTAATATAGGGGCCCAAAAAATTTATTTAAAAAAGTTGAAAATTAAAAATCTTTTGAATAAATTTGTATAAAATGGGTGTGTAGTTCAGTGGTAGAACGCTACGTTGACATCGTAGAGGTCATAAGTTCAATTCTTATCACACCCACCATTCTGATGCGTCTATTATGAATATTTTTATTTGTTGACTAAAAATAAATTTAATTCAAAATAACTAGTATAATGTTCAAAAAAGTTCTAAAAATTTTTTTCAGTTCTATTGTAGCTTTTTCGACTATTTTGGCATTGGTAATTGTTTATGATCTTACAAGTTATGACCCAAACTATTTAAATAGAAATTCAATAGTTTTAAGTAAAAACAATCTTAATAGCAAAAAAATTAAGAGCCTTTTCAATTACTTTGAAACAAAATATTTAAATTTAAAATTTAACTTTTCTCAAAATTTTAGAGATAAATGGCTGCCAGAAGATGAAAACAAGCGAGCAAGTCAAGTAAAGGAGATATTTATTTCTGGCAAGAAAGACAATTTTAGTGAAGGAAGATCAGTCCAAGAGATTGAAAAGTATTTGGAAAAATGGCATCGTAGTCATGGTAATATATTCTCCCTAAGATTTTCAAAAATTGATAAAATAAATAAGGATAATGTAAATAAATTAAAACTTGCTTGGACTTATAGATCTGAAGATGGAAAAAAAGGTATACAGGCTAATCCAGTAATTTATAATGGCAAAATATTCATGCCAACCCCTGGAAATTCTATTGTAAGTTTAGATGGTAAAAATGGAAAAGTTCTATGGAAGAAAAATATTGGAAAAGGCTTTCATGCAGCTAAACGAGGGATACAAATATGGGAGGATAAAAAAAATAATTTGGTAAAATTATTTCTTACTAATGATGATCAAATAATTTCACTAAATGCAGAAAACGGAGAATTTATTTCAAGTTTTGGAAATAATGGTGTTGTGAAGTCAGGCTCTAGTCCAATTCCTCCAATCATTTTAGGTAATGATTTAATAATATCTACATTTAAACCATCTATAGAGGTTTATGATGTTTATTCTGGAAAAATAAAATGGAAATATTATTTAAGAGATACTCAGACGGGATCAAAAGTTTCAGACTTTAAAGGCGGAAATCCTTGGGGAGGAATGTCAGCTGATGATAAATTGGGTGTAATTTATTTAGCAACAGGAAACCCTCATCCAAATTATATTGGAGTTAACAGACTAGGAAAAAATCTTTTCTCGAATAGCATTATTGCTTTTGACATAAAGAATAAAAAAAAACTCTGGCATTTCCAAGAAACTTGTCACGATCTTTGGAATAATGATTTACCTGCACCACCTGTTTTAACAACATTAAATATAGGTAACAAAAGAGTTGATGTAGTTATAGTGGTTACAAAACTTGGAAACACAATTATTTTAGATAGGAGAACCGGAGAGTCAATATTTGACTATAAAAAAGTAAGAGTTCCAGTTTCTAAGCTACGAGGAGAAAAGACTTGTCCACATCAGCCGGTTTTTAGCACTCCAGAATCTTTTGCAAAGTTTGAATTTAAAGAGTCAGATGTGACTGAACTTAGCAAAAAGGACAAAAATTTTATAGACAACATTATAAAAAATTCCGAATATGGTTTCTTTGTTCCCTATTCATTAAACAAAAAAACAATTCAGTATGGAGATAATGGTGGAGCAGTTTGGTCTGGCGCAACGATTAACCCTTTTACAAATATAATGTATGTCACTGCCAATAATATTCCTTGGGTAATAGAAGTTAAATCTATAAAGAAAAAGGGAATGCCTATGTATACTGCAAAAGCGACACCTCTAAGAGATTTAAATGATTATCCAGGAGTTAAACCTCCCTGGGGGACAATTACTGCAATTAATTTAAATAATGGAAAAAAAATTTGGCAAATTCCGTTTGGTTTTTATAAAGAGCTTGAAGAAAAAGGAATTTTTTCAGGTACCGAAAATTTTGGAGGTGCTACAGCAACTGCAGGAGACATTCTTTTCGCAACTGGCACGCTTGATAAAAGAATTTCAGCATTTGATGTAAAAAACGGAAATGAATTATGGTCTTATGAAATGCCTTTTATTGGATCAGCTCCTCCAAGTGTGTATGAAGTTGATAATGAGCAATATGTTGTTGTACCCGCTTCTGGTGGTATAGTATTAAAAATGTTTTATCCTAATTTAGTTACGCAGGGCGATGCTGTGCTTGCATTTAAGTTGTCAAAAAATTAAAATTTAACGTTTTTATCTGATTATATGTTGAAAATTCCCATTTACATTAAATGTCAAAAATACTATAAAAACGTGCCTGGTGATTATTGCGAAGGGGA
>MDTD01016828.1_pt1 | contig 10108 bp, 9 predicted proteins | sample 811221 | NCBI WGS metagenome assembly MDTD01 (sample SAMN05326646, study PRJNA326480) | marine metagenome | isolation source: seawater | place: Pacific Ocean: South West | collected 2011
GGTATTTCCAGCTCCCAGAGAGTACTGTGACAGCAAGTCATTTCGGATATCAAAATAAATACCGGGGAAGTCACGGCCATTGCACCAATCTCGTTTACAAAATTGGTATTTGGTTGCGGTTTGACAACAATTATTAAGCGATCGACTGAGGCTTTTCTCTTAACAGGAATATTTTTGTCGCTGTTATTAAAGAACATATTGTCGTACTACTACGTAATAACGACAATAAATCAGTGAGGTTCTATAACAACATTACGGTAATTTTTCTGTCCTGAACTATGCACTTCAAACGACTGATATTCCTCACAACTCTGCTGACCGTTTATATTGGTCGCATCCTCTTCGGTCAGACGCTACATCTAGCTGAATGTTCTACCGATCATTCTCATTGTGAAGCAAACATCCACAACCAATCCTACAGCTGCAAAACGCACAAACATTCAGCGCATCTCGCCTGTTCTATTCCTCCAGCAAACGGCAATACAGATCCCAATCATGGTGAGCAGAATCATCGTCATGATTCAGCAAATTGCTTGGTTTGTGATGTATTAGGTGAAACTCAACAAGCAACAACTGCTATTGTGTTTTCTGCTTCTTCGCAAGCCTTACCTTTATTCATTAGCCCATCTCCCGTTCTTCATCTTTGCTCAGGGCATAAAAAAATCAACGCACGGGCACCGCCCGAAGTCGCCTGATTCTATTGATTAATCAGAACAATCTTTGTTGCAACGGATCGTGGTGGGCATGTCTCTGCCCACTCAGTACGATTACCTAAGGTCTCTGTCTTTAGACCTTAGTAGACTGGATTTTGTATATTTGCAATTCTAAAAACATCATATCGCATTCGAAATGAGATAACGCGTAAAGCTATTTAATGAATTGTGATAACATGCCGCTGCTCCTATAAGACTTCTATAAACACAAATACGATGGCTTCATCTAACAATCTTCCAGAATCCCAGACTCCCGATGACAGTCTTAGCCGACGGATCTTCAATCTTGCCAATCGAGATTTCTGTCCTTGGGCAAATCAATATGTCTACTGGTTAAAACAACCGATCGGATGGATGATCGTGGCAGCGGCCGCTGCGGCCCTAATTGGAATGTTTTTGGCACCTCAAGGGTGGATAATGTTTGCAGCTCTTGCAGCTGTCATTCTATTGGGGGTCATCTGGCCATGGATTGCGATCCGTGGTGTGCATTGCAGCTTGTCATTCAACCGGCGCCGCGTCAGTGAGAATGAACGTGTTCAGGTAACTTTAACCATTAGGAATTCATTTCCCTGGCCCATCTGGGGACTAGCAGTAGAGGGTGGATTTTTTTCCGAGGAGCTTTCCATCAACGGGGATTCGACTGCGGTTGCCTTGGCTTCTGTTCCTGGATGGACAACGACCGACTTTGAGTGGGATTTTGAACCTCATCGTCGCGGGTTATATCCATCAGGTGTTTCCCAAATCGCCAGTGGCTTCCCTTTTGGCATTTGGTACGCTCGTGATGAAATACACCGTAATTCAGAGTTAATTGTCTGGCCACGCACGGTAAAACTTGCCTCGGTTCCCGCTGTAAAGGGTAATCAGCTTACATCAACCGGCGTCTTAATCAATCAGGCCGGCCAGGAAGGTGATGTACTTGCAGTCCGACCTTATCGCCGGGGTGATGCACTAAAACACGTACACTGGGCGCAGACTGCTCGTCATAGCCGGCTCATCGTTTGCGAACGGCAAAGCGCTGCGCAACGCTTGGTGGAAGTGATTATTGATACTGATCCACGAAACCATAATTTTAACAAAGCGGACAGCAGTTTTGAGTGGAATATTCGCGTCGGCGCTAGTCTCATTCGCCAATTTCATGAGCATGGTTGGAGTGTCACCTATAGAACAGACAGCAATTCACTGCGTACTACGACAAATAGACTAAGCCTTAAAGCAACTTTCGATAATCTAGCGATGCTTCAACCGGTGGAGTGCAATAATTTTGGTCAATATCATTCGGAACCTAATACGCGAAATAAGATGCGAATCGCTGTAACGACTTCGGAAAGAATGGCAAATTTACAAGAACTTAACGAAATCGATCATGGCACTAGATTCGTAGTATTGAAGACAAACGACAGTACTATTGGGAGCGGCTCATGGTTAACGATTAATTGCAATCAGGATATTCCGTTACAACTTCAAAAACAATGGGAAAGGTTATGCCATGCCACGTGGTCCGCGACTTAACCCTGTTTTGGACTGGTCATGTATTTTACTCGCCACTTTGGCGATGCTGATTGTGCAGACATTCCGCTATACAAGCCACCTGAGCAGTTGGGTTGTCGTGGCTGAAAGCATACTGACACTATTGCTGCTATTCGGTCTTTACCATTTTTTCAGCTTTCGCCAAATAGATCTGAACAACTCGGTAAAACCGCATTTTATTAGCTTGGCAGTGATGGCAACACTGCCAATCTTAGTTCAGGTCGTTACTCGTTTACTAGGAGTTGGTGACCCGAACGAACTTGTTTTGCTTAATATCGTCCAGAATATTACCCTTGCACTTGCTGCCTTACCTTATTCTAAAAAGGCCATTCGAATCTCCGGATTACTTAGCGGTTTTCTTGTCCTGTTTGTAAATGCCATGACTGAAGTTGTATTGATTTGGTGCGTAAGTGTGGTATTTGCTGTGTTTGGATTATGGTGGCTAATGTGTAGCTACTGGGAGCGTCTGGAAACAAAATTTGCGTCGTCTTCGAACAGGACGATTCCGCTGAAGCCAGTCATTCTTTCTCTAACGCTCCTATTAGGACTCGGTACGATTGTGGTATCCACGATTGGCATCCCTCGCACACTAGTTGCATTGTCTGGTTTCATGCCGACATCAGGAGGCGACAAGTACCAGGGCAACTATGCGCGTTCCGGTGTAGGTGAGGGGGACAATATGATCGCAGCTCAGGATAGCGCCTTCAGTTTTGGACCGGTAGATTCTGACATACTGCTCGAGTCAAAAATGCCAAGCTTGTATGACGTGGCTAGTGACCAGTATGGCGAGGCACGAGTAAAGAAACAAATCAATAAAGAACTCAGTCAGGCCATTTCACTTACCGCAGACCGTTTGCGTCATAATCACCAAAAGACTGTAACCGCCGAACAGGCGTCACGGCAATTTAGTACACTACGACGTCTTTCGGAACAACGACGGAACGCGCCTGGGGAGCGCGCATCGACCGCCTTATTTCAGGTTGCCGGTGTCACTCCTTTACATCTGGCAACTCACCGATTCGATACCTTTGACGGTCTCGACTGGACCCACAGCGGAAATGAAACATCAGCAGTTAAAACATCTATGGTCTCTGTAGATGGTAAGCCGTGGCTGGAAATCGTTCGTAACAGAAGTAACATTTTGCATGGTAAGCAATCACACACATTACGTTTTATCAATTTAAAGTCCAAGAAGATTCCCAGCCCGGGCCACTTGTCCGGCATACACATTAAGGATGTGAATCGGGAAAATTTCTACACATTAGCCACTGATGGTTTGTTTGAATTAGCCGGTCAGGAAGCTATACCACGACTAACCGTAATTCATCTGATCTCTCAAATTCATTCGGAGGGTGGTTTAAGCTCACAGGGGGACTTCCGCAGGCTCTATCCTAAGACAACTCAGTCTCAGAAAAACCAGAAGATGCCCGGAGAAGCTGTTAGCGAATTAGCCGAAAAATGGACTCAGAATATCGAATCAGGGTGGGCACAGGTCATAGCCGTCACTGAGCAACTTCGGAATAACTTCACACACGATCGCCTGGCAACAGCTTCTGAGGACTGCACGGACATCGTCGAGCACTTTCTGAATACACGTAGCGGTCCAGATTATATGTTTGCGTCAACGGCAGCACAGATCCTTCGTACGCTGGGATACGATACGCAAGTCGTAATGGGTTTCTATGCTGATCCTAAAGACTATGACTCAAAGACAAGGCAAACGATTATCGAATCCGCGGATCTCCATTTTTGGACGGAAGTCCGCGTCGATCGTGATTTGTGGATTCCTATCGAACCGACGCCGGGTTACGCGTCACCACAGAGTTGGCTTTCATGGCAGGACTGGAGCATTCTGGCATATCAGGGCGTGTTAAAATGGTTAACAGATCACTGGAGTTTGATTATCGTTTTACTCAGCGTTCTGGCATTGGCCATTACATTACGACATACACTTTTTGATGTTGGATCCTTGTTGATTTGGAGAGCCGGCTGGTTTGGCTCAACCCGACAACGCATCATCTGGACAGTAAGAATTCTGGAAATACGTGCTCAACTGGCAGGGCATTCGAGACCTGTGGGGACAACACTTTCAAAATGGTATCTCTCTCTAGCCATCGGAAACCCAAAATTGCAGGATCATCGTAAAACAATGGAACAGGTGCTTACACTAGCAAACCGCGCTTTTTATGCGCCCTTGTCTATTGAGCACGATCAATTTTTAAATATGCAGACAGGAGTGTCTGGCGTCTGTTGGAAACTACTCGGTACATGGACTTCACGCCAAATGAAACGCACCACCTCTGATTTGCATCTTAAAGGAACTATTCATAAAAATGACTGAAGACTCTATGGAGACAGATAACAATATTCACGACGACGGTCCTGTCTGTAAACACCAGAAGGCAATTGATCGTTTGCGTCTAAGACTTAATACGGCATTGTTAGGCAAAGAAGATGTAGTGGAGATGGTGCTTGTCTGCTTACTGGCCCGGGGGCATATACTCTTTGACGATCTTCCCGGTCTGGGAAAAACCACGCTGGCAAAATCAGTTGCCTTAGCCGTCGGCGGAAAATTTTCCCGGGTACAATGTACCCCCGATTTATTGCCCAGTGACATTACAGGATTCAATGTATTTAATCAGAAGACTCGTTCTTTTGAATTTTTAGAAGGTCCGGTTTTTTCGGATGTCCTGCTAGCAGACGAAATTAATCGCACGACACCTCGTACACAAAGCGCACTTTTTGAAGCAATGGCGGAGCGTCAGGTAACTATTGACAATTCCCGTCGCAAGCTTTCTGATTCATTCTTTGTTGTCGCCACGCAAAACCCTGTGGAAATGCATGGGGCCTACCCATTACCTGAGGCACAACTTGATCGCTTTGCGATGAAACTTCGTATCGGCTATCCCCCCCGTGAAAATGAGGTGGAAATGCTGGCGGCCAACGTGGGTGAAAAAGAGACTTTGGCAGCCGACAGTGAGCCGAGTTTAGATCCCGAACATTTGCGAATGTTGCAGGGGCACGTTTCCGAAGTTGCAGTTTCAGGGCCGGTACGTGAATATCTGGTTGATCTTGCTGCTGCCACCCGAGCACATCCTGATATTCCACTTGGTCTAAGCCCTCGCGGGCTAATCATATGGCAACGCGTAGCACAGGCCTTTGCCCATCTCAATGGTCGCGATTTTGTCACTCCAGATGACGTACAGGAAGTAGCGCTACCCGTTTTGGACGTCCGAATGGGCGGTGACTTAGAGTCCTCGGTCAGAAATGTTTCAGAAATCCTGGACTCAGTCCCAGTACCATTATCCCAAACTAACAATCAATAGGATTTTCATCTATGAATGCTTCATTTCAAATCTATGTACGCTGTTGTTGTTTCGTTTTAACTTTAACCTTATTAATTGCAGGCTGTGAACAACAACGGACGATGTCCAAGAGTAATGCAGAACATACTCACGACCACGGTCATCACCATGCCGAACCCGCCTTTGGTGGAAAAATAGTGGACATTGGTCATACCCACGGTGCGAACGGATTACTTTTTTATTATGCCGAGGTTTTACCCGTTGGAGACAACACCATAAGTCTATACGTCGCCGCTGCAGATGAAGCAGGTAAAGGAAAAGCAGTATCGATAGAAGAAACCGAACTTATGGCTTACGTCACTGACGCAGAACAGGAAACGAGCGTCACGAAAGAGGTTGTTTTCAAAATTAAAGATACCGGAGAAACAGTATTATTTCTGAGTGCTTCGATTCCGGCGGACTTTAGCAATAGCAAGCGACTTTCAGTTATCGTCCCTAAATTAGCCTTTGGAGACGAACGCTTAAACTTCGGTTTTGAAGTCGATACAGAAGGGTCAAAAACGCCCGGTGAAAATGATAATGCCACTGACGATTCTGCGACCGTTCCCGATGATGATGAAAACTTGGATCCCACAGATGAGGATGTAGAGTGAACGCCTGGACTTTAATTGCAACCGGCCCCGGTTATACATCCTTCTTTTCTGATTTTGACACGACATTTTGGAGTGCCATTCTGCGTATTGCAGAAGCATTGGTAGCCGCTGCTCCATTTTTAGTGGCCGGTGCCGTTGTTGCCGGTTTGATGAGAGGCTTAATTGGTCCGGAACGCCTGCGCAGGATGCTTGGTGTTGGGCATTGGAGCGGTCCTTTTCGTGCCTGGGGATTGGGCGTATTGCTTCCAATCTGTTCGCTCGGTGCTCTGCCTGTGGCTCGCGAACTACAGCGTGCAAAGGTACCCAGTGGCACGATTCTGAGTTTCGTACTGGTGGCTCCCGTTCTGAATCCGGTTTCCATTATCTACGGTCTAAGCCATATTGCTGTTAGTACTCTGGGATATTTTGCAGTGGGCACCTTCATTGTTTCGGTAGGGATTGGTGCTCTATGGAACAGACAAATTTCCCGTAAGTATGACAACGATTCCCTAGAAAAAGAAAAGGTTCCACGTTATGGGGTGGCCCGAATGGCTGTTGCCGGTGATGCGGCTGCCAGAAGTTTGGTGGGCCCTGCATTTATAGATTATGGTCTGGCTCTATTGGCGGTTGGTTTTTTAGGTGCCTTTCTGCCCCATGGAGTGTTACAAACCGGACTAACCCGCGATAATCCTTTCGCCCCAATTATCATGGGATTGGTGGCGATTCCATGTTATGTAACGCCAACCGATGTCATGATGCACTTTGGACATATTGTGCAGGATGGTTATTCGCTTGGCGCTGCATTTGCACTGATCGTTCTCGGGGCTGGTGCGAATGTCGGTGTTGCAAACTGGCTGCGCAGAGATTATGGCGGACGGTCCGTTGCACTGTTTGTTGCACTACTTATCGGGGCAACATTGGTAATAGGCCTTACCGCTGACAGAACCATTACCGACGGTCAAGCAACTACTGCTGATCACACTCACGCATTTGACCCGTTTACCCGATTGCATCAGATCGGACCAAACCAGGCGAACATTCAATGGGTCGCCGGGCGGGTGGAAAAGGAGATGCGTATCGATGAGAAATATGGATTGGCATTGCTGGGGATCGTCATGCTAACGGGGATTTCCCTCGTCTTACTGGGAGATCGGGTGAGTATGGAGAGATTCCTTGTAGATCGTCCGGATGAAACTGCGGAAGGAACTAATAAAAAATGGGATCCGGTCCTTTCATCGACTCAGTTGACCTGTGTAAGTGTAATTGGGGTTCTTGTATTTGCGGTCATGGGATTGTATATGTTTTATCCTGCCACTGATGAACTGCTGGGAGAAATCACTCAAATACGCGCAGAACTTTATTCGGCCGTCACGGAAGGAGATGTCGAGGAAACTCGTCGCCGATCCGCACAATGGAAGTTACGAGTCGAGAAACTCCCCACCAGTCTGCTGATACGTACCGGGGAGGTTACAGATTCCCAGCGTGAAAGTGTCGACGATGTGCTTTATGGCTTAAAAACGATTGAAGAAACGCTTCTCCAAGGCAAACCAAAAGAGGCAAAGATCCTGATTGGCTACGTTGAAAAACTACATCGATCCTGTCGTCAACAATTCCGCTCCGCTCAATAACGAAAGATTTTATCCTTACTTATAAAGCGATACGTCAGAAAAGTGTATTCAATGTTTTCTATTAGAAGTCAGCCGAAATGCGGGAGTCCTTTTTTCAGCAGTTATTACAATGACCGCGAAACAAAATTTCAGTAACGGTTCCAATGTCGTTCTCTAAGATAAACTTTCCGTCCTGCATGTAATTTTCATGAATACAGGAAACAACACCGCAATCAATACAAACGAAATGAGGATGGGGAGTACATGCCTGTTCTCCTTTATGGACCAACTCAAATCTCCAGACATGGTCTCCCAATTCAGCCCGTCTAAGTAAATCTACACTTACTAGATCGTTAAGGTTTCGATATACAGTAGTCTTATCAACTCCAAGGCTTTCCAATTCGGCGGCAACCTCAGAATGTGATAAAGGCTTAGAAGAATGCGACATTAAAGAGAGCGTGGCAATTCTAGCAGGTGTGGCGCGCAAGCCAGACTCTCGTAACAAACCTTTTATCGCGGCTAGGTTAATGTCGTTCATATTAATATTTAATTTAAATCTAAAATTCAACTCTAGTGTAGCACTTACCAATCTAGCCGTCACACCAATTTAGCATACCTTTTCCTTTGAATTCGCTGCTGCCCTATTGCAACTTATTTGCATTTACATATAATTTGAATTAATTCAGGATTTGCTGGATTCCGAAACCGATAAAGAGGTCCCGTTAGTTCTGATGATTAGTAGCTCATTTAGTAAAGTCTTTTAAATTAGTTCTGACAAATATGACTGTTAAATGGATGAGATCTTCTTCGGGGAGAGATTGGTTGGGGGTTTGTGCTTCGATAGGATGCGCACTTCATTGTGCCGCCATGCCATTCGTGATTTCGTATCTGCCGGCGTTGGGCCTCAGTTTTTTAGCCGACGAAGCCTTTCACAAGGTTATGGTATTTTTCTGTTTATTCATAGCCATTTATGCATTTATCCCCGGACTGATAAAACATCGCAAATGGGCACCAGTCTTGTTCGGTACCGTGGGCCTAATGTTTATTACGTTCGCAGCTTTTGGCATCGAAGGTGACTGCTGTGCAGACTTAGACGATGACGCAACGGTTCCTGCTTGTTGTACAACCGATGACACCAAAACTGACACTAACATGCCTATATTTCAAGCTATAACAACAGAGGTCGATGAACCAACTAGAGCTCAGCAATTGTTATCACAATTTGCCCTCTGGATATCGCCGTTAGGTGGAACATTTTTAGTGCTTGGTCATTTACTTAACAAACGATTCGGATGTGCCAGCAATTGCTGCCCAACCGAAAACGCGGAATGAAATATTTTCTAAACCGTATTTTGTTTTAACCATTCCTCGATTGCCTGTCATGGGTTCAGGTACTGCACATAACTCAGCAGTATTGAAGTAAATTTTTTTCCTATGCAACTTAGAAAACACGCATTCATCGCAACTATTCTGATCGTCTATCTTGGACGAGTCATGTGTGGTGAAACGTTCCACCTTTTAAGCGGTTGCGACAGACACTGTGCCTCGGGCTCTACGGCGGTTAGTGATAGCGTATTTTGTAATTCAGACAGGCAAACCGAACAAGATTGTCGACACAGCCATTCGACCCTTCATCAAACAGAGGAACGTTATCCCACGAACGAAGCCCCACATGACTCATCCGAGTGTTGGACGTGCCATGTCCTCTCTGAGTCAGGCAATACTTCTTATGAACTCACTCTCGAAACCAACTATGGTTTCGTTTATTTTACCTCGTCGGCGTACAAGCATTTTCACCTTCCGGTAAACATGCACAGCTTTCTGGTGCGTGGCCCTCCCGTGTTTCTTTTGCAACTTTCATAAACTGCATGTTTATCAAATCGTAAATTAATCCCACGCTGTGAAGCGCTCAGGGACAACTTACGGCCACTGACTACTTCTCTGAAGATCAGCAAGCCAAACTATTAAACAATCAAAGCGAAAAGAAATACAATGAAATACAACAAAACACAATCAGGTTTTACATTACTCGAAGTACTGATGGTCGTCGCCATGTTAGCGATTGTAGGTGGAGCCATCATTACCAACTACAGCGGGCTTGACCGAAAAGCAGCAACAAGTACGGGTGTTCACTCACTATCCGGCATTAATAATGCTATTACCGTTTTTCAGGCGACGGAAGGTGTACTGCCTAACAATCTTGAATCATTGATTGCCGCAACGCCGGTTACCCCAACTTTTGAATCCGACATTCCTGATAACTCTGCAGAAGATGCCACTGGTGGTGTATTAGCGGCACATCTCTCTCATTCATTGGAAGACAA
>MDTD01106470.1_pt1 | contig 10108 bp, 9 predicted proteins | sample 811221 | NCBI WGS metagenome assembly MDTD01 (sample SAMN05326646, study PRJNA326480) | marine metagenome | isolation source: seawater | place: Pacific Ocean: South West | collected 2011
AGAGGAACAGCTTCTCATTAAATGACTTGATGTCTTCTAGCACTATAGAAACGTCTTTAAAGGGCTTGTGAAGGGCTGGTTTAGACTTCTTAAACACCAAATCAGAAAAAGGATTTTCAAGTCCATTGTCTTTAAATGAATCCTTAAATAATACTACCAGTGAGCTTCTTACATTTCTTTTTGTTCTGTTACTCCATGTGTATAGAGCAAAGAATTGATAGAGGGTCTTAGGTGTCAGTTCACCAATTGTAATCATCTTTTTAGACAAAGTGTTTAGATACTTTAAGAAAGTGTTCATGGCCCACCTTAAATCTCTTTTATATAAATCTGAGTTCTTGGAAGCTAAGTATTCTTCGTAAGATGATGTTAAGATGTCATGTATCTTGACTTTACTGGTTTGTTTTGTTTCCTCTTCTTTTTCTTGAGGCAACCATCCATCAAAAAGAGCAACTTCAAATGCACTCTTTAATACACTTAATTTCTGTTGTTTTGCTCTTTTACATTTCTCCTTATTTGGAAAGATGTCTCTGTCAATTGATCTACCATTAAAATAACAATATCGTTTTCCATTTATATAGAAACGAATAAAGACTCTTGATGAAGATGTTGTTGAAGTTTTAACTACAATATTTTGCATGCTCATATGCCACACTATTGTGCCACACTTTATGCATCATCTTGTAATTGCTAGTAAATAAAGGGTTTTCGGGATTAAGACCTTCGGGTTATGAGCCCGACGAGCTACCAACTGCTCCACCCCGCGATGTGGGTTCCGATTTGCTTGATGCTGGTCATAACCTCCAACGCTAAGCTGACGACAAATGTGGTGTGTCTTTTTCGATGAACAACTATAAAATTTACTTTTTATAGGTTAGTGAAATAAACTATGAATAAGAAAAGAAACTAAGTTTTTAGGTCAGGTTTTATCTCCCACTTTTAGAAAAGTGCTGATAATCTTTAGAGTATCTCCAATGTCCACCCCATTTCCATCCGTATTTGTTAAATACGTTATAACATTCAGATCCATCATAAATAGTTCCCATATCTGAAGTGTTATACACTGCGTTTGAAGGCGAAACCTTACCAAACCTGTCAATGTGTGGATTCTCCTTAGGGTTAATGTCAATTGCTAAACCTAAAGAGTGCTCTGATAATTTATTGCTGTTTTTAATTTTTCTGTAATTAAAAGACGAACTGTTATTATAGAACATAGATGAATCATCATCCCAGTTAAAATGACTAACGGGAATTACTTTTTCAATTGGAAATTGAATATCAAACAACTCCCTGAAAATGGATGATACCTCTTTCTCAATTGATTTATTTACAACTATTTGACCCTTATGCATTATAGAGTCATAGCCCCAATATTCAACATTTACAAGAACCATTAGATCCTTTATAGAATCTGGCACTTGACGATCTCCAAAAATTATTTTTTCATCATTAGAGTCGATGATGAATTTAGGTTTTTTTGATAAAATTGAATCATTTGTACTAGTAGATAAAACAGTATCTACAATTAGTTCAGGCAAATCAATTTTAGATTTTGGGAATTCAAATACACCCAAAAAATTACATAAGATGACAAGAATACTCAGTAAACCCCCTAACAATAAAACTCGAGTTTTAGAATTCATTTCAGGGATAAAGAAGTTTAATCAAACCTTTTAATATTGTTAGCTCCCCTAATTTCAACTCTTGTGTTTGATTTAGTTGAAACGAGTAAACCATAAGCCTTAGGATTAACTAATCTGTAATCTTCAATTTCAAAAATTAAGTCGTCAATATCATAAAATGGACCTATGTAAACTGAATAATAGTTTGCACCACTTAAAGAAGGGTAGTCAGGAATCCACAAAAAATTTGCAACATTATATCCTTCTTCAACTAATGCGTCAACTTTATCTATAGCTTCAGATTCTGAAGAGGCGATGTCAACTGCAATAATGTAAAAGTCTTCATTAGAATTATATACAGGTCTAAGCCATTTAGAGTGAGCATAACCAATTAAGCCAGACTCAATCATTTTTACTTTAAACCACTTCTTACTATTTCCATGGTTTTTAGATAATAATTCCAACTTAGTTCCATCTCTCATTTCATCAAGTTTTGTTGACTTGCTATAAGGATCTGATCTAAGAATTAAATAAGGCTCATTTTGATCCTGATAGGTGTTGTAAACTTCGTAATACCTATTGTCTGCTATAATTCCACCCTGTTTAGAAAGGAATTTTTGGTATACAAATCCTTTTAGATAGTTTCCTGTTTCTGGATCCTTAAATAGGATGTTAACCCAAACTTCTTGATCCTGAATATCCAGACGAGATTTTTGTACAATAGCCTCAGTGTTTCTATTGTCAATTATTACTTTATAAGAGTCATATGATTCTTCTCCGATCACTCTAAACACTTTACCTTTTTTGAAGGTTAAATCTGTACCATTTATGTTCAATACAGTTTCTCTATTGAGCATACCATTAATTACACTGCTATTGTCACCTTGTACAGTATCAATTATCTCTACTAAGTCATCAAGCTGAAGAACTCCAATTACATTGTCAGTAATTTCTGGTGTTGACCTAATGTTAAGATTAGAAGCTAAAGATTTCGCATATGATGTTTGATCATCATCCCATTGTGCTTCAACCTCAGGATCTAGTTCGGAGCCTGAAACGTCTTCACTATACAATATCTCTTCTTCTGCTTGGGCTTCTTTCTCCTTTAAAAGCTCTTCATTTTGTTGAATTGAATTTTGTAGTGAAGATTGAAGAAGTGAATTTTGACGATATAGATTTCCACCAATAATTCCTAATGCTACTAAAACAATAAGTACAGCAGCAATAATAATTAAGTTGCTTTTAGATTTTGGCTTCTCTGGTTGAGTAGTCTCTTTTTCTTTTGGCGCCTCAGCTGTATTTTCTTTAGCCTTTACTTTGTTTTCTTCTTGTGTTGATGGTTTCTCCTGTTTTGGTTCATCAACGGGCTTGATTTCATCCGTTTTGTCAAGCAATCCATATTGATCTAATTTGCTGTCTAGATATTCATCTGAAACATCAGCATTAGGTTCAAATTTTAAGATCAAATTCATCAATACTCCTCGAATTGAACCGTATTGATCGTATAAAGAATTTATAAATTCATCATTAACATCAGTTTCTGGCTGATAATGATTGTATAAGTCCTTAATTAATTTAGTCTCTTTAGCTTTCATGATTAAAATGAAGGATTATTTGATGAGCTAGTATTTTTTGATTTTGGTTGTGAACCACCTTGATTGCTACCGCTCACATCATTTAAGTAATTTTCAATTTGCTTCATTTTAGAAAATGGCACTTCATCATTATCCATATTTCCTTTTAAGTAGCATCTTATAGCATCGTTAGGAGGTTGATGTATATTGAATTGAACGATAGATTCATCAGTAGATAAAAATTCAAACGTTAAATCAGTTCCGATTCCATCATTGTCTAATTTTTGATGGAAACTCCATTCAGTTGAAGGATTTATAATAGTACAGATTTCAAGCATTTGACTTTGTGATAGCTTGCTGTATTTATTTTTTCCAACTCCTCCCATATCATCATCCTGTCTGTTGGCTTCAATGCTTTGAATTTTAGCTGCTAATTTTTCCTGTCTTACTTTCTTAGATTCTTCAAGAATTGTATTAACCTTTTTGTTCTGTACGTAGTAAAAGATTAGTCCAACAATCATTGCACCAAACATTACTCCCATTGCTGCATCTTCATCACTATCAAGTAGAGCATAAAATAACAATAGCCCTAAAACAAAGAATCCACCACACCCCCAATTCCTTTTAGTTTCTATGCTGCTAACTATACTTTCTCTCTCTTCATCTTTGGGTCTAACACCATCTAGCCTAAGAACATTAGTGCCATCCATATAGAGATAAAACTCCGAGTCTTTGTATTTGTAGTTTCTAAGCCAAAAAGGAACATAACATGATAACTTGGTGTCAATGTCGTAAACAGCATTTACATAAAAATCCTTGTATCGATCTCCAGGTATTCTTTTTCTAGATTGTAGCTCAACATAGTTGTTTGCTTGACTTTCTCCATGGTAATTCCAAGCTTCATCACTGTCTAATTCTAGCTCAATAAGACTGAAACCTTGTGTATATTCAATTTTGAATTCTTTTAATTCACCAGCTTCAAAACCAACCCCATGAGAAAAGTCTTTTACACTTCTTGGTACACTACTCTCGTTACTTGCCGTAGCGAGAAAAGTAAATTTACCCTTGCAATTTCCGTTTGATGGTCTCCAATCAGTCACTGTTCTAGTTTTCTTAACTAGTTTTTTGCCATCGTATGATTTATCCCAATATTCTTCTATTCTATCATACCCACTTGAAGCTGACCATTCACCATCATATTTTCCATTGAATAACCACATAGGTAGATACATACCAACCTGGTTATTGAATAAAGAGCCTTCAAGAATGTCATCTGGAGTATAATCTCCCTCTGACAACCACTTTAGGGCTGCAATTTCAAATTGATTCGCAGTAGTACTAAATGGTAAAATTGAGCTTACTGATTTGACTTCTGAGTCAGTAGCTGATTCTATTTGGAATTCACTTCCGCAGAAGTTACATAATAAAAGTTGAGTGCCTGGCGAGAACATTATTTCTGCTCCACAATTTTGACAACATATTTTCTTAATTGAGTCCATTGTTTTTGATTAAAAAGTCTCTGGTTAATCTGTACAGTTTATATAAGTCTGAATCGCATTCTTTGCTAAATCATAAAAAGAATGCTTTACGTCTTCTATTAAAATGTATGAGTTTTCAAACTCACTTATTTGGTCAGCTGTTTCTTTAGCTGTTTCAACATCACCCATCGCTAGATTACAATTAACAATAGCTAGATAACATTTGGCTGCAGTTTTCCCAAACTCATTTCCACCATCAAGTATGCTAATTGTGGCATGAGGATATTCATGTATCACTTTGTTGAAAAATTCAATTGCTTTTGAAAACTGATTCATTTTGAAAAAGCACAGTGCCATATTGTACAATGCATCATCAGCTAATTCGCTATCAGGATAGTCATTGATCAATTTGTTAAACACATCAATAGCATCTATGTAGAATTCATCCTTAGCTAACTTGAGGCCCTCAGTAAATGAGTTTATTTCTATATCGTGCATTATTTTTTGTTTGCTTTTTCTATGTAATCTTTTGTAGAGAAGGTTTCAGTTTTCCTGACTCTATAGAAGTATATAGAACCTCCGATGATTGCAGCTTCTACTACGCCTAACCAAAAATCATAGTACTCTATCTTATAACAGAAGTAACAAAATGAAATTACAAATGCTGAGAATAAAAATGATGTGATTTTTGAGCTAAATGATGAGATAAATGAAAATGGAAAAATAAATAGAATGAATCCGATAAACATTTGAATTAAAGATCGTTGATCTTCTATAGCGTAGATTATTAATCCAACAAATAATATTGCTGCAATAACTCCAATTATTGAATCCTTCAATTTTTTCATTATTACATTTTATTCATTAATTCTTTTTTCTTTTCATCAAACTCTTCTTGAGTTATCGCTTCAATATCTAATAACTCTTTAAGTTTTTTGAGCTTGTCCATAGCGCTTTCTCCTTGTATACCTCCAACTGCTCCCATAGACTGTTGTATTGCTCCTGGCATAGCAAAACCCATCCCTAAACCTGCTCCAGCACCAACCATACCACCCATTGCTCCGCCTTCGTTTTGGGCTGCATCTTGTAGACTCATAGCAACTTTGTATTTCATAAACTCATCTAGGTTTCCGACAGCAGCCATACTACTCCTCTCGTCAATCATATCTTGAACCTCTTCTGGAACAGAAATTGAGTTTAGATAAAAGTCGTGTAAATACAGTCCTAATCCTTCAAACTCAGAACGGAGTTTAGATTTAATGATAAGACTCAGATCATCAAATGATGAAGGCATATCAAAAACAGTTTTAAGCTCATCGCCTAAAACAGATGTGAATTTTGATATAATTATGCTCCTTAGATAATTTACTATATCTCTGTTGCGATAGCTTCCTCTTGTTCCAACAACCTTATTTACGAAAAGCATAGAATCAGCTATTTGAATAGTAAATGCTCCGAATGCACGCAAACGAATCATTTTTAATTCAGAATCTCTGAATAAAATAGGCTCTGCTGTTCCCCATTTTAAATCAGGAAATAATTGCTTTCCTACAAAATAAACTTCTGATCTAAATGGTGAATTTTCTCCATAACCAAATGATGTTACCCATTTAGTGATTTTAGGAATATTCTGTGTTTTAAGTATATGCCTTCCAGGACCAAATACATCTAGAGATTTTCCGTCTCTGAAGAATATGGCTTCTTGGCTTTCTCTAACAGTTAATTGTGCTCCCCATTTAATTTCAGTAGAACCGAATTCAGGAACCCTTTTAACCATTACATTTCCAGAGTTATCTAAAAACTCTATTATCTCCATTAATTCTGGCATTACTTATAGTTGCTTATGAATTCGTTTCTTTCTTTCAACTTACTTCTCAATAAGTTAGTACTATCTATCATATGATTTGCTTCACATGTCGCATAATTGCTTTCTAAGTGATTAGCTAATTCCATCATAGCTATATCATATTTATAAACTTGTTCTAACTCGTCCTCTTTTAACTGCATGTCAGTAAATAATGCAGACGCACCATATGGTGCGTATTTGATTTCTGAAATCAATGTATTTAAATCCTTACGACAAGATTCAAACTTTCTCATTGAGTCCAAATCTTTATTATTAATGGATTCGTCAATTCTATTGCTTATTTTCTTTTCAACGTCATCCAGCTTTTTTGTCATTGTTTGTCGTAACAATTTGTCACAATTACGTCTACTCTCTCTCTCAGAGTACCCATTATAGCCAGGAATTAAGCTTCCAAGCTTATCTAGAAAATTAACTTCTCGTTTCATTTAAATTTAAGTGGATTGTAAATATAGCAATTTGAACTATAAAAAAAAGTCATTAAGCATTGAAACACAGCAGTTCGTCGAAGTCACTCTTCTAAGAAACTTCAATAATTAATAAAAATGAAATAAATCGGATGAATTACTCAGAAATAACGGCTCTAATGAAAGATTTTCCGATAGACTCATCGAATTCATTGCCTAGCTTGCACCTTTCAGGATGCCATTGTACACCTACATAAAACTGGTAATTGGTAGTGTCTGAATGTCTAATGGCTTCTGAAAGACCATCTGGAGCAACAGCCCAAACCTCCAATTCATCACCCAACGTCGATATGCCTTGATGGTGGTTGCTAACGATTTTATTGAACGATCCTTGAGGGATGTCAACGCTTGCGATGTGCTTAGTGACTTGGACTGGGTGTTCGGTTTGGCCTTCAGGACCTCTGTGAATAGAGCTCAGGGTGTCAGGAAGATGAAGGTGCAATGTCCCTCCATTGAATACATTCATGATTTGCAATCCGCGGCATAAACCGAGGCAGGGAGTGTGATTGCTCTCAATGTGATTCAGCAAAATGAACTCAATTGTATCCCTTTTGTAATCGATTGCTCCGCACTTCACTGTGTCTGCAGCCTGACCATATCTGCCAGGGAAAATATCTGCTCCACCAGTTAAAATGATGCCATTAGCATCAAGTAATTCGATAGCTAACTCTTCTTTTGAAAGAGCGTATGCATTCACAAAATTCCAATCAACAGAGCTGTCTAAGCGTGAGATGAAATTTGCAACTGTCTTGCTGGAATATTCCTTTGAAAGGATGATGGTTTTTTTAGGTAGGGGAGGTGTGCAACTTGAAAAGAGAGCTGCAACTATGATGAAAAGAAATAGTCGGTTCATACCACTAAGCTACAATTAGCCTTTGTGTAGTCCACACTCTTGGGTTGAATTTTCCCACCACCATCTTCCTGCTCTTGGATGCTCTTCAGGCTGAATTGCTCTTGTGCAAGGTTCGCAACCTATTGAAGGATAGCCTTTTCTGTGTAAGGAATTAGTAGGGACACTGTGTGAATTGATGTAGGATTGAAGTTGGAATCGCTCCAGTATACTAGAGGGTTAAATTTGATCAAACCTGTCATTGAATCGTTGTCTATTCTGGGGAGAGTGGATCTGTTTAAGCTTTGATCGGCTCTTAAACCTGTAACCCAAACCTTTGCCCCCTCCAATGCCCTAAATAATGGGGCAATTTTTCTGATTTTACAGCATGTTTTACGGCACTCTATGCTCTTAAAAATTGAGTTCATTCCTTGAGTATTTACAAACTCTTCTAGTGAGAGAGTGTCTGGAAAGAAACTCTGAATTTCAATATTATATTTGGACTTAGTCCTATCAATCAAATTGTAGGATTCAGGGAAAAGTTGGCCCGTGTCTAATGTTACCAATCTTACTGGAATGTTATTTCTAGCAATTCAGTCTGTTAAGGCTTGGTCTTCTAGTCCCAGAGATGTAGTAAACACCACTTGTTCAGGGTATTTATCACAAAGCTCTTTTAAAGCAATTACGGGGTCTAAATCTAGATTAATTAGTGTAGATCGGCTTGTTATGGCCGCGAAAGTACAACTAAATCCTACAAATCCTATGGGGTTATAGATGTTAAGCTAAATCAGCTAATGTCCTCTTCTCTAAAACCTTGAGTTTTGAATCCCTAACTTCAGCCATAATTCTATGTAAACCACAATCTTGCTCGTCGCAGTCATCACATCTTTCATAAAAATTGAGGCTAACACATTTTAAAGGTGCTATTGCACCGTCTAGTATTCTAATGACTTGAGCAAAACTCACATCTTTAGGAGAACACATCAGGTAATAACCACCGCCTTTTCCTTTTCGACTCCCGAGAATTCCACCTCTTCTTAGTTCAAGTAAAATTGTTTCTAAAAATTTAGTACTCATAGGCTGTTCCCTTACAATTGCACTGATGGGAAGTGGACCTTCACCATTGTGTTCGACTAAAACAGTCAAAGCTCTAAATGCATATTGCGCCTTTTTTGAAAGCATAAAGTCAATTTAAGGGACTGCAAAGTAAAGATTTTTCCTATAATTGTGTGATTTAATTTATTCGATTAAATTTAGCGATGCCTAAAAATTCAAAACACATGATTCATTCAAGACTTTTTTCTCTCCTTTCATTCCTGTTTTTTGCAGTTTCGTCGATTTCGGCTCAAGAGGTGACAGTCGCAACTCATTGGAATGAGGAGGTCTTAGAAGGAATTAGAAATGACTTTGCAAGACCTACAGTTCACGCAAGAAATTTACTTCACTCAAGCATAGTTATGTACGATGCATGGGCTGCATATGACAATTCTTCTTCAGAGCATTATCTACTAGGCAAAACCTTACACGGTTACACGTGTGATTTTGATTCAGACAACTTTGTCATTCCAGAAGATCCTGCTGATGTGAAATTAGCGCAGGAGACAGCTATGAGCTATGCTGTATACAGATTGATGAAACATAGGTATGGTGAGTCACCACAAGCTCCTTCTACCATGTCTAACATCAATTCTAGAATGATAGCAATGGAACTTGATACACTTGTTGTATCAACGGATTACATTCATGATGGACCAGCTGCACTAGGAAATTATTTGGCTGAACAAATGATTGCATACGGTATGCAGGATGGCGCTAATGAAATTGCTGACTACGCGAGTGAATGCTACGTGTCTGCTAACCCCAACATCCTTCCAGAAGAACCTGGGACAAACGGAATTATTGACCCAAACAGATGGCAGGCAATTGAATTGACATTTGCAATAGACCAAAGTGGAGAGCTCCTTACTTCAACTCCTCCATTCCTTGGCCCTGAGTGGGGTGACGTGGATGGGTTTGCAGTTAGAGATTCAAACCTAACTCAACTTGAAAAAGAAGGCTGTACATATAATGTTTACCATAACCCTGGAGATCCAGTATACTTAGATACTAATGTTGCTGCTGATTTTACAGAAAGCCAATACAAATGGGGTTTTGGAATGGTGTTAAAATGGTCTCAGCAATTATCTCCTAGTGATGGTGTTCTTTGGGATATTAGCCCAGCTTCATTAAAGTATGATGGAAGTATTCCGGAATTTGATGAGTACCCAGAATTTTATG
>MDTD01052497.1_pt1 | contig 10107 bp, 10 predicted proteins | sample 811221 | NCBI WGS metagenome assembly MDTD01 (sample SAMN05326646, study PRJNA326480) | marine metagenome | isolation source: seawater | place: Pacific Ocean: South West | collected 2011
ATCCATTAACCATTGTTGTATGACTATCTGTTCCAACTAAAGTGTCTGGATAAGCATAAAGATCGCCACCACTTTTTGACGACCAAACTACTTTAGCTAGATATTCTAGATTGACTTGATGACAAATACCTGTTCCTGGAGGAACAACTCTAAAATTATTAAAGGCTTTTTGACCCCATTTGAGAAAAGCATATCTTTCTCCATTTCTTGAAAATTCTTTTTCAACGTTCTTGTTAAAAGATTTGCCAGAAGCGTACTCGTCGACCATTACAGAATGATCTATTACTAAATCGACTGTAGACAGTGGGTTAATTTTATTAGGATCTTTATTTTTAGACTTAACTGCATCTCGCATCGCAGCTAAATCTGCTATTGCAGGAATACCGGTATAATCTTGCAATAAAGTTCGTGCAGGTCTGTAAGCTATTTCTGTATTAGATCTTTTAGTTTTTAACCAATCTTTAATTGCTAAAATTTGGTTTTTATCAACTGTTTGATCGTCTTCATATCTTAGAAGATTTTCTAATAAAACTTTAAGTGATTTGGGTAGTTTAGAAATACCATCAAGACCATTTTTCTCGGCTTTTTTTAGATTAAAAATTTTATAATCTTTTCCCGAAGAAGAAATTGTATCTAATGAATTAAAAGAATTTTTACTATAAAATTTCATGCGCTATACATAAAACATAATAACACAAAGGATAAGTAAAAAAGACATAGTATAGTTAAATTTCTTGATAAAGTTTTCATCTGTGGCAAAATTTCTAAGATATTTTCCTAAAAGACACCAAGAACTAACGCTAAAAACAGCCATAAAAAAATATATTGATAGTACAATTAATGCATCCCTTAAATAATTATTTTGTACGTCTATAAAGGTCGAGACAGTGATCATTGCCACTATAACTCCTTTTGGATTAATAAACTGAAACAAAAATGTATCAAAAAAATTTACTGGTTTTTTAAAATTTTCTGAATGGACTGCTGGGCTAAAAGCAATTTTATAAGCCAAATAAATTAGAAAAATTGAACCTAAAATTTTTATAATATTTTGTAAAAAAAGATATTTTTGAAAAACAACGATTAATCCAGAGGCCATAACTGCCAACATAGTTGTCCACCCAAAGATAACTCCGAGCATTAAAGGAATTGTTTTTTTAAACCCAAAGTTAAATCCAGAGTATGAGGACATAATATTATTGGGGCCTGGTGTAAAAGCTGTGGCAAATCCAAATAAAATTAACGGTAAAAATTGATCGTACACTAAGCTATCTCAAGACCGTTTTCAGTTTTTTGAGAGGGATGTACCAAAACAACTTTACCATCTTTTTCTATAGCACCTAAAATTAATACTTCTGACTCAACCCCAGCAATATTTTTTTTTGGAAAATTACAAACACCAATAACCTGTTTACCTGCTAAATTTTCTGAATTGTAATAATGGGTAATTTGTGCTGAAGATTGTTTTATACCAATCTCTGGCCCGAAATCAACTTTTACTACTAAGGAAGGTTTACGTGCCTTTTCATTTTTTGATACCTTTATAACAGTTCCAACAACAATCTGGATTTTACTGTAGTCTTCGAAAGTAATTTCTTTTTTCATATTAGTTCATTATCTTTATTTTTTAATACTCGTATATACATATTTCTCTTTATTTTTAACAATAAATATTGGTTAGATGCTTGGGTCTATAGGACAAAAAAAAGATATTTTGCCATTGAAAAACTAGTATTAAAAGTCAATACTATCGCAAATTAATAATACTAAATAAGAGGAGTAATATGAAAAAAGTATTTATTGCTGCAATCATGTCCTTGTCTATCTTGACAACAAATGTTTTTGCAGAAATTAAAATGGGTATAATCTTAGGATTTACTGGTCCTATTGAATCTTTAACTCCGGCTATGGCAGCTTCAGCAGAATTAGCTTTTAAAGAAGCTTCTGACTCTGGTTCGTTGCTTGGTGGAGAAAAAATTAAACCTTTAAGAGCTGATTCAACTTGCACTGACTCAGCAGCAGCTACAACTGCAGCTGAAGGTTTAGTAAGCCAAGGTGTTGTAGCGATTATGGGAGCAGATTGTTCTGGAGTTACTGGAGCAGTTGCATCTAACGTAGCAGTTCCTAATGGAATTACTATTATATCGCCTTCAGCAACATCTCCTGGTTTAACAACTTTAAAAGATAAAGGTTTGTTTTTCCGAACGGCTCCATCAGATGCACGTGGTGGACAAATTCTTGCTGACATCACAAAAGACAGAGGAATTAAAAGTGTTGCAGTCACTTACACTAATAATGACTATGGAAAAGGTTTAGCTGATGTTTATTCAGCAGCAGTTAAAGCTCATGGAATAAAAGTTACTACTGTAGCTGCTCATGAAGATGGTAAGGCAGATTATAGTTCAGAGGTTTCTACATTAGCTTCAGCTGGTGGAGATGCAGTTGCTGTAATCGGATATCTTGACCAAGGTGGTAAAGGAATTATTCAAGGTTCTTTAGACTCTGGTGCTTTTGATACTTTTATATTATCAGATGGTATGATCGGTGACTCACTCACTGATGCTTTTGGTAAAAGTTTGAACAAATCTTTTGGTTCTTTACCTGGATCATTGGGAAAAGGAGCTGGAGTATTTGCAAAAGTTGCTAAAGCAGCAGGAATTGATTCATCTGGTCCTTACACTGGAGAGTCATATGATGCAGCAGCTTTAATTGTTTTAGCAATGCAAGCTGGCGGTTCAGCTGATCGTGGTTCAATTGCCAAAAATGTAATGTCTGTGGCTAATGCACCTGGAAAGAAAATTTATCCAGGTGAACTTAAAAAAGGTCTAGATCTTTTAGCAAAGGGAAAAGCCATTGATTACGAAGGCGCGACAGCAGTTAAATTTACAGACGTTGGAGAACACGTTGGTAATTTCATAGAAAAAGAAATTAAGGGCGGTAAATTTAAAAACAAGAAACAAAGATAAATTTAATCTTACAAACCTCAGCGGTGAAAACTGCTGAGGTTTTTTTTATATATGTTTAATTTTTTCTGGTAAAATTCCTTTAGGTCTGTATCGCATAATTAACAACAAACCAACTCCCATCATTAAAAATCTGAAGTATGGAATACTATTAACTAAATGAACTTTAAAAGCATTAGTTTCTTCCAAACCGCTAGTGAAAAAATTAATTAAGAATAATGCTATTGGTGCTGCTTCGACCCATAAAAACCAAACTGCAAAACCTCCTAAAATTGCACCAAAATTATTTCCACTTCCTCCAACAATAACCATTACCCAAATTAAAAATGTGTATCTCATTGGCCTATAACTACCCGGCGTAAATAATCCATCATATGTAACCATCATTGCTCCTGCTATACCAACAATAGCTGAGCCAAGAACAAAAATTAAAAGATGTTGTTTAACAACATTCTTCCCCATTGCGTTAGCTGCTTCTTCATTGTCTCTAATAGCTCTCATCATTCTTCCCCACGGTGAATAAAGTGCTTTTTGAGTTATCACTAAAAGAATTATGACTACAACAGTAAAAAGACCTACAAAACATAATTTTACAAATACTGTTGAAGACTCAATAATAAGTTGTTTTAGTACCTGTTGTCTTTCAACAGTGCTGGTAATCAGACTTAATGTTCCTTGGTTAAATTTCTCTACTAAATTGATAAACCACTCCTTAGATTGTAAATCTACTTCATAAGGAACTGGCCTTTTTAAACCGATTACATTTTTAACACCTCTAGCTAACCAATCTTCATGTTTTATTATCGAAATAACAATTTCTGAAATTAATAATGTTGCGATCGCTAGATAGTCAGCTCTTAGTCCTAAGGCAATTTTTCCTATAATGTATGCTAAAGCACCAGCAAAAAAAGCTCCTACTATCCAAGAAAATAATATTGGAAGACCCATTCCACCTAAAAAACCTGTAGTTGCGGGATCAACTGCTTCTATAGACTCTATTGCTGGCGCAGATATTAATCTTAAAAGAATTAATCCTACAATTACTACTATAGCAATTCCATAATTTCTTTTTTTTGATTTATTAAATTTTTTAATAATAAAACGAATACTAAAAACCATGAAAGCGATCAAAAAAGCACATAGTATCAAATTTAAACCCCCAACTTGCCAGGCTTCTTGAACCGGAGGAACTGAAACCAAAACAGCCGCTAACCCCCCTAGAGCTGTGTAACCCATGATTCCAAAGTTAATTAATCCAGCATATCCCCATTGAATGTTGGCACCAATCGTCATTACTGCTGAGATCAAACAAAAACTCAAAATTGATAAAGCCATACTCCAAGATTGCAAAAAGCCTACCAAAACTATTAGTCCTAGCATTATCGTATAAGCAATTATTATATCGAAATTTTCTCTCATAAAACTTTTCCCTTAAAAATTCCTGATGGTCTAAATAATAAAACTATTACTAAAATTGAAAAAGAAACTGCAAATTTATAATCGGTAGACAATAACTGTAATAAACCTTCGGGCTCTAGATGTTCTGGGAGCAAGTATACAAAAAATTTTTTATAGGCATATGTCAAAAGTATTTCTGAAAACGCTATAACATAGCCTCCTAAAAACGCTCCAAAAGGATTTCCAATACCTCCAACGATAGCTGCTGCAAATATTGGAAGCATGTTGTTAAAATATGTAAAGGGTTTAAAGCTTTTATCCAAACCGTAAAGAGCTCCTCCAATAGTAGCTAAAATTGCTGCTATTACCCAAGTAATCATGACTACTTTCTTAGGATCTATTCCAGATAAAAGTGCTAAATCCTCATTGTCAGAATAAGCTCGCATACTCTTTCCAGTCTTTGTTTTATTCAAAAACCAAAATAAAATTGAAACTACAATAACTGTAACTAGTAAAGTTATAACTTGAGTTGATTTAATCGTTAATCCTTCATTTAAACCGGTCATTTCTTTAAATTCATTTGCTTTTAATAAGAATTTTTCTCCATCAAAAAACCTTCTATCAAATGGACCGATAATTATTCTTACAATTGCTTGGGTAACAAACATCGTCCCAATGCTAACCATTGCTAACATAACTGGTGGACTTTTTTGTGTACGATAATAGCTAAATACTAATTTATCCTTCATAATAACATAAAGTATTGTGATTATAATTCCAAAAGGTAAAGCAAGTAATGCTGTTGGAAGAAAACCTAGATTAATTCCTAGAGATTGAAAGTACCATGTAAATAGAATTGTAAACATAGTCCCAAAAGACATAAGGTCACCAGCAGTAAAATAGGCAAATCGTAATATTCCATAAATTAAAGAAACGAAGATTGCTCCTAATGCTAATTGTGACCCGTAAGATAAAGCAGGCACAAATAAATAATTTAATAGTAAAATTATCGCGTTAAAAAAATCCATATCAACCCCCTAAAAAAGAACTTCTAACTCTTGGATCGTTTAAAAGTTCTTTTCCCGTACCTGAGTATCTATTTTCTCCTGTTACTAAGACATAGCCTCTATCAGATATACCTAGAGCTTGTTTTGCATTTTGCTCAACCATTAGAATAGCTACATTTGTTTTTTTTACTTTTATAATATGATCAAATAACTCATCCATAACTATTGGTGAAACTCCTGCAGTAGGTTCATCAAGCATTAAAACAGATGGCTTTATCATTAACGCTCTTCCTAAGGCAACTTGTTGTCTTTGTCCTCCAGACAATTCGCCTACTAACTGAGATTTTTTTTCTTTCAAAATAGGAAACAAATCATAAACTTCATCAATAATTTTCTGCAAATTTTTTTCTCTCAAAAAGGCACCCATCTCTAAATTTTCTTCAACACTTAATCCTGCAAATACATTTCTGGTTTGTGGAACGAACGCTATACCTTGTTTGACTCTATCTTGCGGACTCAAATGAGAAATGTCTTTTCCGTTTATAATTATTTTACCAGATTTAAGATTTAACAATCCTAACATAGCTTTCATAGCTGTGGACTTTCCTGCTCCATTTGGACCAAGTATTGAGACTATTTCTCCTTGATTTACATTAACCGAACAAGAGGAGATGATATCAGGACCATTACCATAGCCACCCGTCATTTTTATACCCTCAAAAAAAGCCATTAAATTTTATCCTTAAGTTTTGATCCTTTTCCTAAATAACTTTCAATAACTTGCTCATTATTTTTTACTTCATCAGCAGTCCCTTCAAATAAAACAGAGCCTTCGGCCATTACAATTACTGGGTTACACAATCGGCTAATAAATTCCATATCATGTTCAATCATGCAAAATGTATACCCTTTTTCCTTGTTCAGTCTTAATATAGCGTTGCCTATATCTTTTAATAAAGTTCGATTTACTCCAGCTCCGACTTCATCTAGTAAAACTAACTTAGCATCAACCATCATAGTTCTTCCAAGTTCTAATAGTTTTTTTTGACCTCCAGATAAATTTCCCGCAAGTTCATTTGAAAGATGTTTGAGATTTAAAAAATCAATTACTTCTAAAGCTTTTTCCTTAACTTTTAATTCTTCGCTATTAACAATACCTGGTTTAAATAAAGCATTAATTAAATTTTCTCCAGACTGATTACCTGGAACCATCATTAAATTTTCTAGTACCGTGAGATTCGTAAATTCATGAGCTATTTGAAAAGTTCTTAGTACTCCCTTCGAAAATAATTCATAGGAAGGAACGTTGGTTATGTTTTCTTCATTGAATAATACAGTGCCCTTCGATGACTCTAGATTGCCAGCAATCAAATTAAATAACGTTGTTTTACCAGATCCATTAGGACCAATAATTCCTGTGATAGAGCCTTTTTTTATTTTTAAAGAGCAATTTGAAACTGCTGCTAATCCCCCAAAAAATTTAGAAAGATTGTTTACTTGCAAAATATTATAGTTTGACTGCATAGAAAATTATATTTTGTTTAATCTTTTAAGGATACTATCCAAAGATTTTTTTAAATTCTGATAGAATCCGACTTTTCTCAACTGCTCCACAGCCTGTTCGTTTAATCCCCTGGGCGTTTGAGAATCTTTAACTAAATACTTCAAATCTTTTTTTGAGTTAATAACCGAGTCTTCTGAAAGTGCAACAAAAAGAGAAGTAACATATTTTTGAGCCTCATTTCTTTTAATTCCCTTTTTTACTAACCAATCGCATAACACTTTTAATAATTCATAGAAAGGAGCCATCATACTCGAAGTTGCCCAAAAATTTGTTGAAGATTTTTCATTTTTTATTTCAACAGTTGTGCCTAATTGATTAAAAAAGTTTTTTACTTTTTTATCAGGAGGGCAAATAGGTATTGGGCCTTTTCGATTTGAAATTGGAGGAAGCGGAATAGCTCTTACGATCTTAACTTTTTTACCAATCATTCTTTTTAATTGTGTCAAATTTATTGTAGAAATAAAACTTATTACTATTTGATCTTTTTTAAAATTAAGTTTTTTCAAAATTTTATCTCCTACTTTTGGTGTAACGGCTAAAAAAACCCAATTAGACTTATCAATTAATTGTTGATTGTTCTTTGAAATAGTTATTTTTTTAAATCTTTTATTTAATTTTTTTGCTATTGTTTTGTTGCGAGGGGAGATGTAAATTTTTTTGATTTTTAACTTAGACTTAAAAATACCTTCAATAACTGAAGATGAAATGCGTCCCGTTCCTAAAAAACCTAAAATCATGAATGATGCAAAATAACCAATCTATCCCATTTAATAAAGAAAATTTTAAACTAATATTCTCGAAAGAATTTGCTCTTGTTATTATTATATCTGTTCCAAGCGCAATTGTTGCAGATTTTTTTAATATCCCACTTGCTTGGTTTCTAGGTCCAATGCTTGTAACCTCTCTTGCTTCATTAATGGGTTTAAAAACTAAAATGCCTAAATTAATGCTTTCATCAATATTGATTTTGTTAGGACTCTATATTGGTAATTATATTGATAAAAGTTTATTTTCTCAAATGAGTCAGTGGGCCTTTACTTCCTTAATAATGCTTGTCTATATTGTTGTTAGTGTATTGATAGTGTCAAAATATCTTCGGGTATTTTCAAAATACGGAAGAAAAACCTCGATTTTTTCTGCTGCGCCTGGCGCATTAGGCCCTTTAATGATTTTAGCCGAAGATGAAAAATCGGATTTAAGTCAAGTAGCAACTTCTCATTTAATTAGATTAATAATAATTATTACTATTTTTCCGTTCGTGGTTAATAGTTTTTATGATGTTGCGAGTATCGAAATTGCTGAGGAAATTATTAAAGATCAAAATATTTTTCATTTGCTATTACTTATTGTATCTTCGATTTTTTTGATAATTATTTTTGATAAATTTAGAATTCCTGCGGCGTTATTATCTGGAACTTTATTTGCTAGCGGTTTTTTACAAATTTCAGAAATAGCTTCTTACCAACTTCCATCAAATATTATTGATTATTGTTTGCTTATTCTTGGATCTTCAGTTGGTTGTCGATTTGCAAACAAAACTTTTAGTGAGATAGCTAGTAATGCTTTGCATAGTTTTGTTGCAACATTTTTGCTGGTTTTACTGGGTTTGATCGCGGCTTTTACAGCTAGCTTAATTATTGATAAAAATTTCTTTACACTTCTTTTGTCATATTGCCCGGGTGGTATTTATGAAGTGGCAGTTATTGCGATTTTTTTTGACCTTGACCCTGAATTCGTGTCTTTTCATCATATAATTAGATTATTAATGATACTATTTATTGTGCCATTAATATTAAGAATTATAGAAAAAAAAACCTAATTTAATCTATCTTATTTTGACTCTTATTTGTCTTTGAGATTATATGCCTTATGACTAATTTTTTTGATTTTGTAGGTAGAATTTTAATTTCGTTGGTTTTTTTATTATCAGGTTATAATAAAATTTTTAATTTTGATAACACTGTTACTTGGATGGAAGGATTTGGCATACCCGGATTTTTGTTGTGGCCAGCAATTATTTTAGAAATTCTTTTACCTATTTTTATTATTATTGGTTATAGAACTCAAATATCAGCATTAATTTTAGGAGTTTTTTGTGTTGCAACAGCTCTAGTCTTTCATTTTGATTTTGCAAACCAAATGCAAACGATAGCTTTTCTAAAAAATCTTGGTTTAGCTGGAGGATTTTTATTTATAGCTACGAATGGTCCTAAAGAATGGGCAGTAGAAAAAAAAAAGAAGTACGTTAGATTATAATTTTTTTCTAAAAAAACTAGTATAAATTTGCCACCCAATTATAATTAAAATTGCGATCATTATACATAGTGTAAGAGGTCTGCTCCAAAGAAAATTCCATGAGCCATCACTAATCAAAAGTGATCTTCTTAAATTTTCTTCCATCAATCCCCCCAAAACAAAAGCTAATATTAACGGAGGCATTGGGAAATCATAAAGCCTCAAAATAGTTGCAACTACAGCAATACCTATCATTAAAAAGATATCAAAATTATTAAATGACATTAAATAAATACCGGTAACAGAAAAAAATAAAATCATTGGAATTAAAAACGTTCTTGGTACAGCAAGTATTCTAGCAATGTATGGAATTAAAGGTAGATTAAGTATTAATAAAACCACCATACCAATATACATAGACATGATAACCGACCAAAATATGTCTGGATTAGTTTCATATAATCTTGGTCCTGGTTGAATACCAAATCCTAACAAGGCACCAAGCATAACTGCAGTAGTTCCACTTCCTGGAATACCTAGTGTGAGTAACGGCACAAATGATCCTGAACAAGCAGCGTTATTAGCAGTTTCAGGTGCTGATAAACCTTGCACGCTTCCTTTGCCAAATTTTTCTTTTTCCTCGCTTTTAACAAAGTTTCTCTCCATTCCATATGCCAGGAAGGATGCAATAGTTGCTCCTGCGCCTGGTAATACTCCAACAATAAATCCTAAAATTGAAGATCGAGGAATAGTTACAGCCATTTGTTTAGTCTCTTCTTTGCTTACTTTTATTGAACCCAAATCTGTTAGTGAAATTTGTTTTGCGGCTTTAGACGGGTCGTTACCTTTAATTATTATCGTTAAAGCTTCACTCATAGCAAATGTTGCCATTACTACCAATACGAAACTAATTCCGTCTGACAAATTCATTGTATTAAAA
>MDTD01085864.1_pt1 | contig 10106 bp, 9 predicted proteins | sample 811221 | NCBI WGS metagenome assembly MDTD01 (sample SAMN05326646, study PRJNA326480) | marine metagenome | isolation source: seawater | place: Pacific Ocean: South West | collected 2011
AAGATAAATTGATTTAAAAAAAATAATTAAATCATATTTTTTCCTTTTTTTTTCGAAAAAATATACCAATTTTTTCCTAGATATTTTAAAATTTATTAAGCTCAGATATTTTTTTAAATTTGCTATAATTCTATTCTCAATAGATTTTTCAATATTAAAAAAATCAACATTATAACCTAGGTTTTTAAATGTTTTAAAATATATAGAATCTAAAGAAAACTCATTTTTTGAACCAACTATTAATACTTTAGATTTCTTACTTAAATTTTCATTCAAATTTAAACCTCGATAATTTTTTTATCTTTAATTTCGTAAATCATATCGCAATTTTTCAATGAGTTTATTCTGTGTGAAATTAAAATAATTGTTTTTTCATTTTTTAATTTATTAATACCATCAATTACTAAATCTTCCGTGCTACTATCTAAAGAGCTTGTTGGTTCATCTAAAATTAATAATTCTGAATTTTTGAAAAGAGCTCTTGCAATCCCAATTCTTTGAATTTGCCCACCTGATAATCTAATTCCTCTTTCACCAATAAATGTATTATATTTTTCGGGAAGATTATTAATAAATTCCCTTGATTGAGATTTTTCCAAAACTTTATCTAGAATATTTTTATCAATTTCCTCTGATTTATAGCCTAAGGCGATATTTTCAATTATTGGTGCATCTAAAAGAGTTACTGACTGATCTATGTAAGATATTTTTTTATGCCAATCCTCAATAGCATTATCAACCAATTGACCATCAATTAAAAGTTTTCCATTTGTTGGTGTTAATAAACCTGAGATGATATCAACAAGAGTTGTTTTACCTGAGCCCGTTTTACCAAGAATACCAATTGTTGAATTTTTTTTTATAGTTAGATTTAAATCTTCTAATATTTTTTCCCCTTTCACATAACTAAAACTTACATTTTCTAATCTTATTTCTTTACTAAAGTTTATTAATTTTTTATTTGAATCTTTTTTATTTTCAAAATTTTTCTCATCAAGAAATTCAACGACATCAGAGAAAATCTTTTTTTGCATTGTTAGCTGACTAAAATTGTAATAAATAATTTGAATTTGAGGTAAAAGTCTTGAGGCACCAAAAACTATTGATGCAATTAAAGTAAATGTATAGTTACGATCGTATATATCTTTCGAAATAAAAAAAAAACAAGTCAACGCTATTAAAATTATAGCAATACATTCTATTAAAATTCTAGGAAAATTCCCAATATAAGCTGATATTTCTTGACCTTTTCTTATGTCAAAATCTTTCTTAACAAAGATTGAATAGAATTTTCCAGCCAAATTATCCAGCTTAACTTGACGAAAAATAGACATTGCTTCTTGTGAAATTTTAACTCTAAGTTTTAGATTGGTGGATATGATGCCACCAATTCTTTTAAGGTCTTTTTTATAAAGATAAAAAAGTACCAAGTATGATATAGAAAATGCAACGAAAAAAAACATTGTAGAAAAAAAATCAATCAAAAATAAAGTTGAAATTATAGCAATTATAATCACAACACTTGATACTGTTTGCAAACCTTTGAAAATTGAATTTACTAGTGGATCAATCTTTGCCTCTAATACTGAAATTAATCTGCTTGTATTAAATTTTGTAAAATCTAAGTAGGATTGAGATATAATGTTCTCAAATACTGTAGATGAAATTTTTGATCCTACTAAAGTCGTAACTTTTAAAATAAGTTTCAATACTAATAGTTTTAAAAAAGTTGCAAGAGATATAATCAAAATAAATATTATTGTAATATAACCTAACGGATTATTTTCAAATAATTCTTGTGATACTATTAAGTATTTATATTTAAAATTTTCGTAAACAATATCTGGTGATAACATTATATCTAAAAAGGGAATAATGGAGGAAATTGTAAGCATTTCTAAAATTCCAGATAGTAAAATTGAAAAAAAGATTAAAATTAGAAGAATTTTATCTCGTTTTTTTAATATTGAAATGATTTTGTTTGTTAGATAATTCCAGGTCATTAAATTTTTATTGATATTAAATTTTCACCCTTTATTAAAGTGTCTCTGTTATTTTTTTTCATCGAACTTATAATCGAATTTAAATATCCCTTCGAGATAGACTCACCAGGATACATCCAATCATGAATTTCGATTATTACAATTTTGAATTTATCAAACCACTCTATATTACTTTTAAATAAATCTTTTTCATGTCCCTCAATATCAATTTTAATTATAAATGGATAATAATTTTCATTACTCCTTTCACTTAAAATCTGATTAATTGTGAGAGTTTTTTTTAAGCTGTGTTTTTCAGTTTTTATAATACTTTTTGCTCTATTATCCTCATGATCTTTTACAGCGTAGTGAAAAATTTCATTTGATATTGCATTTTTAATTAAGACAGCATTTTTATTTTTAACATTTTTTTTTAGTAATAAAAAATTTTCATCATCGGGCTCTATTGAGATAACCTTAGAATTTTTATAAAAGTTTGCAAAATAATTTGTACTACAACCAATATTAGATCCACAATCAACTATTAGCAAATTTTTTTCTTTTATTTCATTTAAAATTTTCTTAAAAATTTTGAGATCGTCAATTTTATAACATTCGTAAAAAAAAATTTCTACAATTGTGATAAAATCATATTCATTCCTAATATTATATGTTGTTAAATTTTTATTCCTTTTATCATAAATCAAAACTTTTTTTATTCCAAAAAAACTTAAGTTGGGATTTAAAATTATAAATCTTTTAGTCTTTTGAAATGTAGAAATAATCAAAAAAAAAATAAACTTAAATAAATTTTTCATGAGTAATTTTTTTTACACTTAGACACCATAATTAAAAAATCTCAAAATTTTCCATATATTTGTTTTAATTTTTCCTTTAAAATGATTGATAAAAATAAAACTATCTGCCTTTTTATCAATTTTCAAATTATTATTAAATTTAATTTTTTCGACATTCAAATATCCTGTTTTATAACTTGGTGACGAAAGTTTAAAATATGTTCGAGTCGATGTTAAGCCAATATTATTAACTAAGTTTTTTGATGGTGTGACTGTTAATAGTTCTTTTTTCCATAAAGATAGAGTCCAGGGATAAGCCCAACTATCAATTTTATTTTGATAGCAAGCATCAAAAACTAGACTCCAATATCTTCTCTCATCGATGGTTAAAAAATTTTTTTTCCAACCCAAAGAATTTTTAAAACGAGGCCAAAATTTAATATCTTTATCATAAATTTTCCAAACATCTCTCCATGTTGCCCAGCCCCAACAGTTGGCATATTTTGATAAATAATAACCGTTTTTAAATTTTAAATTATTTAATAAAAAATTGTCTCCAGTGATGCAACCTACAATTTTACTTTTATCGTAAAATTCTAACATCTTTTCACAAAATTTAAAAAAAGATTTATTAGGAATGCAGTCATCCTCAAGAATAATTCCTTTAGAATTTTTTTTAAAAAACCAGCTTATTCCCAAAGATACAGCATTTTTGCTACCACGATTCTGTTTTAAAAATTTTCTACTAATTGAACAATTCCAATTAATTTTTTTGGTCTCTTTAATTGATTTCAAACATAAAAGTCTATCCGACTCGCTTTTAGGTCCATCACAAAAAATAAAAATTTTTTTTGGTTTTATTTTTCTTAGATTGATAATACTTTTTCTTATATAATCTGGTCGATTGTAAATAAGTAGCAAAATGGGAATATTACTCATATCGTTGTAAATTTAAAAAGAAATTTATTAAATTTTTACTAACTATTTTTTATATTACTATTTACATAAAATTCAATTAGTAATAAATTTTAGAATTTCCTAAAAATGTAATATAAATCTTTATAAATTTTATATGAAAAAAATTATTTCTTTTAATAAATTTAACAAAAATAGATTGAAATGGGCTAGCGCATTATCAAAAGATAAGAAAGTAAAAAGTTTATCAAAAAAACTCTATATTTCTGCAGATAAACATAATTTTTGTTATCTTTATAATTGGCTTGGAGAACCAATGCTTCAAACGCCTGATGATATCGTGACTTTACAAGAACTAATTTATAAAACTAAACCTGATGTAATTTTAGAGATTGGTGTAGCTTGGGCTGGGACACTTTTACTATATGATACTTTATCAAATTTTACTAATACAAAAAAAATAATAGGTGTTGATATTTTCATTCCCAATGATTTAAAAAAAAGAATTTTTTCTAAGTCAAAATCAAGAAAAATAAAGCTCATAATAGCTGACTCAACAAAAGAAAGCACGCTCAAAAAAATTAGGGAAATTATTGGAAATTACAAAAATATTTTAATTCATTTAGATAGTAATCATACTAAAAACCATGTTTTAAAAGAAATTAAATTGTACTCAAAATTATTAAAAAAAAATAATTATATAGTTGTTGGAGATACCATTATTGAAAAAATACCAAAGCAAAGACATCGAAAAAGAGAGTGGGGAAAGGGTAACAATCCCTTTAATGCTGTTACTGAATTTTTGAAAAAAAACAAAGATTTTAAAATTGATAGTAAGGTAAACTTTAAACAACTTCTTACCAATAATCCAAGTGGATATTTAAAAAAAATTAGGTAAATAATAAATTAAAATTTATTTACTACTTTTATAATTTTATTTATATTTTTTTCACTTAAAAGAGGAAAATTAGGTAAAGATACTATTTCTTTTGTAATTTTATCAGTGATAGGAAGTTTAGATTTAACAAATTTTCTATATGGTTTTTGCTTGTGATTTGGTAAAGGGTAGTGAATTCCGGGTACAATACCATTTTTTTTGAGATGAGATAAAAATTTTGATCTTTGATTGTTTTTAATTCTTATAACAAATAAGTGAAATACATGTTTTTTTAATGAATCAATTTTGGGTAAGATAATTTTTTTTGATTTAATATATTTTAAAAATTTACGAGCTATACGAATTCTTTTTGAATTTAAAATATTTAAATAAGACAACTTAACATTTAAAATTCCTGCATGTAATTCATCTAAACGTTTATTATATCCATCTCTTATACTTAAATTTTTTTTTATCCAACCATACTCTCTAATTAATTTCAATTTTCTATACATTTTTTGATTATTTGTACAAACCATACCTGCATCTCCAAATGTTGATAGATTTTTCGTCGGGTAAAAACTGAAACATGAAAAATCACCAAAAGTTCCAACTTTCTTTTTGTTAAATTCAGCACCATGAGCTTGCGCACAATCCTCAATCAATTTAAGATTATTTTTCTTTGCAAGTTTTTGAACAATTTTAATATCAGCAGGATTACCATATATATGAACAACAATTATAGCTTTTGTTTTTTTGGTTATTTTTTTTTCTAAATTTTTTGTATCAACTGTAAAATCATCCTCTTTAATATCAACAAAAACTGGTGTAGCCCCAGCCTCAATAATTGCTGCTATAGTGGCAAAAGCCGTGTGGGAAGTTGTGATGATCTCATCTCCCCTCTTAATGTTAATTGATCTAAGTGCCAAGATTAAAGCATCAGTACCATTAGAAACGCCCACAGAATATTTCACTTTTAAAAATTTTGAAAAATTTTTTTCAAAATTTTTTACCTCACTACCAAGAATATAAGAATTACTTTTTAAGACTTTTTGTATTCTTTTGTTAATTTTATTTTTAAGGAATAAATATTCTGATTTTGGATTAGCAAAATAAATCATTAGATAAAGTTTTTTCTCACATTTTGTGGAAAATGCTTTTTATCGATATGGCATAGCCATCTTATTTTATTATTTTTCTCTTTTTTAAAAATCTCTCTATAATGATTCCATGCAAATAAGAAACAATATTTTGGTTTTATTTCATTAAACTTATCATAATCTAAAATTTTAATATTTTTTCCTGGGAAAAATTTTCCAATTTTCGTTGGTGTATTATCAAAGATCCCTTTTATCATTTTATGGTTCACATTACAAAAATGAAGAATAGTTGTACTTTTTGAAGTTGCACCATATCCATAAATGGCAATTTTTTTGTTATGAATATTTTTAATCATTTTAAGAATTCTTTTTTTGGACTTATTACAACTTTTTATAAAATTATTCATCGTTCTTAGTTTCGTAATTTGAATTTTTTTTTCATAGTCAAAAATTTTTTTTAAATTTACACTTATTTTTTGAGATTTAGTTTTTTTAACATAATATCTCATAGAGCCTCCATGGGTAACAATTTTTTCAGCGTTAATAAGTTTTAGATTGAGTTTTTCTACTATTGATCTTATTGAATTTGCGGAAAACATATAAAAATGTTCATCATAAATTTGATCATAAGATGTTTTTTCAATCATAGATCCAAGATAAGGTTCCTCAAAAATAAATACACCGTCATCTTTTAAAGAAGTCTCAACGCATTTAAAAAGTGAGTTTATATCAGGTATATGACAAATAACATTCGCTGCATAAATTATATCAAATTTTTTTTCAAGTTTTTTTTTATTAATTAAATTTAAATCAAAAAAAGAATTGATAACATTAAGCTTTTTAAATTTAGAAATTTCATACACGTTTTTTGATGGCTCAACCCCTAAATGATTATATTTTTTAAAATTTTGTAAAAAGATTCCATCGTTACAACCAATTTCCATAATAGAAAATCTATCATTTCTTATTTTTTTTTTTATTTTATTTGCAATCACTTTAAAATGATTTCTCATAAAATTTGAGGTAGATGATAAAAAAGCATAATTCTTATTAAATAATTTTTTTGGTGAAGGAGCATTTACTAGCTGAAAAACTCCATTTTTTTGATTAAAAGCTACTTTCATTTCGTAAAAATTTTTTTTATTAACAACTTTTGAAAAACTATTTGCAATCGGCATTTTTCCAAAATTGAATATTACAGGAATTTTGTTACCTGAAATTTTACAGATTGTTTGCTCTTTTTTTAAAGACATAAATTTTTCAGATATTTTCCATAATTATTTTTATATTTATTTGAAATTGAAATTAGTCTACTCTTGGAAATCCACTTATTTATATATGCTATTTCTTCCAATGAGCTAATTAAAGATTTTTGTCTTTTCTCAATGGCTCTTATATAGTTTGAGCAATCATTCAAATCATCAAATGAACCCATGTCTAACCAAGAAATGCCTCTTCTTATTTCTGAAAATTTAGCAATTTTCTTATCTACATAAATTTTTATAAGATCAACAATTTCAAGTTCATTCCTTTTTGACTTAATGAGTTTTTCACAATATGAAATAACATTTTCATCAAAAAAATAAATTCCTGGAATAGCTAAATTGCTTTTTGGAAATTTTGGTTTTTCCTCTATGCTAACAATTTTATTTTTTTTTGTTTCTATCACAGCATAATTTTCTGGATATTGAACGTTGTACGCTAAAAAAAAAGCTCCCTTTTTCAATTTAATACCTTTGTCTAATATCTTATAAAAACCCTGGCCATAAAAAAAATTATCACCTAGCATTAAACAAACACATTGATTTTTAATAAATTTTTTTGCTACAAGAAAAGCCTCAGGAATACCATTTGCCTTTTTTTGAATCAGTATTCGTATTTTCATCCCTAAATATTTTCCGTTTGAAAACATTCTTTTATAATTTGTTACACTACTTGGGTCACAAATTAAAATTACTTCTCTAAATTTACAAAGCATCAAAACACTTAATGAGTAATAAATCATTGGCTTGTTATAAACTGGAATTAAATGTTTATTTATCCCAATAGTTGACGGTCTCATTCTTGAACCAGTGCCACCAGCTAACAAAATTGCTTTCATAAAATGAATTTTACAATTTATTTTTATAGAAATTTATTGTTTTTAAAAGATCTTTATCAAAATTTTTTTTTGATTTCCAACCTAATTTCTTTATTTTGCTACTATCAATCTTATATTCTTTATCATGACCCAATCTATCTTTTACTCTTTTTAGTTTTGTTTTTTTGCAATTAAATTTTAGTTTGCTTTTAAACAAATAGAGAATTTTTTTTGCAATTTCTCTATTTTCAAATCTAATACCACTTCCAATAACAAATTTTTCTTTAATCAAATTTTTTAAAATTATTAGTTCTAGACTCGACACAAAATCATCTACGAATATCCATTCTCTTTTTTGTTTACCGTTGCCATATATAGGGATATTTTTGTGTTTCAAAATTTTATCTATTATTACTGGAATAAATTTTTCTTTATCTTGATTGGGTCCAAAGTTATTACAACAATTTATTATTGTAGATTTATATCCATACGTATTATTCCAAGCTGTTACTAAATGATCAGATGAAGCTTTTGATGCTGAGTAAGGAGATCTTGGATTATATTTTGTATTTTCGTTAAAAGATTTATCTTTAACAACATGTCCAAAAACTTCATCAGTTGAAATATGAATTAAAAAAATTTTTTTATCTATAGATCTTAGAATATTATAAGTTCCATCAATATTAGTTTTAATGAATTCGCTGGGTGACTTAATCGAGTTATCAACGTGGGACTCTGCTGCAAAATGAATTATTACATTAGGTTTGAATTTTTTAATTATTGGATTTAATTTTTTAAAATTACATATATCTAACTTTATAAAATTATAATTTTTTAAGAATTTTATCTTATTAATATTCTCTAATTTTCCGGCATATGTGAGCTTGTCAACATTCAGGAATTTAATTTTATCATATTTAGGAACCATAATATTAAGAAAATTTGATCCAATAAATCCACATCCTCCTGTAACCAAGATTTTTTTTATCATAGTTGATTTAATTAAAAATAAATTTATATAAGAAAATAATGTTAATAGTAATATTATTTTTTAATTAAAATTATGATGAAATCCATAAATAGAGAGATAATCCAAAATAAAATTAGAAAAATTAAAACAAAAAAAAATAAAATTTTTTTTAAAGGTCTTAAAACATATGATTATTTCATTTTTAAAAAAAAATTAAAATCAAAAAGTTTTGTTTTAAAATGTTTAAATAATTTATCTAATGGATATATCTTTATCTTAAAAAATTCAATAGACTCAAATTATCTAGATAATTCAAAAAAAAAGTTAAATAATTTAGCAAAAAAAACAAAACCAATTAATCCAAAAATTAAATCTGGAATAAAAAATGGTTTCTACGTTTCAAAAAATTTAGACTCTAAAGGTTATAAAACAGTTGATAGATCATTCTATTTTTTTTCATGGAATAAAGATAAATTAGGAATCTACAAAAAAATTCTTAACATTTATAAACCATTAAAAATTTTAAATGGTTTAAAAAATAATGATATAACAAAAAATAAACCTAAAGATGGTATAGTTGAAAGACTTCATATAATTAATTATCCAATTCACTCCGGGCAAATCTCAAGACATTACGATCCGGTTAATGTTAGTATCTTCAATTTTGGTTTATATGCTACGGAATATGGTAAAGATTATACGGATGGAGGTTTTTTTGTATTGAAAAAAAATAACAAAAAAATCTTATTAGACTCAAAAATTAAAAAAACTGACGTTGTCTTATTTTTTCCTTCTTTAATTCATGGTGTAGATAAAGTTAAAAATATTAAATCTAAAAATTCAGATGGAAGGTGGTTTATTAATATTAATCATATCCAGTCTCATGAGGTGAAAAATAGAGAATATACTCAGAAATATTAGTATGAATATATGGAAAAAAAGTAATTTACATAATATTAAAATTAAGAAAATTTCATATCAATCATTTAATAGCTCAGTTTGGAAAAAAATAATTTTAAAAAAAATTAAATTAAATTTAAATAGGTTAAACAGTAATTTTACTAAATATTTTCTAGCCTCTTCTCCTTTGCCATTAATACTTTTAAATTATAATAAAAGATTTATTGATATTGCTGATTATGGTTCTGGTGATCAAGAAATACTTTTTCAACTAATCAACTTAAAAAATAAAAACATCAAAATAAATATTGATAGTATTGAAGTTCCAGAGATAACTAAATTGCTTAAAAAAAAAATTAAAAAAAATATAATAAGAAATATAAAAATCAACTTTATCAATGAATTTAATTTCAAGAAAAAATATGACTTAGTTCACATAAGTGATTCTCTTCAATATAACTTAAATTGGAAAGATTTTTTAAAAA
>MDTD01089120.1_pt1 | contig 10106 bp, 11 predicted proteins | sample 811221 | NCBI WGS metagenome assembly MDTD01 (sample SAMN05326646, study PRJNA326480) | marine metagenome | isolation source: seawater | place: Pacific Ocean: South West | collected 2011
ATTGAAAATACATCATTTATTTTTATTCCATTTTTAATTGCTCTATAAGCACTAGTTTGAATTTGGCCACCATCAGCAATCGGTGTGTTATGAGGAAATCCTAATTCACAAATGTCTGCATAATCAGAAAGAGCTTTTAAAATTTCCAAAGATCTTTTTTTAGTGTTATCACCTGCAACGCTGTAGGTAAGAAGAGCAGGCCTATTTTCTTTTCTTGCATTTACGAAAGATTGATTGATTAATGAATTTTTCATAAATTCACACCCAATCTTTTTATCAAAATATCTCTGTCTTTCTTAGCATCTCCACACGAGTTAACTATTATTATTGTATCTTTACTTAATTTAGGTGCAATCTTGATAGCTTCTGCGAATGCATGACTTGGCTCGAGGCTTGGATTAAGTTTCTCAAATTTGGTCACTAGCTGATAAGCACTTAAAGCCTCTTCATCTGTTGCATAAGTATATCTTGCTCTTTTTGTATCTTTCAAAAAACAATGAATTGGACTTACACCTGGATAATCAAGCCCAGCGCTAATTGACTCTGTTTCATGAATTTGGCCTTCATTATTTTGGCAAACATATGATGCAGCACCGTGTAAAATTCCAATCTTAGCATTTCTACTCAAAGGCGCAGCGTGTAATAGAGATTTTTTTGGACCTCCTGCTTCAACACCTATTAATTCAATATGATTTTTATTATAATCAATAAATTCACTCCAAAAGCCATATGCTGAACTTCCACCACCTACACAGTTTATAAGTTTTAATTTTTTTGGAATTTTTTTAAATTTTTGCTTTATTTGAGTTTTTAACTCTTTTGAAATTTGAGCTGTACTCCAGCCACATATTTTTACAAAAATATTTGGCCCAACTGTTGAACCAACACACATGTGAGTATTGTCACAATTAGATACCCAGTACCTCATGCATTCACTAACAGCATCGACTAAAGTTTGGCTACCTGAATAAACAGGTACTAATTCTGCACCATTTTTTTTCATAGCATCACAATTAGGTTTTTGTCTTTTTATATCCTTTGCCCCCATGAAAATTTTACACTTCAGGCCAAATTTTTTTGCTGCCATACTTAACATTTTTCCAGCATATCCTGCCCCAGTGTCACCAATAATATATTTTTTTCCCATAGCCTTACAAATAAGTGCATGAACTGTTGCATTATATATCTTATGAGCCCCACCATTGGCTTCAGAAACTACCTTTGCCCAAATTTGAGCACCATTTAAATGATCAGATAAATTCTCTAATTTGGTAAAGGAAGTTGGTGATCCTATATAATTTTTAAAATAAAAATCTCTTTTTTTTAAAAAATTTTGGTCATTTCTCAGTTTTTTAAATTCATATGTAAGGTCTTCTATAGGCTTTTTTAAAGTTTCAGGAATAAAACTTCCTCCAAACTTACCGCCCCAAAACCCAAACTTATCGTGTTGATCAATTAAAGGAATGTTTTTTTTAATTTTCATTATTTATATTTTTCATCTTATTTAAAAAAATTTCTATTTTGGATGTATCTTTTAATCCTAGAGACTCCAATCCTCCAGATATATCAATAATATCTGCTATTTTTTTATACTTTTCAAGATTATCATTTATTTGAATATTGCCTGCCAACATTACTTCTTTGTCAAAATTGATGTTCATTATATATGAATGATCGAAGGACATACTTTTCTCATAACCTTTGCTATCAAATAGATATATGTCTGCTACATTTTTATATAATTTATATTTTTCAACATCCTGCGGATTTTTTACAGTTATAGCTGAAATAATTTTTTTATTATATTTCTCTTTAATTTTATTTGTTTCTTTCAAGCTACAATCGTATAACTGATAATAATCAAAAGGATAATCTTTGATTTCTTCTAGAATTTTTTTCTCCGGATCAACTAGAACAGCTACGTATAAGGATTTTTTTTTTTTAATCTTAAATAATTCTTTTAGTTTTTTTTGGTTTACATATCTTTTAGATTTTAGATAATTTACTATAAAACCAATAAATTCTGGTGAATATTTGTGATTGACTAAAAACTCTAAAGTTTTTATGTCAGAAACTCCACAAATTTTTGACTTGAGCATAATTAATTTAAATGATCAATTAATGACTGAATATTCTTTTCAATATTACCTTTTGTAATAGGTCTTCCAATAACCAGCCAGTCACTCCCATTTTTATAAGCCTGTTTTGGTGTCAAAAATCTTTTTTGGTCATTGACTTTAGAATTAAGCCTAATTCCAGGTGTTATTATTTCTTTATGAAAAACTTTTTTAACAATTTTTACTTCTTGAGGACTGCAAACTAAAGCATCAAGATTTGCTTTTCTTGCTAATATTGCTTGATGGTAAACTAATTTTTTTAATTGTTTATTGAAACCAATTTCTTTTAGACCTTTGTTATCAAGAGATGTTAAAATAGTTACACCAGTTAACTTAGTTTTACCGGAAATTTTTTTGCATGCTTTGAGCACTTCAAAGCCCGAGCTTATATGAATAGTCAAATAATCTGCCTTTAAGTCCTTTATAGCTTTAATAGTTGATATACATGTATTTGGTATATCGTGAAGTTTTAGATCAACAAAAATTATTTTATTTTTTAATTTAGATATGAAGTTTCTACCATGTTTTGAGTTTAAGAACTCCAATCCAAATTTATAGCCAAATTTTATCTTATTATTTTGTGTTTTTTTAATAATTCCATTAATTTTTGAAATGTTAGTAGTATCACAAGCAATAAAAATTTTATTCTTTTTCATTATTTAATTGTTTAAACATTTCTTTTGCCATTTTAAAGTGAATAGTTTTTTTAGCTGGTGTGTTAACTTTTTCACCAGTCCTAGGGTTTCTTGAAATTCTCGCTTTCTGAATTTTTGATGAAAATACTCCAAATCCTCTTAACTCTACTCTTTCGCCTCTTTTGAGACTATTTTTAATTTCATTTAAAATTATTTTGGAAAATTTTTCTAAATCTTTTTTTAAAAAATTTGGATAATTTTTGGATAATTGATCTAATAGTTTAGATTTAACAGTGGTCAAAATTAAATCCTTTGATAATTATCTATTTTTTATCTTCACCCTTTTTTTTTAAATCTTCTGAAAGAGATGAAAAAGGAAGGTTTTTACCTGAACCTTCAGCTCCGTATTTGTCTAACGCCTCTTTTTTTTCAATTTCTTCAAGAAGTTTCATGCTTAGAGAGACTTTTCTTTTGCTCATATCTAGTTCAGCGATTGCACAATCTACCTTTTCTCCACCAGTAAATCTAGAAGGCCTTGCATCTGCACTGTTTATTGCAATTTGAGATTTTTTAATGATAAAATCCATTCCACATTCCTCTGGTCTGACTACTAAACCTTTATTATCTGTAGAAATAATTTTCACAGTTATTGTTTGATTAATTTTCTTATCTTTAAACCAATCAAATGGATCAGGTTGAGTTTGTTTTAATCCAACTCTTATTTTTTGATCTGAGACTTTTATTTCTAATACTTTAACTTTTATTTTGTCTCCCTTTTTATATTTTGATAATTCATCTTCACCGTTGTTTAGATATGTCAGGTCATTGCTATGTAAAAATGCATCCGCATCTACATCTTTTGCCTTAACGAATAATGAGTACTCATTCTTGTTAACAACTTCTGTCTCTAAAATTGTATTTAATGGATATTTTTTTTCGAAAGTTTCAAAGGGATTTTCTTTCGTTAATCTATGAGAAATAGCAACTCTTCTTTTTTCTTTATCTATTTCGGTTATTACACAGTCTATTTCATCACCGATATTGAACATTTTTTTTGCTGAAACATTTTTTTTAGACCAACTTAGTTCACTAGAGTGCAATAAAGTAGTTAATCCAGGTTCTAGCTCGCAGAAAGCACCAAAATCCATAATTTTCATGACCTTAGCTTTGTAAACTTTATTCAACTCATAATTTTCAATATGTTCGAATGGATCTGGTGACAATTGTTTAACCGAACATCCAACTTGAAGTTTTTCTTTATCAACTGATATAACCTTTAAATCATGTTTTTCACCAATATTAAATACTTCGTCTGGGTGGTTTACTCTAGAGTATGAAATCTCTTGAAGGTGTACAAGAACATCTAATTCATCATTCACATTAAAAAAACATCCAAACGTACTATAACCTTTTACTTCAGCATTTTTTATAATGTCTCCAACTTTATATTTATCTACTATTTTTGCTTTATCCTCTTTTTTAAAATTTGAAATTATTTCTCTTCTCGAAACGCATGCATTACCTCTTATCTTGTCTAATTTTATTAGTGCAAATTTTTGAGGTTCGTTCATCAGGTGACTAATATCTTTTAATGGTTTATCACTAATTTGTGATCCTGGTAAAAACATCAAGGAGCCAGTTTCTATATGTTCAACAATGCAGCCACCTTTACATTTTGAGGTAATCTTGCCCATTATAGGTTCATTTTTTTCATAAGCTTCAACAAGTTTATCCCACCCTTTTATTTTTTGTGCTTTACTTGCTGAAACTAAAACTTCACCATTTTTATCCTCTATTTTTTCTAATAATACAGAAATTTTTTCACCCACTTTTATTTTTTCTGTAAGTCCCATACTTTTTAGTTCATTGATATCTAACACCGGCTCACTTTTTAAACCTTCTACAAATAAAAAAACAAATTTTTCAGTTATTTTATTTATTTTCCCTTCAATTATTTTTCCCTCTTCAATTTTTGATTTGGATAACTGACTATTAAGTAGTTCTTTAAATTCTTTAGATGCTGGATTCGATAAATCTTTATAAATTTCCATTAATGTTAATATTCTTATCTATAATTTTTTTTATTTTTAAAAAACAGGACCTTTTAGTTAACTTTGTTGTGTTTATCAATACTGAATCTTTAGTTTTCTTAAGAGGTGCTATTTTACGACTATAGTCACTTTTGTCACGTTTTTTAATGCTTTTAAGCACGTCAAGATAATTCACATTTTTATTTATTGTTTTTAATTCTTTATATCTTCTTAGTGCCCTGGTTTTCACATTAGCGGTTATAAAAAATTTAAAATCTGCATCAGGTACAATATTATATGTTATGTCTCTTCCATCTAAACAAGAGCCATTATAACCTTTTGGTGGTTGATATGCACATTTAATTTGAAATTTGTATACAAGTTTACGAATATTTTTTTTTTGAGAAATTTTAGATGCCTCAAGCCCGACCTCATCAGAAATTAACTCTTTTTTTTTTAGTTCTTTGGCCTTTAGTCTATTAATTTGTTTTTTAATAAAATCTTTATCAAATTTTTTTGGATATCTAATTTTCAAATAAGCGATGTACCTGTAAATCTTACCTGTATCCAGATAGTATAAATTATAATGATCTGATATTTTTTTTGCTATCGTTCCTGCTCCTGCAGCAGCAGGGGAGTCAATTGCAATTTTTAACTTTTTAATTTTAATCTTCATTTCTGTATTTCTTTTAAAATCTTTAAAAAATTTGGAAATGACGAATTTATCGAATCTTTATTATGTATATGCCACTCTCCTCCAAATGTTAGTGCTGCTATTACAGATGACATAAATATTCTGTGATCTTTAAGATAGTTCTTAATTATAATTTTTTTTTTAATATTAATCTGTGGATTTCCAAAAATTTTAATTGAACTACTAGTGATCTCATTCTTAATTCCCATCAAACTTAAGATTTTTGAACTCAATCTAAGTCTTGGGCTCTCTTTTTGATTAAGCTCGCTTAGATTTTTGAAAAAAGACATACCTTTTGCTTTTGCAGCTACTAAGAAAATCAGAGGAAATTCGTCTATTGAACTAGTATTTAATTTAACAGGACAATTGATTGATCTTAAATTTTTTGAACTTTTAACAAAAATGTCTGCTACATACTCTCCTTTATAAAATCTCCTATTTCTAAAGATTATTTTAGCTCCCATCTTCTTTAGAATAATTATTATTCCAATTCTAGATGCATTTATATTTACATTTTTCACTGTTAAAGTTGAATTTTCCGTCAAGCATGTAAGTACAATAAAAAACGCTGCTGAACTTATGTCAGATGGAATACTGTAATTAAATGATTTTATTTTTTTTGCTTTTTTTATTTTAATAAGATCATAATTTTTTTTTCTAGATAAATTTACTGGCAGTTTGAGATACTTGCATAATAATTCAGTATGGTTCCTAGATTTTTTTGCCCTTAAAACCGTCGTACCTTTAGTTCTTAATCCTGCGAATATTACACTACTCTTGACCTGTGCAGATCCTTTTTCTTCATTATATTCTATTGGCTTTAAATTTTTACTTCCTAAAATTGTTAAAGGTAGGTTTTTATTATTTTTAAGTTTGAATTTTACCCCAAACTTTTTAAGTGGATCTGTAACTCTTTTAAAATCTCTTTTTGATAGACTCTTGTCACCAATAATCTTTATTTTTTCGTCGCAATTAGCTAGTAGGCCTAAGATCAATCTTCCTAGAGTCCCTGAATTTTTTGCATTTATGACAATATTCTTTTTATATTTATAACCATTTAGACCCTTGCCATTAATTTCACAAAAATTTTTCTTTAATTTAACATTAATCCCCAATTTTTTAATTGCATCAATAGATGCTTTAACATCATCAGATTTTAAAAGATTAAAAGATTTTGATTTTCCATCAGCCAAAGATGCTAAAAGAACCCATCTAATACTAAGACTTTTATCACCGCTTACTCTCACTCTTTTATTGGAAAAACTATTGATTTTTTTTTTTATTACAAAAATATTCGACATTAAAATTAATTAAATTTGAATGAGTCACCAAAATAAGCGTTTTTAGCTTTAATATCATTTACAAGCTGAGTAGGTGTTCCTTGTGCAATGATCTTACAATTAGATAAAATTATAGCACTATCAACACAGGATAAAAGATCTCTTGCTTGATGATCACATATACAAATACTTATTTTTTCTTGAGATTGAAGGTTAACTATTAGTTCTTTTAACATTTTAATCGTTAAAACATCTAATGCTGCAAAAGGCTCGTCTAGAAGTAAAACCTTTGGATTATTCAATAAAGCTAATGCAATCACTAACTTTTTTTTTCCTCCACCAGATAGAAATTTTGCAGGAATATTTATGATAGAGTCGAATTCAAATTGAGATATTATTTTTTCGACAGTGATTAATCTTAAAGATTTATCTTTAATTTGGATTTCTGCTATTGCTTTAAGATTTTCAAGTAAAGTGAGATCATGAAAATATCCACCATATTGAGGAACATATCCTAATTTAAATGTGGTTGCCCTTTCGGCAATAGGGTAATTTAAAACATCTTTGTTGTTAATGACAATTGATCCAAAGTTGGGTTTAAGAAGCCCGGTAATTAGATTGAATATTGTAGATTTACCCACTCCGTTTGGTCCTAATAAACCTAAAATTTCTCCTTGATTTAAGTTAAAGCTTATCGTGTCTAATATTGGTCTTTTTTTAAATGAGAAACTAACTTTTTCTAATTTAAGAATAGGATTTAAATTTTTGAAAGACTTAATCCTGAATTTTTTAATTATTGCCATTTGAATTTTTTTTTTTAATTATAACATTACTATTATTAAAGTTATATATTTTTGATTTTTTTGTTAATAAATCTATCTCTATTTTATCTGCAAGCATAATTATATCGGAATTTTTATAGTTTAAATCATCAAATGCCTCAATCAAATTCTCTTGAAAAAAAATATTAAGATTTTGGCAAAAAATAATGTGCTCTGAAAACTTAAGCTCTACATTTTGACTAAATTTTGTATCATAACTTGCACTATTATATTTAGCCTTCAAAGAGTTAATATATATTATACTTCCATCTAAGAGAATAATCTTGGCATTAACACTTGTCATATAGATTAAGTCTGATCCATCCTCCTCAAAATTACCGGTTTCTGCAGTAATGATATATTTTCTCCCTCTTCTGTCGATTGATTCGTAGGTAATATTTATTAGATTATTTTCTTCATTATTGTTTTCTTTATTTTTAGGGGTATTTTGATTTATTATAGAATCTTTTTCTAAATCTGTCTTAAAATATTTTTGGTAAACAATTGTTAAGATGATTAAAACCAATATTGAGAGAAAAATTTGAATTAGAATTTGTTTATTCATTTACTCAATATTTGTCTCAAGTATATGATGTATGTGAATTATTCCTGTTGTCTTGTTAAAATTTTTATCTTTGATTACACACAAAGAGGTAATTTTTTTTTCATTCATTATTCTCAAAGCCTTTATTGCTAGCGTATCTGATGTAATAGTTATAGGATCTTTTGTCATTACATCTTTAACCGAAGTTTTTTGAAAATCAGTATTTTTTTGTCTCAATTTTCGAATATTTCCATCAGTAATAATACCTGTGGTAATTTTATTTCTATTTCTAGCAATAACTACACCAAGTTTTTTTTTTGAAATGATCTTTATTGCCTCTTTCATTTTTTTATTTTCATTTATGAAAGGTATTTTAGTTCCAGAAGCCATAACATCCTCAACAGTTTTAAGTTGTTTCCCTAAGTTTCCACCAGGATGAAGCCGTGAAAAATCATATTTACTAAATTGTTTTTTTTTCAATGATGCGATAGCTAGAGCATCCCCAATAGCAAGTTGAATACTAGTACTCGATGTTGGAACAACGCCAAGACCCGACTCTTTTACCTCAGGTAATAAAATTTTTATGTCTGAACCCTTGTATAGGAAAGAATTCTTTTTAGATACAATACCTATTAATTTTATTTTGTTTCTGTTAGCAAATTTAATTATAGGAATTATCTCTTCAGATTTACCAGAGTTACTAATTAATATTAAAACATCTTTTCTTGTTATGCTTCCAAGATCTCCATGCAAACAATCGTTAGCAGACAGCGAAAAAGCTGGGCTGCCAACTGAGGATAAAGTTGATGCAATTTTAGCTGCTATAAGACCACTTTTTCCAACACCGCATAATATAATTTTTGATTGGCAATTGACAATCGTATTTACGGCTTTATCAAAATTTTTATCAACTGATTTTTTAAGAATTTTTAAAGCATTAATTTCTAGATCGATTACTTGAGTTGCGATATTTTTCAAAGAATTTTTATTCATTTAATGGGACCATATATCTTCTTTAAACTGTGCAAGATCTAATTCAACTCTTGTCTTAAGAAACTTAAGGCAGTCTTTATAAAGACTTATTCTTTTTTCTCTTATAAGAATTTCTTCTAATTTAGCTTGTATTTCGTGAAGATAGACCACATCATTAGCACAGTATTTTAATTGAGCATTATTTAATTTACCTCCAAAGTCCGAACTTTGGAATTGTTTGCTTATATCAATATTTTTAAATTCTTTGATTAATGTCTTTAGAGAATGGTTATCTGAGTAAGATCTAGCAAGTTTTGAGGCAATTTTAGTATCTTCAATATTATTAGTTTCAGCTTTTAAGTAATATTTAATAAAAGCTAAATCTGCTCTGCCATAATGAAAGATTTTTTTAATTTTTTCATTTTTGAGAACTTTGATTAGATTAGGAGCGTTATAGTTTGATCTATTAAGTTGGATAATGTGTGCATCAGAATTTCCTGTAGAAATTTGAATTAAACATAGAGGATCTCTTCTCACGTTAAGCCCCATAAATTCACCATCAACTGCTATAACGTTGCCTAAATTTAAATCATCTGGTAAATCATTCTTGTGAAGGTTAATATCAATATTCATTTTTAATAATATATATATGAAAGCAAAAAATTGTCTAATCTTTGGTGGTACAGGTCAAATTGGAAGAAATTTAATAAGAAAGTTGGCTAAAAATAATTACAAAGTCACTGTTATTACTCGTAATATTCATACAAAAGGTAATTTTATTAAAACCCAGGCTAATGCTGGCTATATAGAGATAGTAGAAGCAAATCCCTTTGATGAAAATGAGATAAAACCTTTTTTTGAAAAAAATGACATTTGTATAAATCTAGTAGGAATATTATTCGAAAAAGGAAAAAAAAATTCATTTACTAATATTCATACTAATTTTCCTAATATGCTAGCAAATCTAGCTCGTCAACATAAGATCCAGCAATTAATTCATGTTTCTGCACTTG
>MDTD01089509.1_pt1 | contig 10106 bp, 8 predicted proteins | sample 811221 | NCBI WGS metagenome assembly MDTD01 (sample SAMN05326646, study PRJNA326480) | marine metagenome | isolation source: seawater | place: Pacific Ocean: South West | collected 2011
AACAAATGTTTTTCAGGAAATTATTAATCTAACCGATGATATTAATTCTAAGCATATTTATTTTTCCAATGTTTGCGGTGATAAAAATCCAATTGAAATTCCTCACTTTATAATTCAGCTATCAAGAGAGTGCCATTTAACTTTTTTAATTCATGATTACTTTGTAATATCACCAAATATAAATCTCCAAAATAAGAATAAATATATAGCCGATGGCTATGATACTGATTATGACTTTGATTTTAATAATGAACAGCCAAATTTTACTTTAAAAGAATGGCAAAAAGCATGGAAAGATGCGTTGTTAACATCGGATACAGTAGAAGTATTTTCAGAAAATAGTAAAGACATTTTTTTAAAGCACTACCCCGAATTATCCAAGAAGATAATTATTAGCCCTCATCAGGTTGCTAAAATCGAGTTGCCAAATACAAAAAAGATAAATTTAGGGATTCTTGGCAATATTCATAAAATTAAAGGATCAAAAATTGTATATGAAATATCAAAAATTATTAATGATGAAGATCACATAAAACTCATTTTAATTGGCGAAATGGACAAAGAATATAATATTGGTGGAAAAAATATTATCCACGGGAAATATAAAAGACAAGAAATAGGTTATTTAGCTTGGCTTTACGATGTTAACTATTGGTTAGTCCCAAGCATTGTTCCTGAAACATTCTGTTATGTTGCTCATGAATGTCTTCAGACAAAAATTCCTACATTTTCTTTTGATATTGGTGCTCAAGCAGAAGCAATGAGAGCTAGCAAGTATGGAAATATAATAGAATTTAACTTTGAACAAAATGCTAGAGATTTAGCAATTAAAATAGTTTCTGATATTAATCTTTATATTCAAAATAATGAGAGATTGTGAGTAAATGAAAATTAGTGTTATTGGCGCAGGTTATGTAGGAATACCCCTTGCAGCAGCGCTATCAAAAAATAGTTCAGTAAAATTATTTGATATTGATGAAAAAAAAGTTGGAAACATTAATAAGGGGTTTCTTCCTATAAAAGATGACTATCTTAAGGAACAAATTCATAAAAAAAATATCAAACTGGATGCGACGACTTCTAAAAAATACTTATTTGAAAGTAATTTTGTATTTATATCAGTTAATACTGATTTTAGTGATCATGATAATGGTTTTAATACTCAATCGATTTCAGCGCTTTGCAAAGAAATCGTTAAAAAAAATCCAACTGCAAATATTATTATAAAATCTACGGTTCCCATAGGCTTTACATCAAACCTTTCAAAAACTTTAAATACAAAAAATATTGCTATATCACCAGAATTTCTCTCTGAAGGTAATGGCTATTTTGATACCATTAATCCATCAAGATTAGTAATAGGATCTAAAGAAAATTATAAAAAGATTTTAGATATTTATAAAAAATCATACATAAGAGTTAATTGTGAGATTTTTAATGTTTCCCCTTCAGAGGCAGAAGCAATAAAACTTTTTTCAAATACATTCTTGGCAATGAGAGTCGCCTTTTTCAATGAGCTGGATACATTCTCTCTTTTTAATAATTTTGATACTAAGAAAATAATCCAGGGTGTTTGTTCAGATAAAAGGGTTGGAGATTTTTATAATAATCCCTCATTTGGATTTGGTGGATATTGTCTGCCAAAAGATTCAAAACAATTATCTGAACATCTTGGAAAAGACTATGGAAAATTGATTCGATCAATCAATGAATCCAATGATTCTAGAATGGAAGTTATTGCAAGGAAAATAATTGAATCTGATTTTAAAACAATTGGATTTTTTAGATTATCTATGAAGAAGGGATCAGATAATTTTAGAGAATCATCTTCTTTAAAAGTTCTTAAACTTATTAATGAAAATTCAAAAAAAAGAATTCTCATTTATGAGCCGTCTATGAAATTTGATAATGATAACGAATTTGAACTAGTCAAAGATATAAATTTTTTCAAAAGTGAGTCAGATTTAATTATGGCAAATAGATTAGATAGCATTCTAGATGACGTTTTGCATAAGATTTTTTCAAGAGATATTTTCCAAAAACTTTAGCAAACTTTTTTTTAATTTTTTTCATTGCTATAATTCAAAAAATATTTGCCCAGGTGGTGGAATTGGTAGACACAAGGGATTTAAAATCCCTCGAAGGCAACTTCGTGCCGGTTCAAGTCCGGCTCTGGGCACCATAATAAGATAAATGCTTGATATCCTTCATATTCACGGTTTTAAATGCGCTGGTTCAACATTTGCTTCAATTCTTCACAAAAATTATTATGAAAACTTGCTTTCTATAGATTCAAATCTTAATGAAAGGTTTTGTTTTAATGAAGATTCACTCCAAAGTTTCCTTAAAAATTATAAAGCTGTGACATCTCATTCCCTTAAAAGGTCAAAGCTAACAGATGAAAACTTTTTAAAAACTGTTTTTTTTATAAGAGACCCTTTTGAAAGACTTATATCTGCCTATAGATTTGAGAGATTTAAACAGGATGAAATAGAGCTTAGCCTCTATAAATATATCGTGAATAATAATAACTATTCTCAAGACTATCAAACATCTCTTCTCATACCAGATGAATCTATGCAAGATGAAAATATAGAAAATATAATTCATAATTACAGCGCCGAAAAATCTAATCTTTTTCTTGGAGTTGTGGAATTATTTGATGAATCTCTTGTTGTACTTGAAGAAGAAATGATGGCTCATAATACAAGGATTGATTTGAGTTATAGTAATGCACTTAATGTTCAAGGTCACATTCAAATGCCTAAATTTATTAAAGAGTGCATTAAGGAGCTTTCATCAATTGGATTAAATAATGATCATTTTCTCTACGCAGAGGCAAAGAAAGTTCTTTTTAGCAAAATAAGCAATATTGATAACTTTGATGAGAAATTACTCAGTTTTAAAAATAGATGTGCAAAAGTTTCAAAAATGTTTTCCATAGATGATAAAAATGTTATCTCTAATTCATTCCCAACAAAAGAAGAGCAGTTTAAACAAAAAAAAGCGTTTAAGAGACGGTTTTTTAACATATAGATGAGAGAATTCAAAAATATACTTGTTACCGGTGGAGCTGGATTTATTGGCTCAAACTTTATTCTTAATTTCCTCAAAAAAAATAAAAATACAAATATTATCAATATTGATAATTTAACTTATGCAGCTAACCTAGGAAATTTAAAGGCTATTGAAAATGCCGCTAACTATAAGTTTATAGAATGTGATATATCTGATTTTAATAAAATAAGTTCAATTTTTACTGAGGAAAAGATTGATTGTGTAGTGAATTTTGCTGCTGAAAGTCATGTTGATAGATCTATTGATAATCCAAATATTTTCCTTAAAACAAATGTGATAGGGACTGCAAATCTTTTAAATGCATCTTTATTGGTTTTTGAAAACAATAAAGAATTCTTGTTTCATCACATCAGCACTGACGAAGTTTATGGATCGCTTAGTTTCGAAGACAAACCTTTTAAAGAAACAAATCAGTATCTTCCAAACAGCCCTTATTCTGCATCAAAAGCATCCTCTGATCATCTTGTCAGAGCCTGGAATCATACATACGGTCTTCCAACAACACTATCAAATTGTTCAAATAATTATGGCCCATTTCAACATCCTGAAAAACTTATACCATTTGTAATCAAACAAATAATTACAGATAAACCGATTACATTATACGGAGATGGATTAAATATTAGGGATTGGTTGTATGTCGAAGATCATTGCAGAGCTATCCAAAAGATAATTTTCAATGGAGAAATTGGGAGTGTCTACAACATTGGTGGCATCAATGAGAAATCTAATGTTGATTTGGTTCATACAATCTGTGATGAGGTTGATAAACTTCTCTCAAAAAAAACTTCTTCAAAAGAATTGATAACTTTTATCAAAGATAGACCAGGCCATGATAGAAGATACGCTATTGATAATACAAAAATCCAAGAAGAACTTAATTGGCAACCAAAAGAAACCTTTAATTCAGGTATTATTAAAACTGTTTCGTGGTATTTAAAAAATCAGGACTGGCTTCTTGAAAAATAAAAAAGTCATGCTCTTGGGAAGTCAAGGTCAACTCGGTTTGGAAATTCTTTATGAGCTTAAAAATAAATATGACTTATATGCATTCAGTAGAAATGAATTAGACATTACTGATAATGCCAATTTAAAGAATGTAATACTATCAATTAAACCTGATTTTGTTATTAACTGTGCAGCATATACAGGCGTAGATAAAGCAGAAAATGAAAAAGAAGTTTGCTTGGACATTAATTCAAATTCCGTTGAAGAGCTAGCTAAATTATCTGCTTCAGAGGATTTTGTTCTTATACACTTTTCTACTGACTATATTTTTAATGCTAAATCATCTCAGCCGATCAAAGAAGAGCATTCACCAGATCCTATTAATTTTTATGGATATACAAAACTCTTAGGTGAAAATCACATTAAAAGTCTTTCAAAATGTTTTTTTATATTTAGAATAAGTTGGGTATTTGGTAAACATGGTGAAAATTTCCCAAAGAAAATTATCTCTCTTTTGAATGAAAGAGACTCAATAGAAGTTGTAAGAGATCAGATAGGGTCTCCAACATCAACAAGCTTGGTGGCAGAATATATTCTAAGGATATTGGAGTTAAATAGAGAAGAATTACTTCAGACTTTTGGTATATATAACTTATGTCCAGATGGAAGTTGCTCTTGGTATGAGATTGCAAAGCATATAGAAAAAAGACTTTTTAATAAAAAGAAAATTATTCCTGTTAGTTCATCTAATTTTAAGACAAAAGCTAGAAGGCCAAATTATTCACTTTTATGTAATACAAAATCTAAAAAAACGTTTAAAATACGCACATATGATTGGAAATACTATCTAGACAATTTTTTAGAAGCAATTTAATAATATGAGAAAAGGAATCATACTCGCAGGAGGTTCTGGCACACGGCTATATCCGACTACGCTCTCAATATCAAAGCAACTTGTTCCTGTATATGACAAGCCAATGATTTATTATCCTCTGTCAGTATTGATGCTTTCAGATATTAAAGAAATTCTTCTAATTTCAACACCACAACATATTGAGCTCTATAAAATTCTTTTAGGAGACGGTTCTAATTGGGGGTTATCGATTTCTTATGAAGTCCAGCCAAGTCCTGGCGGCCTATCTCAAGCTTTCTTAATTGGAGAAAATTTTATTAACAATCATCCATGCTGTTTAATTCTTGGAGATAATATCTTTCATGGAGCAAATCTAGAGGATTTATTGCTGTCAGCAAGCAATGAAAAAGATTTTGCTACAATTTTTGCATACAAAGTTTCTAATCCTGAGCAATTTGGGGTAATAGAGTTCGATTCTGAAAATAATGTCAAAAATATTATTGAAAAACCTGAAAATCCTAAATCAGATTATGCAGCAACTGGTATTTACTTCTATGACGAAAATGTTGTTTCTTATGCTAAGACACTTAAACCAAGCAAAAGAGGCGAACTCGAGATTACGGATCTAAATAATATTTATCTTGAGCAAAATAAACTTAAGGTAAAGCTTATGTCGAGAGGTTATGCATGGCTTGATACAGGAAATTATGAATCTCTTACCGAGGCATCTCAATTTGTATATCTCATTGAAAAAAGACAAGGAAATAAAATATGTTGTCCAGAAGAAATAGCTCTCAAAAAGGACTGGATAAGTAAAAAAGATTTATTAGCTAATATTTCAGGCATTAATGGTCCATATGTTGATTATTTAAGGAAGTTAGTAGATGAATTTTGAAAGTCTGGAAATAGAGGACCTATTAATCATCGAAAATCAATCCTTTTCAGATGACAGAGGTTTTTTTTATGAATCATTCAATCAAAGAGAATTTGAAAAAGTCATTGGTAGTGAAATAAAATTTGTACAGGATAACTTTTCAGTCTCAAAAAGAGGGGTATTGAGAGGTATCCATTTTCAAAAAAAACCTTTTGAGCAGGGGAAATTAGTGCGAGTTTCAAAGGGCAGTGCTTATGATGTTGCTATAGATTTAAGGAAAGACTCAAATACTTTTTTACAATGGTATGGATTAGAACTTTCTGATGATAATAAAAAGATGTTTTGGATACCCGAGGGTTTTGGGCATGCATTTTTAGCACTAAGTGATGAATGCCACTTTTGTTATAAAACTACTAATTACTATGATAAATCATCAGAGGACTGTATCATTTATAATGATAATGATTTAAAAATTAATTGGCCAAATCTTGATCGTGAATATATTCTCAGTACTAAAGATCTTGAGGGAAAAACCATAAAGGAGCTTTACTTTGAGTAAAATTATAATTGATACTTCATCTATCTATTCAAAGCCTCTCAAGCACTTTATAGGTTCAAAAGGCGTCTCAGATGTAAGCTTAATAAATTCAATTGCAGAAATTAAGGATATACAAAATAACTTTGATAAAGTTCTTATAATTTGTCATATAGAACAAGACTTACAAAAAAACCTATCTTTTAAGAATTACTCTGATATTTTTCCTTCTATCTATGAGCTATCTGCAAGTTTAAAAAATGCTGAAATATTTTTTATATTTTCTTCTGGTAAAGAATTCATGACTTATGAAAATATAGATAACTTTATTTCAAAGAGTTTTTCGGCTAAAAAATCTTTGAATGAAAAAAAAGCAAAATCAATATTAGAAAGCTCAATGATGAACCAAAGGTCTTTAGTTAAAAACTTTAGACTAAATATTTTGGATTATGAGACATTTTTTACTTTTGAAGAATATTTTGCTAACTGTTCCCATTCAGGTATTTCAAACCCAAACTATAATTTATTAATTCTTGAACAATTAGATAGAATTTCTCAGATCAACTCTAGCATAAGAGATTTACCTTATTATTTCAGGCATCATTCTTCTTTATATAGAGCATTTTCACCAACATTTGGTTTTGTTAAAGATAAAATCAAGTCTTTCAGGAATACAGTTGTTAATAAAAAGAACAATCTAACTAATTTTGCAAATAAAATTTTTAAAGCCCCATTTAGCACAAGCGGGACTATCAATAAAAGTTATATTTATCCTCAATTTGATATTCTTAACAAAAATATTAAAGCCAGCTCAATAAAACTTGCTTTATCAACAAAACCTAAGCTTTCAATAATTATTCCCGTATATGGAAAAATAGATTATTTATCCAAGTGTTTATATTCGCTCCAAGGTGCCAAAACCCAGATAGAGCACGAAGTAATTGTTGTTGATGACCATGGTCCAGAAAAAGTTTCATCAAGATTTTCAAAATCTAATGGCATAAGATTGTATAAAACACCTAAAAATTTAGGTTTTACAGGAGCTTGTAATTATGGAGCTAAATACGCTAAAGGTGAATTTTTATGTTTTCTAAATTCAGATGCTCTTGTAACTGACAACTGGTCTGATAATTTGCTTAATGCCTATAAGCTTGCAGATAACGTTGGAATTGTTGGTCCCAGACTAATACATTCAAATGGGAAGCTTCAAGAATCTGGTGGAATAGTTTTTAATAATGGAGACGCAGCAAATATTGGCAGAGATGCTGATTTATCAGATAGCTGGTTCAAATATTTTAAAGATGTTGATTATGTTTCAGGCGCAGCACTTGTAATACAAACAAAAGATTTTAAAAAATTGAAAGGTTTTGATAGCCGTTTTACACCCGCATATTATGAAGATACTTCACTTTGTCTAGATGCTAGATATAAGCTTAAGAAAAGAGTAGTTGTCAATCCCTTATCATCAGTCATTCATGTTGAGGGTGTAACTAATGGAAAAGACGTTTCAAAAGGTATCAAAAAATATCAAGAGATTAATAAAGATAAATTCTTTAAGAAACATAAGAAAGATTTAAGGTATCACGGAGATTCGTATGAGAACCTTTGGTGGGATAGAGATAAGTATCACAAAGGAAATATTTTGATAATCGATCAATGTATACCTACACCAAAAGAAGATTCAGGTTCAAAAGATATGGATAATATTATTAAGACTTTATTATCGAATAACTTAAGACCTCATTTTTTTGCACTCAGCAATAGAGGCGAAACTCCAGAAACTTATTCTTATTATGAGCAGGGAGTGCATTGTATTTTTGGAGATGGAAATAGAGATTTTAGGACATACTATAATAAGTATCATGAGCTTTATGATTATATTTTATTATCCAGAGTAACAAGCTCATCTGAAGTCCTAGATTTTATTAAAGAAATTACTCCAAAAAAGAAAATTATTTTTTATACAGTGGATCTTCATCACTTAAGACTCAAGCAAGAGTATGGCGTTACAAAATCAATTAAAACATTAAGAGAAAGCGAAAAATTAAAGTCACTTGAACTTAAAGCTATTTCTGATACAGATTTTACTGTTTTGCTTTCAGAACATGAGGAGAAGTATCTCACTCATGAGTGCGGAATCGATCCTGAAAAATTAACCTGTTGGCCACTAATCAGGAAAATAGAAATTAAAAATCAGTTCAAAAAATCTAAAAATCCAAAAGATATAATATTTATTGGAGGTTTTAGACATACTCCAAATATAGACGCAGTCAATTGGCTTGTTGATGAGATAATTCCTGAATTTTCAAAACTCTTTGCCTCTTCCAAAATTGAACAGCCTATGATTAAGATCTATGGCGCAAATGCTCCTGACGCTATTAGTAAATTAGATTCAAAAAAGATAAAGTACTTAGGATTTATTGAAAAAGAAGAGGATGCTTTTAAAAATGCTAAATTAAGTATTGCTCCTCTGAAGTTTGGCGCTGGCCTAAAAGGAAAAGTCCTTTCATCGTTACTTTACAAAACACCTGTAGTTGGAACCCATTTTGCATTTGAGGGATATAATTTACGAAATAAGCGAGTATATTTTGAGACTTCTGTTGATGGAAAAGAATTTGCAAAAACATTATTTGATGCATATCTATTGAAAGATCCCACTTCATCGGATTGGAAAAAGATTTTTGAAGACTTGCATGATAAGTTTTCAAGACAAAGCTTTGATAAAAAATTCAATAGTGATATTTTAAAATATAACTTCTAAGATCTAAATTTTCCTTAAAATATTACCTATAATTAGCATTAAATTTCCAATAGCTGTTTGCCTATAAATACCCAGTTTTCTTAAAATGCTTAGTCTTTCAAAAAGGCTATTATTGTAATTCCTAAACTCTTTATATTTTTCAAGTATTGCCTTATGTTTAGGTAAAAGAAATTCTACCTCGTCTAACATCAATATATTTTTGTCATTCCACTCTCTATAGTCTCCTCTTAATAACCTAAGCAGTCTATAAATTTTACTTAATAAAGAATTATTTGAGCCAATTAGGTTATTCTTGTGTTGACGATAGAAGGTATGTGATCTTTCATTATAAATTATATTCCCGTTAACACCCGATATAATCAAGTAAGCAATCCAATCATGACTAGTTAAGATTTCCTTATTTTCTGTTGGCACTTTTTTTAATAGGTTAAAAAATATTTTGTTAAATACCATTGTATTTGCGCCCGCAAGAGATTGAGTTAAAGCATTTTCAAATGATGGCTTCTTTCTAAAAAAAATAGATTTCCCAACAATTTTAGCTTTATCGTTTATTAATATTGTTCGAGAACAATATAGACTTGGTTCTTTGTCTTTATTTAGACTTTTCAATTCATTTATTGAATATCTTAATTTGTCTTTATCCCAAATGTCATCTTGATCACTAAATGCATAAAAATCATAGTCACTTTCAACTACAGATATAAGACTAAAATAATTTTTAACAAAATTATTAGAGTTTGAATGTAAAACTTTCATTCGAATATTTTGATTAGAATCCATAAAATCACTAACAATAGCTAGAGTATTGTCCTCTGATCCATCATCAGAAAGGTAGATATCAAAATTTTTGAAGGTTTGATTTTTAATGGATTCCAGTTGATCCTTAATAAAAGATTCACCATTAAATGTGCATAGAAGAATTGCTACTTTCATAAGTTTAATCTTTTGAACTCTTTTAATATAATTTAGAGTAATATTATATTTTAATTCACACATGAGAGATTCAATAAATTTTTTTTTAAGAACGTCGCAAGCAACCTTGCTTTATCTATTTTAT
>MDTD01054158.1_pt1 | contig 10105 bp, 8 predicted proteins | sample 811221 | NCBI WGS metagenome assembly MDTD01 (sample SAMN05326646, study PRJNA326480) | marine metagenome | isolation source: seawater | place: Pacific Ocean: South West | collected 2011
CATCTTGTCAATATAAGGTTTGATGAGTAGTGGTGATTCGGTTTGTCCTAAGAAAATATTTCCTGCTGCGGCTAAACTTTCGGAGCCTGATAGTCTTAATGTTTTCTTCATAAAAAGAGCAAAAGCATAAACGATCTTTTGTAAAATTCCATAGTAAAAAAGCACGGAGGTTAATGCCGAGAAAAATAGAATAGTTGGCAGTACCTGGAAAGCAAAAATGAAACCAAAAGAGTTTACATTTTCTATTAATTCTCCAAAAAGAAACAATGATCCTTCTCTAGTAAAACCCAAAATAGTAACAAAAGCAGCACTTAGCCACTCAAAGCAACTTTGTATAAAAGGGACCTTTAATATAGCTACAGCGAATATAAACTGTATAAATAATCCTTTCCAAACCAATTGCCAATCAATTTTTTTTCTGTTGCGTGAAAAAGCAAAAGCAATTCCTATTAAAGCGGCTATTCCTAGTAACCCTCTAAGTAGTGCAATTAAGCTTAGTCCACTACTTTTTTTAGCTGCTATTTTTTCTGATTTAAAAGTAAAAAGTACGCCATTTTCTTCTAATACTAAATAGTTGTTAGAAATATTAATATTATAACTCCTATTTGTATCATTAGGGAGGGTGTAATGATAAGTTAAGATTTGATTTTTTAGCTCCCAGTTACCTTTGGCAATTAGGGGAATACTGCTCAGTTCGTATTCAAAAGTTCCATCGTCATTTAGAACCATAAAATCGCTATCCGCAATGGGTTTTAAGTTTTTATTGCTGGTGTCATTTTCTAAACGAATGCTTTCAAACATCCATTTTTGACTGATTTTTTGTGCGAATGAAATTGAAGAGATAAGAATGGAAAGAAGTAAAAAATATCGCTTCAGCATAATGCGTAGTTATTGGCGTTTGTTGATCTCGTCTCTAATTTTGGTGGCGCGCTCATAGTCTTCTTCATTTACTGCCTTTTCTAGTGATTCTTCTAATTCGTTCAAAGATAAGGAAGCGAATTCACTTTCAATCTCCGAAAAACCAACTTTATGCGTTTCAAAGGAGGGAGTTATATCTTTTTCAAGAATAATGCTGGCATCTTTTAGAATAGATTGGTAGGTGAAAATTGGAGCTTTGAAGCGAACAGCTATTGCCACAGCATCTGAAGTTCGTGAATCTATTTCTAGTTCTTTTCCGTTATTGTCCACGCAATATATGATTGAAGAAAAAATACCGTCTTTAATAGAAGATATAACCACCTTTTGGACATGTATTTTATATCCTTTGCAAAAAGTGGTGAATAAATCGTGTGTAATTGGACGCTCTGGTTTAATTTCAGATTCTATTGCTACTGCAATTGCCTTAGCCTCAAAACTACCAATAATGATAGGAAGTTTCCTGTTTCCAGTCAATTCACCCAAAACAAGGGCATATGCTCCTGTTTGGGTTTGACTATATGACAAACCAACTATGTCTAGTTGGATGAGTTGCATATGTTGTTAGTTAACTTTAAAGTTACGAATTTCTTCAATAAGTCGAGGAACTACTTCGAAAGCATCACCAACAATCCCATAGTCGGCAGCTTTAAAGAAAGGTGCTTCAGGATCTGTATTAATAACAACCATTACTTTTGAGGAATTAACACCTGCTAGGTGTTGAATAGCTCCTGAAATACCAATAGCAATGTATAGATTTGGAGCTACCGCCTTTCCTGTTTGACCAACGTGTTCTCCATGTGGCCTCCAACCTATATCTGAAACCGGTTTTGAACAAGCAGTACCTGCTCCTAAAAGTTCTGCTAATTCTTCTACCATACTCCAGTTTTCAGGTCCTTTTAATCCTCTACCTGCAGAAATAATAATATCAGCTTCTGCTAAGCTTATTTTTCCTGTAGCTTTCTCAATATTAGTAGAATTTACTTTGCTTTTTCTTGTTTCGGCATCAAAATTTTCTATGACCGCATTACCACCTGTTTCAGTAACTCGGAATGAATTAGGAGATAATGCAAGAACACATTTTTTATTGTTGGATTGTGCTTTTTCAAAAGCTTTTCCAGAAAATGCTTTTTTCTTTACTGTAATTGGTGAGTTGTTATGTGGGATATCCACTACATTACTTATGAATCCTGCATTTAATTTTACAGCTATTCTTGGAGCAATGGTTCTACCAGTATTACTGTTAGCTACTATCACAACGCTTGCATCTTCATTGTTTGCTACTTCTGCAATGGCTGCTGACATTGAATAGCTGTCGCATGCGCTTATATTATTACTTATTTTGACAACTTTATCGGCACCATAGTTTCCTAATTGAACGGCATCATCAGTTAGGTTGCCGATTGTAACGGCAGTTGTGGTTAAACCTAATTTTGTTGCTGTTTCGTGTGCGTATGTAACTGCTTCAAAAGTTCCTTTTTTGAATTTTCCATCCCAATTTTCGGCAAATACTAAAACTGACATATTTATATTATTTTTAAATTATTAATTAAATGGCTTTTGCCTCATTATGTAATAATGCAACTAATTCTGCTTCGTTTCCTGCTTCTACTATTTTACATGCAGCTCTTTCTTCTGGCTTTTCAAAAGAAATGCTTGTAGTTCTTTGTTCGTTGGCTTGAATTGTTAATACATTAAGAGGTTTTGTTCGTGCTGTCATAATTCCCCTCATATTTGGGATTAACAGTTCTGATTCTTCAACTAAGCCTTTTTGTCCAGCAATAATAATTGGTAATGAGGCAGATAACTTTTCTTTTCCCCCTTCAATTTCTCTTTCAGCAGAGATGTCGTTTCCATTTATTTCTAACCCAACACAGGCGTTAATTAGACCCAGTTCAAGAATTTCCGCCATCATAGCTGGAACAGCTCCTCCGTTGTAATCAATCGACTCGCGGCCAGTCATTATTAGATCAAAATCTTTCGCAACTGCAGCAAGTTCGTTGGCTACAAAAAAGCTATCTGTTGCTACTGCATCAATACGAATAGCTTCGTCTGCACCAATCGCCAACGCTTTCCTTAAAGTTGGCTCACTAGTAGCAGGTCCAACATGTACTACAGTTACTGTTCCACCCATTTTCTCTTTTAATTTAATGGCTTTTGTTAAGCTAAATTCATCATAAGGATTAATAACAAATTGAATTCCATTAGTGTCAAAAGCTGAATTATCAGCAGTGAAGTTAATCTTTGAAGTTGTATCAGGTACATTACTAATACAGACTAATATTTTCATAATTTAATATTTTTTAATTTCAGAGTGTAAATTTAAAATAATTATGTTCTACAAACAATTGATTTTAGCTGTAATTGATTCAATTATTTACTTGAGTACAAAGACTTTGTCAATATATAAAATTTGTTATTTTTGCGACCCTTACACAAAGATACAGTATGAGAGAAATTCAATTTAGAGAAGCTGTAGCCGAAGCGATGAGCGAAGAAATGCGTAAAGATGAGCGTATTTATTTGATGGGGGAAGAGGTTGCAGAGTACAATGGTGCCTACAAAGCATCAAAGGGAATGCTTGCTGAATTTGGTTCGAAGCGTGTTATAGATACACCTATCTCAGAGCTTGGTTTTTCAGGAATTGGAGTTGGTTCTGCAATGAATGGTTTAAGACCTATAATTGAGTTTATGACTTTCAATTTTTCCTTGGTAGCTATTGATCAGATTATAAGTAATGCTGCCAAAATGCGTCAAATGTCGGGTGGCCAGTTCAATATACCTATTGTGTTTAGAGGGCCAACAGCATCAGCGGGACAATTGGGTGCTACACACTCTCAAGCTTTTGAGAGTTGGTTTGCTAATTGTCCAGGATTAAAGGTTGTTGTGCCTTCAAATCCGTATGATGCTAAGGGTCTTTTGAAAGCTTCTATTCGTGATGATGATCCAGTTATTTTTATGGAGTCAGAACAAATGTATGGCGATAAGGGGGAAGTACCCGAGAGTGAATATATTTTACCATTAGGTGTTGCTGATATAAAAAGAGAAGGAAAAGATGTGACCATCGTTTCTTTCGGTAAAATTATAAAGGAAGCATTTAAAGCAGCTGATGAGTTAGCTGAAGAAGGAATTGAGTTAGAAATAATTGATTTAAGAACGGTTCGTCCTATTGATTTTGATGCCATTTTAACATCTGTAAGAAAAACAAATCGCTTAGTAGTACTAGAGGAAGCGTGGCCATTGGCATCTATTTCTTCCGAAATTGCTTACAAAGTTCAAAAGGATGCATTTGATAACTTAGATGCTCCTGTAAAGAGAGTAACCGCTTTGGATACTCCAATGGCCTACGCACCTACTTTAGTAGAGGCTTATTTACCAAATAAAGACAAGCTCGTAAAGGCTGTAAAAGAAGTTATGTATATTTAATCTAATCAACACTAAATTTTAAACTATGGAAATGATTGTGAACTATTTACCCCTTTTTGGTGTCTTAGCACTTGCTTTTGTATTCTGGAAGAATGCTTGGATTTCAAAACAAGAAGAGGGTGATGAGAAAATGTCTAACATCGCGAAAAACATTGCAGATGGTGCAATGTCTTTTTTAAAAGCAGAATATAAAATCTTATCTGTATTCGTAGTAGCAGTGGCGGTACTACTATATTTTAAAGGATCTAATGAAACTAATTCTCATGGAATGGTTGCTGTTTCTTTTATTGTTGGTGCTATTTGTTCTGCTTTAGCGGGTTTCATTGGCATGAAAGTAGCTACCAAGGCAAATGTTAGAACTACAAATGCTGCTAAAAATTCATTAGGAAAAGCGCTTGAAGTTGCATTTGCTGGTGGTTCAGTAATGGGTTTAGGAGTTGTAGGTCTAGGAGTTTTAGGTCTGAGCGGATTATTTTATGTTTATCAAGGTATGTTTGGAGAGCAAATTACGATGGTTATAAACGTTCTTTCAGGATTCTCTTTGGGAGCTTCATCTATTGCATTATTTGCTCGTGTAGGTGGTGGTATTTATACCAAAGCTGCCGATGTTGGCGCTGACCTAGTAGGTAAGGTTGAAGCAGGTATTCCTGAAGATCATCCATTGAACCCTGCAACAATTGCTGACAATGTTGGTGATAATGTAGGTGATGTAGCTGGTATGGGTGCAGATCTTTTCGAATCTTATGTAGGTTCTATTATTGGTACAATGGTACTTGGTGCACTTATTATTACACCAGACTTTGGTGGTTTAGGTGCTGTTTATCTTCCTTTAGTTTTAGCTGCTGTTGGTATTGTAATGTCAATAATAGGAACATTATTTGTGAAGGTAAAAGATGGTGGTTCTCCACATGCTGCCTTAAATATTGGAGAGTTCGGCTCAGCAGCATTAATGTTGATTGCATCTTATTTTATCATTAACGCTATGTTACCAGAAACTTGGATTTTAATTGAAGAACAAGATGGAAAAAAAATAGAAACTACCTACAAAGCAATGGGTGTATTTTGGGCTACTATTGCAGGTTTGGTAGCAGGTCTTGCTGTTGGTAAAGTAACAGAGTACTACACAGGCACAGGAACAAAGCCAGTTACTGCTATTGTAGAACAATCTAAAACAGGTTCAGCTACTAATATTATTGCTGGATTAGGTGTTGGTATGATGTCTACAGCTCTTCCAATTATTTTAATAGCTGCTGCGATTTTGGTATCTTATAACTTTGCAGGTTTATATGGAATCGCAATTGCTGCAGTAGGTATGTTGGCAAATACTGGCATTCAGTTAGCAGTAGATGCTTATGGACCTATTTCGGATAATGCTGGTGGTATTGCTGAGATGGCTGAGTTGCCTTCAGAAGTTCGTGAGCGAACTGATAAATTAGATGCTGTAGGTAATACAACTGCAGCTATTGGTAAAGGATTTGCTATTGCATCTGCTGCTTTAACAGCATTGGCATTATTTGCAGCCTACATGGAAACAGCTGACATTAAATCTATCGATGTTTCTAATCCTAAAATTATGGCTGGATTATTAATAGGTGGAATGTTGCCATTTGTTTTCTCAGCAATGTCGATGAATGCAGTAGGTCGTGCAGCTATGGCTATGATTGAGGAGGTTAGACGTCAATTTAAAGATATTCCTGCATTAAAAGCAGCATTAGAAGTAATGCGTAAGAATAATTCAGATATGTCTAATGCTTCTGCTGAAGATAGAAAAATATTCGATGCAGCTAATGGAATAGCTGAATACGATAAATGCGTAGAAATCTCTACACAAGCATCAATCCGTGAAATGGTTGCACCAGGTTTATTAGCAATTATTGTACCCGTATTAATTGGTTTTATCGGGGGACCTGAAATGTTAGGAGGTTTATTAGCAGGTGTTACGACTTGTGGTGTGTTAATGGCAATTTTTCAATCAAATGCAGGTGGTGCTTGGGATAATGCTAAAAAGATGATCGAAGAGCAAGGGATGAAAGGAACAGAAGCGCACAAATCAGCTGTTGTTGGTGATACTGTAGGTGATCCATTTAAAGATACTTCAGGTCCGTCATTAAATATCTTATTGAAATTAATGTCAGTTGTAGCATTGGTTATTGCTCCTTCCATCGCTATGAATGGAACTACAAACACTGAGGCAGTATCTTCTGTTGAAATTACAATGGGAGATGAATCTGGTATTTATTTTCTTGAAAAGTTACAGTTAGAATTTAATGACAATGAAGAGTTCGCCAATGTAAGTTTCTTTTTAGGTGAAGTAAAAGAAGGAAAAGGTGTTAATAAATTCAATAATTCAAGTGTTTCTTTTTCATCAAGTAAAATTCCAAATCATGATGGAACTTATAAAACAAAAGGTCAGCTGTTGGTAAATGAAATTCCATTAAATGCGTTATTTACTTTTAAGACTAACAATGGTTCAATTGAAGGAAAAATGGATTTGAGAGAGCCTCAAAAAATAATGGATAAGTAATATTTAAATATAATAAAAAGCCCACCAATATGGTGGGCTTTTTGTATGTATTGATTTTTTGTTTAAAATAATCCGTTTATTTCTGCGTCAATTCGACTAATTATAGCCCCTAGATCCTCTTTGTTGTTATTAAAGTCAATGTCGTCTACATCTATAATTAATAATTTCCCTCTATCATATTGAGAAATCCAAGCTTCGTATCTTTCGTTTAATCTAGTAAGATAATCTATGCGTATAGAGTTTTCGTAATCTCTACCTCTTTTTTGAATCTGACCAACTAAATTCGCGACAGATGACCTTAGATATATTAATAGGTTTGGAGGCGGAATAAATGTTTCCATTAACTGAAATAGTGAAAGATAATTTTCAAAGTCTCTAGAGCTCATCAACCCCATTGCATGTAGATTAGGTGCAAAAATGAAAGCATCTTCATAAATAGTTCTGTCTTGAATTACATTCTTTTCACTTGTATGAATTTCCTTAACTTGTCTAAAACGACTTTTCAAGAAATACACTTGCAAGTTGAATGACCAGCGTTGCATATCTTTGTAAAAGTCATTAAGGTATGGATTGTCATCTACATCTTCGTAATGAGCATCCCATTTATAGTGTTTCGATAATAGTCCTGTTAAGGTTGTTTTTCCTGAACCGATGTTTCCTGCTATAGCTACGTGCATTTAAATAAAATTTAGCCACTAATTTAATAGAAATTCTACTAATTCAAAGCTTCATTATTTAAATTCAACAAGCTTTCTAAATGTATTCGCTCATTGCTAAGTCTAGGTACTTTAAATTGTCTTCCAAGCTTACCTTGGCTTTTCATCCATTGGTAAAATAAGTTCTTTTTGGCAAGGTGTACTTTTGGTTCTACTAGTGCAATGTTTTTATATCGTTTTGCTTCATAGTCAGAGTTAACAGATTTTAATGCGTCGTCTAAAGTGTATGTAAAAAAATCTAGATCTTCAGGCGCACTTTCAAATTCTATAATCCACTCATGGCCACCTTTTTTTTGCGACTGCATGTAGATAGGTGCTACAGTGTATTCTAATACATTGGTGTTGGTTTTTTGACAAGCAATAGAAAGTGCTTTATCTGTGTTGTCAATTATCAATTCTTCTCCAAAAGTATTTAAGAATTGGCTGATTCTTCCTGTAATTTTAAAACGATAAGGTTGATTTTTTGTAAAAGTTATAGTATCGCCAATAAGGTATCTCCAAAGACCAGCGTTTGTGGAAATAACAATGGCATAATTTTTACATTGTTCCACTTCCCAAATCGGGACAGTGTTTCTCAGATCATAATCATCCATTGGAATGAATTCATAAAAGATTCCATAATCTAACATTAAAAGCATTTCATCACAATTGAGTTTTTCTTGTATACCAAAAAAACCTTCTGAGGCATTGTATGTTTCTAGATAGTTTACTCCATTAGGTAGCAGCTCTTCAAACTGTTTTCGGTAGGGGCTAAAGCTAACACCACCATGCATATAAAGTTCTAAATTAGGCCATACTTCATGGATATGCTTAGCGCCTGTTATTTCTAAAATTCGTTTAAATAAAACAAGCATCCAAGAAGGAACTCCAGCTATATTAGTTACATTTTCTTGTGAGCTGATGTTAGCTATCTTTTCAATTTTTGCTTCAAAATCATTCATTAAAGCAATGTCTTTACTAGGTGTTCGATGTATGTTTACCCAAAGTGGTAGGTTATCCATAATAATGGCAGATAAATCGCCTTCTTTTGCTTTCTCGTTCAAAGATGCTTCATGTGAACCTCCTAAAATTAAGCTCTTGCCGTTGAAAATGGTTGTTTCAGGATAATTATCACAGTAAATAGAAAGCATGTCTTTCCCTCCTTTGAAGTGACAATCAATGAGTGATTCTTCTGTAACGGGGATAAACTTACTTTTACTGCCACTTGTTCCGGAAGATTTTGCAAACCACTTAGTTTCGCTAGGCCATAAAACATTTTGTAATCCTTGACGAATGCTTTCAATATACTCTTCTAAATCTTTGTACGTTCTTACGGGTATTTGAGTTTTAAATTGCTCGTAGTTTTGAATATTCTCAAAACCGTATTGCTTGCCGAAAGTGGTTTTTTTTCCATTTTCAATGAGTTTTTGAAACCATTCTTCTTGGACTTCGTGTGGGTATTTTCGAAATAAATCAATCTGATGCATGCGCTTACGCATTACCCAAGACATCACGGAGCTTTTGAGTGTTATATTCAGCAATTTTTAGTAATATTAACTTTGGTAAAATACGAAAATTATGCGTGAGAATACACTCAAAAAAATGGAGACACGATTAGCTGATGTTGTTCAGTATTCCTTGTATATCAATGGAGAAAAGCATGTGATGAATGATTTGATAGGAAGTCAAATTAAATTTACTTGGGATGGTAATGTTTTCTGTCATTGTGGCGAGGTAAAGAAAAAATTTTATCGTTCTGGATTTTGTTACAATTGCTATTGGACATTACCACAAGCTTCACAAAGTATTTTCAAGCCTGAACTATGTACAGCACATCTTGATATTGAAGAGCGTGATTTAGAATGGGAAAAAAATTTTCAGTTAGCACCACATTATGTTTATCTAGCTAATTCATCAGGAATAAAAGTAGGCATTACAAGAGAGTCTCAAGGTGTGGTTCGTTGGATGGATCAAGGAGCAAGCCAAGTTATCATTTTAGCAAAAGTGCCAAATAGAAGATTTTCAGGAGATATAGAGGTGGCAATTAAACAGTTTGTGGCTGATAAAACAAATTGGAGAAAAATGCTAACTGGCACACCTGAGTATATAGACATGGTACAAATGAAAAATGAGTTATCAGCTCATGTTCCTTACGAGTTGAAGCAATATGTATTGGATGATAACACAGTAACTGAAATCAACTACCCAGTTTTAGAGTATCCGAAAAAGATTGTTAGTGTAAAGCTTTCTAATAAAACTCCAGTAATAGAAGGTGAGTTAAAAGGACTTAAAGGACAATATTTGTTATTGGACAGTGGGCGTGTATTTAATGTGCGAGCTCATGAAGGATTTTTGGCAGAATTTTCTTGCAAATAGTTAGCTGCTAGGGCTGTTTAGAATTTCAATTCCTCACCAAACTTCAGATTGAACTTTTTGCGAATAAACGCAGTAGCTAAGTAAAGTATGGGTGTGTCAATTAGTGCCATCAATACTTTGAACAAAAACCCATTCATGAGTAATATCCCAAATTTATTCCACTCGATAG
>MDTD01123677.1_pt1 | contig 10105 bp, 7 predicted proteins | sample 811221 | NCBI WGS metagenome assembly MDTD01 (sample SAMN05326646, study PRJNA326480) | marine metagenome | isolation source: seawater | place: Pacific Ocean: South West | collected 2011
CAAGTTCCACTGGACTCCCGCCTGCGCGGGAGTGACGGAAAGTGGAGAGTAATCATTTGAACTGCCCTCATCAAATGATTGTAAGGCAACCCGTGACTCAGGAGAGTCACGGCTTTGTGTGTTTTCAACCCATTGCTTCTCTACTAAACACTGCGTGCTCTTTGCGTCTTAGCGGCTTGAGCGAAGCGGGCGTGAGACACTGTCTTGGTTGATGGGTTCATTTCATCCATGTGTCAGCGAATCAGTATTACTGCTCGATGATATCCAGGCCGATATCCAGCGTGGGGGCCGAGTGCGTGATGGCTCCGACGGAGATGCGATCGACACCGGTTTTTGCGATGTTGGCTACGGTATCCAGATTTACCGTTCCCGACGCTTCAAGCTGGACATGGGGTGCCATCTCATCACGGATGGCAACGGCTTGCTTGAGTGTGTCACAGTCCATGTTGTCGAGTAAGACCATGTCCACGCCACAGTCCAGAACGCGCTTGAGTTGTTCGAGTGTGTCGACTTCCACTTCGATGAACTTGGGCGGATTCTCGGTTTGACGTACGGTTGCAAAGCTGGCTTTGAGTGCATCACCAAGCTGCTCAAGCGGGATGTGGGCGATGTGGTTGTCCTTGATGAGGATGGCATCGTAGAGACCGATGCGGTGATTCTGCCCGCCGCCACAGACGACCGCATACTTGGCTAATGACCGCAGGCCGGGGATGGTCTTGCGGGTGTCGTAGATGCCTGCGTTGGTGCCTTCGGTGAGTTTGACGAATTGCCAGGTCATTGAGGCGATGCCGGAGAGGTGGGTCATGAAGTTCAGCGCGACACGTTCGAAACTCAAAATGCTGCGCAACGGCCCGGTGACGCTGGCAATTTCGCAGCCGGGGGTGAGGGTGTCACCATCTGCCATGTGTTCGGTGACTTCCAATTGTGTGTCGTAAATGCGTGCGACCCATTGCAGCAGGGCGCCGCCACAGAGCTTGCCCTCCTTGCGGGATCGGAAGATGGCCTTGGCCATGCGGGTGGGTTCGATGAAGGTCTGGCTGGTGATGTCGATCGACCCCGGCCCCATGTCCTCTTCCTTGGCATTCTGGATCAGGAACAGACATTCGGTGGGGGAGACGTATTGTGTGATAGGCAGCATTGGGTTTCACTCTTTCATGTCGAAAGTAACACGATACGACAGTTCGCCCAAGGGTTCAAAGATCACCCGGTCGCCCACTTGCATCTTGAACTGTGAAAACAACTCACGCCAACCGCGAAAACGCAGGATTTTCTTGGGTGTGATTTCGGTTTGAATCGCTTGTTGGTTGGGCAGTTCAAGGGTGAGGCAATCGCCGATCTTGAGTTGGTCCAGGTGTCTGGCCATGCTGATGTAGCCGTTCTTCAAAGCACCATCGGTGAGTATCACTGTAAACGGCAGGGGGATGTCCACCGGATCAATCACAAACCATGCAAGCCCCTGTGAGGGTTTCATCGGAGGGCCGACATGCGTTGGCAGGACATCTCGCAGTGTGACAAAGGTCGCATACTTTGCCTTGGCCTTGGTGATAAACCAGTAGTCTTCACTGCCACAGACGCGGGCGTTGTATTGATCATAAAGCTTGCGGAGTTTGGCGGGGGTGAGGTTGTCGTAGAAGTCGATGGTGTCCGCAATGGCGGTGGCACGGAAGGGGCCTGCGGACTGTTTGAAGTAGATCCGCTGGCCGGGTTGAATCTTGTTATACGGAGCAAGAGCGTTGCCGGTGAGTCGGCTTTCCACCGTTTTGATCCCGGAAAGTATCAGATCAAGATATTGTCGCTGAAGGATGGCAATATGCTGATGCATGTTTGCGATTGTAAACGATCTTGCGTGTGAGATGGCGTGTTGTGGGCGAACGGGTTTAAGACATTTTTTAGCCACAGATGCACCAGTTAAAGGCAAATTTAATATTGCGTCATTCCCGTGCAGGCGGGAATCCAGTGGCATTCTGTTGACGCTTGCAAGTTCCACTGGACTCCCGCCTGCGCGGGAGTGACGAGTTTGATGATTTTAACTGCCTTTATCTGTGTCTATCTGTGTGCATCTGTGGCTAAAACTGCCTTGAACACCACGAATATCAATATGTGCAATTTCGCTCACGATTGACATGAACGCTCGCGGCGGAGAATGGGCATTGACTTGATTTTGTGGAATGTCTACCATACCCAAATAGCTTTTCGTACTGGTACGAATAGGGCAAATATTCAATTTTTCAGGAGACGGGCACATGGCGTCCAACGATAAATCTGTGGCATTGGGACTGACCCCGAGTTTTGGTTTTGGTGATCGTATGGGGCTGGCAACGCCGGGACACCTGGCATCCCTGCTGGCTGAGGGCGGCCCGATCCGTGGTATCTTTGCTCAGCAGTCCATCCGTGAAATGAGCCGCACAAAGCGCACGCCCACCGACGTGATGTCCGCTGCTGCCAATGTGCTTGTCGCTGAAGGTTATGACAAAGAGTGGGGCTCGGACGCGGACCATCTCAAGACCGAAGCGGATGTGGACTACACGGCCGACGCCGGTTTCGTGTTCTTCACCATTGATCCGTCGGACTACGTCGATCAAAAAGCGGACAACTACTCGGCGGAACTGATCGCTGAGAAGTTCGCTGCCATTGCCGAGCAGACCCCGTGGACCAAGCAGTACGTCGGCAAAACCCTCAAGCTTGCCAACGGCACGGAGCTCACCTTCGACGAACTCTCCGTCAAGCGTGCAGCCGTCAAGTACGGCAAAGCCATTGCCCACACCTGGAAGCTTGCTGACTACATCAAGGACGTCGCCACCAAGCGCGGTCAGGATTACGAAATCGAACTCTCCGTCGACGAAACCGAACAGCCCACCACACTCGTCGAACACTACATCATCGCACAACAGATCATCGAACACGGCGTCAAGCTCGTGAGCCTTGCCCCGCGTTTCATCGGTGAACTGGAAAAGGGCGTGGACTACAAGGGTGATCTGGCTGCGTTGGAACAGTCGATGAAAGACCACGCTGCCATCGCTCGCGAACTTGGCCCCTACAAACTCAGCCTGCACTCCGGCTCAGACAAGCTGTCGATGTACACGCTTTTCAGCCGTGCGACCGAAGGGCTCTTCCACGTCAAGACCGCTGGCACCAGTTATCTCGAAGCGCTGCGTGTGGTGGCTCGTCATGACGAAAAACTCTTCCGTCAGATCATCGACTTCTCACGTGAACGTTACGACACCGACAAAGCCACCTATCACGTCTCCGCGACATGTGACAGTGCACCGGCCCAAAGCGACGTGGCGGACATTCGTGAACTCGAAGGCCTGTACCTGGAACACTGGGAAGATGTCGATGCCAACAAGCCCGGCACCGGCTTTGTCGCTCCCGGTCGTCAGATCCTTCACTGCACCTTCGGTTCCGTACTCACCGACCCCGTCATGGGCAAAGCCGTTGCCGACCTGGTCAAAGCCGAACCCGCCACGTTCAAGGACGTCCTGGCGCTGCACTTTGGTAAGCACCTGATCGCACTGCGTGCAGGGATGTAAACTCAAAATTTTCTTTTGAACCACAGAGCTACAGAGGCACAGAGAGATAGCATTTTCGAGCTTTTTTCAGGCTCTGTGTCTCTGTGACTCTGTGGTTATTTTTTGTCTTCTGATTCAATGACCAAATTTTGACGAATCCCCCGAAAAACCTATAATCTGCACCCAATGTCTAATCAACCCACGCAATCCGTACGCGCTCGCCTTGCTCTGGAAGACGGTAGTGTTTTCATCGGCACAGCTTTCGGTGATACCAACTCCAAATCCATTGACGGCGAAGTCTGCTTTAATACCTCACTGACCGGTTACCAGGAGATCCTCACCGATCCTTCCTATGCCGGTCAGATTGTCACCATGACCTACCCGCTCATCGGTAACTACGGTGTCAATCAGGAGGATATCGAATCCCGCCAGATTTTTGCCCGCGGCTTTGTCGTGCGTGAACTGTCGAACTTGGCAAGCAACTTCCGCAGCACGCAGAAGCTCGAAGACTGGCTCGCTGACAGTGGTATCACCGGGATCACCGGCATTGACACCCGCGCCCTGACCCGCAAGCTTCGGATCACCGGCGCACTCAAGGGCATTCTGAGTACCGACGAATCCAAGTCCGACGCTGAATTGGTCAAACTGGCCAAGGAATCACGCGGTCTGGTTGATGTCGACCTTGCTTCTGAAGTCTCCTGCAAAGAACCGTTGCATTGGAGTGAGAACCTCGGTGACTGGGTCCCGCGTCAAGGTCTGGTCAAGCACGAACCGGGCAAGTATCCGGTGGTTGCGATCGACTGTGGTGCGAAAAACAACATTCTCCGCAACCTGGTGGATGTCGGTTGTGATGTGACGGTTCTGCCCAACACCGCGACTGCCCAGCAGATTCTCGAACACAATCCCAAGGGCCTGTTTATCTCCAACGGTCCGGCTGATCCGTCGGCCGTGTCTCAGAGCATTGCGACCTTGCAGTCCCTGCTGGGCCAATTGCCGATCTTCGGGATTTGTCTTGGTCATCAGCTGCTGAGTCTGTCGATGGGGGCCAAGACGTTTAAGCTCAAGTTCGGTCACCGTGGCGGTAACCAGCCGGTGCAGAACCTGGCGACCCGCAAGGTGGAGATCACCAGCCAGAACCACGGCTTTGCTGTCGACATTGACAGCCTCAAGTCCGTCGGTGGCGAGCCAACACACATCAACCTCAACGACCAGACGCTTGAAGGTTTCCGTCACAAGTCCGAGCCGATCTTCGCGGTGCAGTATCACCCCGAAGCCGCACCGGGCCCGCATGACTCACGTTACCTTTTCGACTGCTTCATCTCCATGATCGAGACCGGCCAAAGCCCGTCGGGTGAACAAATGGACGAAGCCCAGCGTCGTCGAAACGATGTGACGAAGATGGTCGAAGTGTAATCAAACAGATATAACCGCAGAGACGCAGAGAACGCAGAGATCGGACAGGGAAACAAATTTTGATTTTGGCATGATGTTGTTTGTTGAACTTTCAGGTTTGGTACTAAAGTTCATTAGATCAGCAAAGTGAACAATCAATTTTTTAGTTTTCTCTTTCCGAACTCTGCGTTCTCTGCGTCTCTGCGGTTAAAATTTTTGTCCCACAAAGACACACAGGGTAAACACAACAGGGGCATCGCATGAAACCATGGTCCACAGAAGACGCCAAGGAACTCTACGGCATTTCGCGTTGGTCGGACGGCTATTTTTCCGTCAACAACGAAGGCAATGTCTGCGTGCATCCCAAGCGTGACCGTAAACGCGTGGTGGATATCTTCAAGCTCATGGCGTCCATCGAGCAGAAGCATGAAATCTACCCGCCGATGTTGCTGCGTTTTCCCAATGTGCTCGAAGATCGCATCGCCCGGATTCATACCGCGTTTCGTGATGCGATTGATCTTCGCAATTACGAAGGCCAATACAACTGTGTCTTCCCCATCAAGGTCAACCAGCAACGCCAGGTGGTTAATGACGTTTTGAGTTTCGGCAAGCGTTGGCATATGGGTTTGGAAGTCGGTTCCAAACCGGAGTTGCTCATTGCCATGGCCATTGTCGATGACCCGGACACGCCGATCATCTGTAACGGTTTCAAGGATGAGGAATACGTCGAAGCGGTGGTACTCACCGCCAAGATGGGGCGCAAGATTATTCTTGTTGTCGAGCAGTTCCGTGAGCTTCGTTTGCTTGCCAAACAGGCCGCCAAGCACAACACCAAGCCTGCCATCGGTATCCGCGTCAAACTCTCGACGCGGGGTGCTGGCAAATGGGAGGACTCCGGCGGTGAGAAGTCCAAGTTCGGGCTTTACGTGCGTGAAGTCTCCGAAGCGGTCGAATACCTTGCCCGCAATGAACTGCTTGACTGTCTGCAACTGCTGCACTTTCACCTGGGCTCACAGATCAGCGATATCAACAGTCTTAACCGTGGCCTCACCGAGTTGTCCCGCGTGTATGTCGGCCTGCGTGAGATGGGGGCGACCAATGTCAACGTCCTGGATATTGGTGGCGGTCTGGGGGTGGACTATGACGGTTCGGCATCGTCCAACGCCTCGAGCATGAATTACTCGATCCGTGATTATGCCAAGCGCGTCGTAACCGGCATTGCGGATATCTGTGATGCTGCCAACCAACCCCACCCGTCGCTATACAGTGAATCCGGTCGTGCGTTGACGGCATACCAGAGCGTGCTGGTGTTCAACGTGCTGGGGTCCAGTGGCTCGGCCCGTCATCGCATTCCAGAGAAGCTTCAACCCAATGCGCCCACGCCGTTGGTGACGCTGATGCATCTGTACAAAACACTGGGCTCGCAGAGTCTTTTGCAGACCTATCACCAGGCACGCAGTGCGCGATTGTCAACCTTGGAACTTTTCAATCTCGGCAAGAGCACCATCAATGACCGCGCGATTGCAGGGCGGTTGTTCTTTGCCATCTGTGCGGGCATTCGCACGAAGATGTACCAGGAACACGTGCAGCATGCCGAGTTGGTGGAACTTGAAGAGTTGCTTGCAACGACGTACTTCTGCAACCTCTCGATTTTCCAGTCACTGCCTGACAGTTGGGCGATTGACCAGATCTTCCCGATCATGCCGATCCACCGACTTGATGAACGCCCGACGCAGCATGGCGTGTTGGCGGACATCACCTGTGACTCGGATGGCAAGATCAACAAGTTCGTCCAGAACGGCACGTGTACCAACACGCTGCGTCTGCATCCGTTTGACCCGGAAAACAGCTACTATCTCGGAGCGTTTCTGGTCGGAGCCTACCAGGAAATTCTCGGCGATATGCACAATCTATTCGGAGATACGCATGTGGCCCATATCACGCTTGATAGCCAGGGCGAACCGGTCATTGACGAAATCGTCGAGTCGGACACCGTGCGTGAGATGATGGAATACGTGCAGTACACCGCAGACGACATGCAGCAGGCTGTTGAAGCCCGCATCAAACAGGCCCGCGACAATGAGAAACTCACCGAACAGGAAGCCAGTGACCTGCTTGAGTTCTACCGCGAAGGGCTTGAGGGTTACACGTATCTGGAATAGTCTTCGAGATTCATAAAGAGCCGCGCACGAAGTAAGCGGATGTCTTGGCACACCTCATTGAGTCCCAAGGCGTCCGCTTACTTCGTGCGCGGCTCTTTTAGATATTGATCACATCCTTTTTTCTTCGCTTCACAATCGTGAATGGGTTCCTGCAAACGATCTTGTGTATGATGGTCGCTTTACGACTTTATTGGATGACGTCTTTCGTTGTGCTGCTTTGTGACCTGTGTTGCGGTTTCAAACCCACTCGAAATCTGAAATCCAAAATTCGAAATGGGTTCTGATATGTGGCCTGTAATTCCTGATGGTGTTGATCCGAGTTTGTATTACATCTGCGTTGGTTTGGCGGTTTTGACGATTGGGATCGCCAAGGCTGGTTTCGGCGGGGGGGTTGGGATTTTGGCTGTCCCGCTGATGGCAGTGGTCATGCCTGCTGAGCAGATGATTGGCGTGCTCTTGCCGGTCTTGATTCTGGCGGACATCCTAAGCAACCTGCATCATCTCAAACAGTACGAATGGCGATTGATGAAATGGTTACTGCCGGGCATGGTCATCGGCATCGCCATCGGTACGTTCCTGTTTATCCAACTCAGCGGCTCAGCCAACAAGGGCACCATCGACAGCACACTCAAGCTGCTCGTCGGTTCAATCTGTCTGGCGGTGGTGATGCTTCAGTTCTTCAAACTCTTTGGCAAGGAACCGCCGACGTTGCCCAAGCATCCGCTCTCCAGTGTGGTGATTGGCAGTGCTGCAGGTGTCGCCTCGACACTCAGCCATGCGGCCGGGCCGATTGTCAGCATTTACCTGGTTCAGGAGAAGGTTGAGAAACGTAAGATCGTTGGGACGCTGTGTCTGTTTTTCATGATCATGAACCTGTGCAAATTGCCAACCTATTTTTACATGGGCTACATCAACACATTCACGCTCAAGAACTCGATCTGGTTCTTGCCGTTATTGCCGATTGGGACATTAGCTGGTGCCTGGATGAACAAACGTGTGCCTGAGAAACCCTTTGCGATGATCATTTACATCACGGCTGGCATTGCTGCGGCGTTTATGATTTACAAGGTAGTGGTGTAAGGCAGTTTTTTACCGCCAAGACGCCACAGATAAACACAGATAAAAGCGTGATGTCCGTCACTCCCGCGCAGGCGGGAGTCCAGTGGTAAATGCAAGTGTCAACTGTATGTCACTGGATTCCCGCCTGCGCGGGAATGACGTCATATCATCGTTGTCTTGAATCTGTGTTGGTCTGTGTGCATCTGTGACTAAATTGTCTTTGAGCCAGAAGTTTTAAATGAATCCAATTTTTTCTGCCAGAACAACGCATGCCCGGTTTCGGGTTTGAGTTCGTAGCCGGCGAAGCCGCACTTGGTGTAGAGGCTCTGGGCGACCTTGTTTTCGCTGAGGACTTCGAGAGTGAGTTTGCAGCAACCCATCTGTCGGGCTTTGTCTTCGGTGTAGCTGAACATGGCGGTGGCGACGCCTTTGCCACGGTGATCTGCATGCACGATGACGTCGTGGATATTCAAGAGTGGCTTACAGACGAACGTCGAAAAACCTTCAAAGCAAACCATCAAACCCACCGGTGTTTCTTCGTCGAAGGCAAGGATGACATGCGCGGTATCACGCTTGGCAAGTTCGCTGATGAGATGGTCTTTGACGTATGAGCTCAGCGGTTCGTTGCCACCCATGGGGTCCGACGCGTAGCTGTCGAGCAGATGCAGCACAGCGTCTGCATGTTCCGCATCATTCCAATCAGCATCAACGATCCAAAGCATCTCAGACTTTCATTTGTTTCTTGTAGGGAGGGTGGAGCGAAGCGATACCGATCACGGGATGCCATTCACATTTAATCAGTTGAATTGTTGCAGGATCATGGTGGGTATCGTTCGAAGACTCACTCCACCCACCCTACAACAATTCCAAGGCATTTTACACGCCTTGAGCCTGCAGGTCAGCATAACGCTTGGCTGGGGCGTCATAGTTGGCTGCACCACTGGGCTCGTAGGTTTCCAATTCAAAGCTGTTGCGGACGATCCGGCGGATGTGGTTCAGATCTTTGATGTCGCCGTTACCCATGGCTTGCGTCAACGCATTGCCGATGGCTGTGGCTTCGAAGGGACCGACGATGACTTTTTTGTTGATCGCATCGGCGGTCATCTGGTTGAGCAGACTGTTCTTGCCACCCCCGCCGACGATGTGCAATACGTCGATGTCCTGTTCGGTGAGATGTTCGAGATCCTGACAGACGTTGCGATAGGTCAATGCAAGCGATTCAAGACACGCGCGAACATAACCGCCGGGCGTGGTGGGTTTGGGTTGGCCGGTCTTCTGGGCATAGTTATCAATCTTGGCGAGCATGTCACCGGGTGATGCGAACGGCGCGTGATCGGTATCGATGAGCGTGACGAACGGCTCGCTGTCGGCAGCCATCTGCGTGAGCGTTGGATAGTCGAGGTCCTGTCCCTTGCGGATGAGGTCGCGTCGACATTCCTGGACGAGCCACAAGCCGGAGATATTTTTGAGGAAGCGGATTTTGTCTTCGACGCCGCGTTCATTGGTGTAGTTGGCTTTGAGTGACGCTTCATTGACGATGGGCTTGTCGAGTTCAGCACCCATCAGTGACCACGTACCACTGGAGAGATACAGCCAGTTGCCGCTGTTGGCTTTGTCGACGGGGACGGAGGCGATGGCGGACGCTGTGTCATGTGATCCGGGGACGATGATATCAATTTGTTCGACAGCAGCTTCCTTGGCAATGACCTCACGGAGTTTACCGATTTTGGTGCCTGCTGGGACGATGTCCTTGAGGAATCCGTGGGGGATGCCTGCTTTGTCCAGCAGTTGGGTGTTCCATTTGCCGGTGTGCGGATTGACCATTTGTGAGGTCGAAGCGATGGTGGCTTCGTTGACTTTTTCGCCAGAGAAAAAGTAGTGCAGCAGGTCAGGCATGAAGAGCATGTCGGTCGCGCCATCCAGCACGCAGGCTTCGGTGGCCTGCTGGGCTTTGAGTTGGTAGATGGAGTTAAAGGGCATGTG
>MDTD01159416.1_pt1 | contig 10105 bp, 6 predicted proteins | sample 811221 | NCBI WGS metagenome assembly MDTD01 (sample SAMN05326646, study PRJNA326480) | marine metagenome | isolation source: seawater | place: Pacific Ocean: South West | collected 2011
AGAAAAAAATGCAAAAAGTTAAGACGGAATTCTGGAAAAAAGAATTTTTATGGCCTCTTCCTAAAAAATTATTGCGACCATTTTGCAGGTGCTCAAAGATCCGTATCTAGCGTTAATAGTCCACTCATTGCTAAGGATTTATTTTCTTCGCCTGAAATTAAGGCTAATTTAAAAGGTATTCCTTTTGAAATATCTAAAGAAATTGAAGAATATATGAATGACATATTTAAGAAATCCCCTTGGTATCATCCAGATGGAATGAAGAAGGTTAAAGTCAGCTTAACAGGATTCTTTAAAAAGAGTACCAGAATTCAGTCATTTAATAAAACACATAGCTATACCGTTTCAATTCCTTATACTGCGATGGTTCCTGAGTTTAGAACGAGGCAAGTTCCCTATTCCACAACCCAATATACTTGTTCTTATAATTATGACTACGGACAGACTTGTGCGAATATACCTGTAACAAAGTATAGAACCGAATTTTACACTGTAAATGTACCTGTTACAAAATATAGAAAAGAAAGAAGGTTTTTCCCATATATATCAAAAAGGTATTATCAAAGTTTTTTAATGACTCTTAATGCAAGTTTTAAGTTAGGTAAGGACTCGGAGGATCTTAATTACTCCAACTCATTATCTGAATCCGATGAATTTCATGATCAAAGCCTGCCCAAAATAAGACTTTATAGGGACCCCCTCGAAATAAGTGAGCCTCTCCCATGGCTAAAAGTTAATAGTAAGACGGCAAGTAATAAGTTTTTTAACTCTCTTAAAACTTCATGGGAAAGAAAATATTGTTTTCCAAAAGAAAAAAAGAGGTCTATAGCATCCATTGGTGAAGCGGTTGTAAGGTGTTCACGAAGTAGCTCTTCCCACAGTTTTATTGATGACTGGCATAGACAACTTTTTAATTTAAAAAAGGATCAAGTTGAGTCTATGATAGGCAGATATTCCAAGTAAAAAAAAAATTGAAAAAAAATTAACTCTGTAGATGGTCCTTCCTTTTTTTCATACTATTTTCTAATCATTAAGGTTAAAATGAGTTTGTTTCGGCATCCTTTATGTAAACGTATTTTTAAGGTTCCATTAGAGCTTTTTTGAAACCTTCTATTTTTGATATATCGATATTATAATACAATTCAAGATAGTCTGAAACTTTAGTGATCAATCCCCAAGCAAAGCCTGGTGGCCTTAATGATAATGAACTAAAACTTGTTATTACTTTTCCCTTTACTGTAATTAACCCCTCTTTTTCTTCTCTTTTTGCATTTGTTTCTAAAATAAAACTTCTATTTGCTATTTTGATATTTAAATTATTTTTAAAATTATTTGATTTGAGTTGGAACTTCCAATGTTGTAAAGAATGAGCTTCGGTCTCTATAATTAAATTTGGCCGGATATTTGCCTTTAGTATTTTTGATACCTCTTTATCTCTCATCGGCTCATTACTATCAAACTTTTCAATCGGAACACTGACTTCAATATAATAGCCAGTGTCTTTCCGCTTAAACCTGGCCTTAATTGAGCAATTTATTCCAACTGGTTCCAATGATTTAAATATCAAAACCTTCTTTTTGGTTTTCCAGGCGACACAATGGGCATCTTCAAAAGAAAAACCTTCGTTTGATGCGTTAGCCAAAAAAGTAAAGGAAAAATAAATTAAAAATAATTTTATTCGTGATAGTTTAAAAGCAATCATTGCATTTCCCATTTGGTCTAAATGACTAAGTTCATGAAATGTCTATTTGAAAATTCATGTGTATATATTGTATCCTTCAAGTATGAATCAACAAACAGAATCGCCAGAAAACTTTCAAAACCATGTTTTTGAAAAGAAAATTGTAGTTCCTCCGTCAAAATTAAATCAATTTTGGGAAAAACTCAACTTCAGAGAAACTTTTGTCGATGCCCAAATTTTTCCCTACAAAGTTGAATTTGCAACCGGTTTGAAAAACGGTACTTTTCAAGCAGGGGAATTAAATATTCACCACGGGCCATTTTTGAGCGTCCATGGCTCTATTGGACAGGTTTCCGGAAATTATCGTGATCTTAATTACTTTTATGGCTCTTATGCTTTGAGTTTTAGGCTTGTTAGGCCGACGAGACTCGAGTTTTTTAAGGAAGATGACGGTATACGTTTAAAGCTTCATTCTTTTGTTAAACCTTGGTTTGCCCCACTTTGGAATTTTGGTAATAGCTTTTTTTGGCGGTTTTTCAATGTCCTTTGATGGGTCTCACCGCATAACTTTAAGGTTTATGAATGACCTATACTGTAGAGTTTGTTTGAGTACTGAAGGGGTAAAGATTGATTTGGATTAAAGAAAGTCCCACATTCGGCTAAACAGGTTCATAAATCCTTAATAATTAAGGGTTATTCAAATCAATTCAAGGGACCAAAATTTACTAAATATCTATAAACTCGCTACATAACCTTCATTGTATTAGTTAAATCTAATCGTGTTTTGTTCTTTTTATCTTTAAATTGGGCTTCTCCTATTTTACACTCTGACCATGATGACAAGCCTAGCCATATTCAACAGTACCGCTTTTTTAATTTACGGGCTCCTCTGTATCTTCACGAAGCATATGGTTAAAGAATTCAAAGAGTTTGGTTTAAGCAAGTATCGTGTCTTAACGGGTGTATTAGAAATCTGTGGGGCCATTGGCTCCTTAATAGGATATTTCTGGAATCCTTATCTTTATATTTTTTCCACGTTCGGCTTAACTCTGCTCATGATACTTGGAGTTTTTGCAAGAGTGAAGGCCGGGCAACCATGGCAAAAATGTATCCAGGCATTAATATTTTTCTTTTTAAATGCCTTTCTTTTCCATCAAAAATTCATGAATGATTTTTCTCATATTTTATGATGGTCTTTGAAAACTGGCCATCTTGCCGAGAATAGTCAGTCCTTAACTGCTATTAAACTACAATAAGCATCTGATATTAGGCCCAGAGGAGTAAAAAAATTCTTTTCAATGAGTGTAAGGCCGTTTTCTTTAAAATAATCTTGATATTGATAAATGGGATGAATCGGATTATTTGTGAGTAAGTTGAAAAACAAAGACGCTAGCCTGAAATGAGTTTTTTGAACAAACTTATTTATGACTCCACCCGAAGGCGGGGAAAAGTCTCCAATAATAAGTTTACCTCCTGGTTTTAAAAGAGAAACGAGGTGAGCTAAGGCCTTTGACATGTCGATTTCTTTAAAGACATTAAGAAAGAAATTTGCCACTACGACATCATAGGTTCCTTTTAGTTGATGATCAAAAATATTTTCATGATATATCTTTAAATGACTGTCAAACTGATGCCCTTTAAATTTCTTTACAGCTTGGCCAATCATCTTTCCGGACAGCTCAACAATGGTCACATAACTTTCTTTATTAACCGCCAAAAGAGCATCTTCACCTCCACCAGATCCAGCGAAGAGAACTTTTTCATCTTTCTTAAAGTGAGGAACTTGGGACTTTTTACAGGCCAAGATTTGACCCCCACTAAAAAAGTGAGCGACCTTTTCGTAGAACCATGCCGTTGAGTCATAATTATTATCTTTTCCCAAACTTGCCGCTTTTAATTCCATCCTTTTATAACTCCTGTCCCTTTCAAACCAAACAATAGGCTATTAAAAGTTGATACTTCTTTGTTACAAACGAAAACTTTTTTCGTGTGTGCTTTATAACGGCTCTTATGAAAAGCTAATGGTTTAAAGCTATATAAAAAGTTGCATTTTTCATAAAGAAAACCTAAAAGATAGCGCAATATGGTGTTATCGTTATCTCTTTTTTCAATATTGTGAAGAGGGGCCAAGCCTAATGCCAAGACTCTTAGTCCCTCCTTTTTAAATTTTTCCATCGCAGTTAAAACAACGAAGTCCAAAATACCCTGTGGCTTTATAAAAGGGGTCGAACGGAGAATGTTAGCGCATTGACCTATAATTTCTCCATTTTCAAAAACTGGTGTAAAAAACACAAACCCAACAAGTTTACCGTCTTTGTAACAAAAGAACTTCCTTTCTTTCCATGCTTTTCTAAAATTTGGTGGAGCTGTTAGCAACCTCAGCTCTTGAGTTTTGACTTTCTTGTTTTTCATCCATTGCTTTGAAATCTCATAAACCTGATCTTGGTCCACTTCATCCCAGCTTTGTTCTTTGACAACAATGCCTCGGTTACCATAATTTTTTACACTCCTAAGGTATCTCATGCTGCGGCCTGAAATCTTAAAATTCTGTATAGGAATAGTAAATTCTTCCCCGATTTCGTTGACTCTAAACCCTTCTGCTTCTAAAAATTTTGCTGCGGTTTCATCCATTCCTACATATATATTTTTAGTACCATGCTCTTTTTCAAACTCCCTAATTAAAGGAATTATATCATTTCTATTACAAAGAGGTTTCAAAAAAACGAGGTTTGCTTTCCCCCAAGGAAGCGAAACAGGGGAGAAGGTGAGTATACCTTTGGAGGGATCATAGAAATATCTGACATCGTCTTGAAGATGAAAATAAGAATTTGATTGGTCCCCAAATTTTAAGATATTTTCTTTTACCAATCTTTTAGATATTTCTTTAATAGGGTAATTAGATAGCTTAGGTAAAATCTTGCTTTTACTAAAATATTCAGAAGGTTTCATTGTTTTTGGGGGCTCCTAACAATTTAAAGGTAATAAATTGTTTAATAATAATTGGATGTGCCAAGGCCATAGGACTTTTTACAAGATTGGCAACGCTTAAAAATGTTTCAACTAATTCCTTTGAGTATGGTGCTATGGGTGCTAATTTATCCATAAAGTAATGAGAAATCTTTAGAGAAAGGTTCGATCTTTTTCCTGCTGTCATTGGCCAATTAAAGTCTTCACAGCTTGCAAGAAACCAAGCTGGTGCAATTAGTTTTGGTATCTTTTTTCTCATATATTTAGATAAGTTCGAAAGTTCTTTATCCTCAATTTTTGAAAGCTTTGATACACGACTATTAAGTAAGTTTATCTCTTTTATAACTAAACTCATTCCTTGACCGTAAGTTGGATTAAAAGTGCAGACACTATCTCCTATAGATAAGAGGTTTGAGGGAAGCCTCTTAACTTTTTCGTAATGAATCCACCTGTTTTTAGCACCCCTAAAGTGATTTAAAGGACCTATGGGCGTTGCCTTTTTTAATTCCTCATATATTAAGGAGCTTTCAAGTTTTTTAGCGTAATTTAAAAAATCTTCCTGACGCCTAGGCGGGTAGCACTTTGAAACGCCTATGAGTGCGACCATCCATTGACCATTGCCAATATCCCAGAGGCCAGAGGCCCGTGGGTTTTCTGGGGGACGTGAAGCGATCTCGATGGCACTCCAATCTGGATTGTAACCCTTTGGTTTTAAAAATTTCTGTGTTGAATAACCAAGGTATGGGTCAATAGTTTGTATATTCTTTGATTCAATTATTCCTTCTGACTTAAACCGCTTTTCCAAAAAGGAATTCCTCCCCATTGTATCAAGGAAAAAGTCTCCTTTTATGACAATGAGTTCATCTCCTTTTTTTCCTTCGACAGATTCTATTTTGTTGGATTTAAAGTTGAGTTTCCTGCAGTGAAGACTATCTAATATTTTTACTTTTGAGTTTTTTAAAACCCTCTGTAAAATTAAAAAATCCAAAACAGGCCTTTCAGTCGGTCTAATTAGGAGGTTAGATGGAAAACGTGGAACTTTCCCTAAGGGAGAAAAAAGAATGCAATCTTTAGTATAATCGACTAATGGAACTCCTAATCGATCCAGTTCCAAATTAATTCCAGGAAATAACTTTTCTAAGAGATTAAGACCTGAATTTAATAAAACGTGAAATTGCTTTGCTTGGGGTATTCCACTTCTAAAAGTAGGTCTGTTCAAAGATAGCTTATTTCTTTCAACGACTATAACTTGATCAAATCTTTTAGATAGGACTTCAGCTGCAAGAAGTCCCGATATACCTGCTCCGAGAATAACAGCTGTTTTATGCCTGGTTTTTTTCTGACCCACATTTTTCATTTTTATTTTTTAAATAAAATCAAAGCCTTATTCAAGGCTTTTCTTCCAGCCCTTGGACAATTTACTTAGATAAAAGTTCAACATAGTTTTACTTTGTCCAAATACACGAATGGGCCCTCCTTTAAAAACGATTTCTTAGATTTTCACCTTAAAAAAGACATATTTTTAACCATTTTTTTTCATAAAAAAATTTAAATCAAAGTTTAAAAAATGATTATTTCCTATATTAACTCTATTTTTTCTTCCCAATCACCAAGCTATTTTTAATTTAATGATCAACCTTAAATTAAGTCTAATGATTGTTGCGTCACCGTTAAACTGAGGTAAGAAGGCTGATTTGTTTTTTTATAAAAAATTAAGCATGCTCTAATTTTGATAAAATAAAACTTGCTTCTTCATAAATATAAAAAATGGATTCTTTAAAGGATTAGCAAATTTATGGATAAGGTTTTCTTTATTTTTAAAAAATTACAGATGTCATTAGGAGTCTTAATAGAAGAAGCCTTTAGTCCGATAAAATATCTATGATTAATTCTTATTTTCATAGGTTTTTACATCTACTACTGCTTATTTTTTTAAGCTTATTTTTAAGTCTTTTTTCTACCGCCTACTCTTATGAATCACCAAAAGTTAAAGATGGGGTAATTGACCTCTCCTCTTGGAGGGGGGAAACCATTAATCTTGATGGAAATTGGAATTTTTCCTGGAAAAAATTTTTAAAACCTGGAGAAAAAGGTGAAGAGCTGATTAAAGTTCCAAGTTCGTGGCCTAAGCGATTTCAAAAAAGAGGTTTTGGGACTTATGTTCTCTTAGTAAAAGGCCTAAAAAAAGGAAATGGTATTCGCATTAACCGCAATTTTTCCGCAGCAAGTTTTTACGCAGGAGAAAAATTAATTTACTCTTCGGGTAAACCCGGCAAAAATGAGGTTAAAGAAGTACCCGATTTTTCTTACCATGTTGCTACCTTACCAGAAGGAACTTTTCCTTTAATTATCCATATTTCAAACCACTCATATAGAAATGGAAAATTAACAGAATTAACGATTGGAAACTATGAAAGGCTAAGGGAGCAGTTGAATTTTTTTCGCTTAAGCGAATTTTTTCTTATGGGCATCTTATTTGTTATGGGGTTTTATTATTTGGTCATCTATAATCAAAGAAGACAAGATACCACGGCTTTTTATTTTAGTATTTTATGTCTTATCATTCTCGCAAGAACCATGATTAATGGCTACCACATCAATCTATTTTTTGAACCAAGCAAAGAATTTTTTGATCTTTTAGTGAGAATTAATTATATCACGATATCCTTTATTCCCATTGTTTTTCTTTTCTATGCAGCTTCCCTCTTTAAAGATACCTTTCCCAAAAAAATTATAAAATGGTTTCTTATTTATGCTCTTTTACTTTTACCTTTCAACTTTTTTCTTCCAGTATTTCATCAGACAGATGTTCTTTTTCGGTCTTTAAATGAGTTAATTATTATAGCAACAATTATTGTTATTAGTTATCAAGGATTTGTTTGGATAAAGAGTAAAGCCCCATTTTCAAAACCCTTTACAATTTCTCTTAGTTTTCTCATTTTCGCGGCCCTTTATGATTTAGCCGTTGGGAAGGTTGATTTTCTTCCGCCATATCAAATTTCGCCCGTTTTTTTCATATCCTTTATTTTTACTCAAAGCTATATTCTCTCTGTTAAGTTTTCTAAAGCTCTAAGTGATTCAGAGTATTTGGTTAAATTGAAAGAGAGCTATGCCCATGATTTAGAAAACCAAGTAAAAGAGAAAACGAAAAGCATTAAAGGCCTTGTTGAAAATCTCGGTCAGGGATTCATGGTTATTGATCATAAAGGAATTGTCCAGGAGGGGGCAACTGAAATTACCAAAGAATTCTTTAGGGTAAAACCAGAAGGAAAAAACCTTTCTGAAGTTTTAAAACTTGGAAAGGAGAAGAAAGACCTGTTTGAAAAATGGCTCCAAAATATTTGGCGAGGTGTTCTTTCTTTTAAAGATTTAAAGGAGCTTGGTCCTCAAAGTTATGAGGTGGAAAATCGTTATATTGATCTTGACTATAGGGCCATCTATAAGGAAGGTTCTGGTAAAAAGGTTGATAAGGTAATTTGTATTGCAACAGATAAAACAAGACAAGTAAACCTAGAGAACCAACTAGAGCTTGATAAACAGCAGGCCGCTTTTATTACAAGCTGTTTACAAAACCCTGTGGACTTTGTAGATTTGATGGAGGATACCCAAGACCTTCTAAATGATTATTCTAAAATAAAAAATGAAGATAAGGGAGAACTCTTTAGAAAATTTCATACTCTTAAGGCACGCTACGGGCAGTTTGGAGTTAAGAGGCTGACTTACTATATTAATGAGGTTGAAACAGCAATATCCAAAGAAGGAAAAGATTTGGATACGAAGGTTGATACATTTGATAAAGAAGTCGATGATTTTACCAAAGAAAATCGGCTTATTATTGAAGCTGCTAATAAGTTTATGGTCGATGATGGCCATGCTCTTCAAATCACACAAATTATGGAAAAAATAAATGAGAGCGAATCTTTGGATGATTTACAATTTGAACTCTATAAAAATTATCTTCTGACAGATATTAAAGAAAAGTTTAGCCGCTATAAAAATCTTGTGATGGAGTTAGGGGAAGAAAACGGCAAAGTTTTAGATATGAATTTGACGGGAGATAAAGTCTTAGTAGAGTATGCCCGCTTTGCTAATTTTATCAACATCTGTGTCCACCTTTTTAGAAATATGGTGGATCATGGAATTGAAACAGAAGATGAAAGAATTGAAAAGTCGAAGCCTCAACAAGGCTCCATCATAGTGGATTTTAAAAATAACGAAGACTCCTTTATCATATGTTTTAAAGATGACGGACGTGGAATAGACCCCGAAAAAATCAAAAGTAAGGCCCTTAATCAGGGAATCCTTATTGAAAAAGATTTGGAGGGAATGAGTGAAGAAGATCTTTTGGGAATCATCTTTCACCCAGGTTTTTCTACAAAAGAAGAAGTGAGCGATGTTTCAGGTCGCGGGGTAGGAATGGACGCAGTAAAAGAAGAAGTCCTCTCTTTGGGCGGGACGATCTCTGTGAAGTCAACAGTCGATCAAGGAACTACATTTTTGATTGAACTTCCCGTTTTAAGTTAATGTTTTAAAAACCCCAAAATTTTATGTAGGCGCCTTCAGGATCATAATTTTTTAATTGTTTTTCTAGGTTGAAATACCTTTTTCCTCTTGGGTCGCTTCCTACGCCAGCAAGATACATCCAATTTCCATAGTTAGAATATACATCATAGTCTGTTAAGTAGGTTTCAAATAGCTTGGCGCCTATTCTCCAGTCAAGTTCAAGGTCGTTTATCCAAATGCTGGCAAACATTTGCCTTGCCCTATTTGAAAGATAACCAGTTTTAGACAGTTCGTTCACGCAGGCCCTAAAAAAAGGAGGCCCCATTTGCTTTAATTTATCAATATCAATAAAAGATGATGAAAAATCGGAAAAGTCATGAGGACCTTGAATCCCATTTTTTGAAAAAAAATGGGTAGTATGTTTTTGGTATAGCCAGTAAAAAAATTCCCGCCAAAGGAGTTCAAAAATAATCCAATAAGTGGATTTGTTAGAACCATTTAAATTTTCGTAATCTTTTACTTTGTTATAGAGGAATTTTACATCTAAAAAACCACTTGAAAGGTGAGAAGAGAACTTGGTCGAAAAATCTCTTCCAAGGAAGCCATTCCTTGTCTCAAAGTAATGTGATGGCAGCTTTTTATCATCAAAATAATAATCTAGCTCTTTAAGGATTTCTTCATCAAATGGCTTCACAGCATCTGTATAATAATCAGGAAGAAGTCCCTCTATTTTTTTTCTAAAGGGAGTAAAGGTATCACCGACTTCAAAGGGAATGGTATCAAATAATCTATTTTGATAGGGCAAAATTGCGTTTTTGAAAGCTTTCTTTTCTAAATAGGAGTTCCACGCTAAAATATCATCGCTTCCTTGTGGTTCCAAATTTTCAGACCATTTCACATAAGGGTACTTATTAGTAAGGTTATTGAAACGAGACTCATAATATTTTTTTTGGG
>MDTD01041234.1_pt1 | contig 10104 bp, 5 predicted proteins | sample 811221 | NCBI WGS metagenome assembly MDTD01 (sample SAMN05326646, study PRJNA326480) | marine metagenome | isolation source: seawater | place: Pacific Ocean: South West | collected 2011
TCCTATACTGTCGGTGAAATTATCTCCGTTAGACCAAGAGATCAAAACTGGAGAAGCATTCCCAGTAATTTCTGTAGAAATATATGCATCATCAGATTCAAAACAAGTACTGTTTTGAAGAGCATTTAAAGAAATAACAGGATTTTCATGAATCTCGATAACAGCAGATGTATCCAAGAAACAATCTAAGCCAGGAAACGTGATAACAACAGAATAGCTTCCAGTATCGCTTAAAGTAACATCTCCAACACCTGTAGAACTGCCGGTAGACGTAAATGAATTGGGCCCAAACCAATTGTAATCCGCAGCAGCAGAAAAAGAAGCGGTTAGTTCTAACGAATCCCCTTCACAAACAGGTGGGTTATAAGTGATTTCTGGAGGAGGACATCCCGAAACATCTATATATAAACTATTACTAGCTGTAAGTGGGCAACCATTCGCATCTAATAAATCTGATGCACCATCATTAGTATATGGGTTACCTGAAATAGACCCTTCACCAAAAATATATGCTACATGTTCCAATGTAGAATCACATTGGAACATTAAACAGTCATCTACAACAGTAACTAAAAATTTAACAACGGTGCTATCTGCACCATTTGAAGAAGCTGCAACCTCGCCCCCATTTAAGGCATCCGCCCCATTACCTACTCTTACTTTTATAGAATTTGTAGCCGCATCGTACTCGGCCTGATCATCTCCTGACACATCAGTCTTGAGTCCAGAGTTTGGACCGAAATCAATCGATATTGAATTGGGCACATAAACGGTACGCGGATCTAAGGTATCTACAATAAAAGTGTTTATTGCGAGGTCTGATCCAATGTTTTTACCAACCAATGTGTATTCGAGTACATCCCCAGGAGCCACCAATCCACCATTTAAATCATCGATGTAGACCGAAGCCCGTAAATCAGGTTCATAAATATCTATTGCCGATGTTAATATGCGACACAATATATTCTCTGAAGAAGTTTGAACTCGGATGGTGGCAGAATTTGCATTGTTGCCTATATAATTGAACGAGGAATTATCTGGTAAAAAAATTGCTGCATCATAACCTAAAGTATTGTTTAAGCTAGGGTTACGATATGGCGTAAGAATAGCTCCATAGGAGATGGTACTATTGAAAAGATTATTTGCAGGATGTAAAGCATCCGAAATTTGAACATTATTACCTGCACCATTAAATCTCAATTGATCTCCACTAGCACCACGATCCCCCTCAAAAGCAACAACCCCCAACTCGAAATTAACAGGACCAGATAACGGCGTATTGAAACCTGAAATTGGAATATCCAAAGTATTTCCTACTCCTATATTTCCAAAACCATCAAACACCGTCAGGTTTCTCATTGAATTGTAGATATTTCTATATACAACCACTATGGTCCATCCTCCAAAAACATTCCAAGAATTTTCGGTAACCACGTTTGCAATTGTATATCGGGCATTTCCACCAAACGTCTGTACCAAACTAGTAATATCCTTAAAACAATGGTAGCTTGGGTGACTGATTCCAAAAGCATCCACCATTTCATCAGCCGTAAAATCTATGTAAGACGAAGAATTTACCTTCATTTTAACGGTATTCCTGGTGTTGAATCCCGATACTGAAGAATTGATTTCTGCACTCCAATACAAACCGGCCCAAAGAATCTCGCTACAATCCTCGAGAGCCAAGCTATCGCTGCTGGACATAAAAGTCGATGGGTCTGAGTCGATATCAACATAAGACATTGATGAAAAATCTTCGTTGGATCCACTTCCATTTGGCGGCATTTGAGATTGAGTCGAGGAACATCCACTAGAGGCACCACAAGACACAGAGACATTAGATAACATTCTAATACCTCCCTTTTGAGATATTCCATAACGGATATCAAATGGTTCAATAAGTTGTGCTGATAAATCGAAACACAAAAAATATAAAAATCCACAAACCCAAAATAGTTTTTTTAGAAATCGAAGATTCAATATTTGGCTATTGCTCAACAAGAGTTTTTTTGTCAATTATAATTTTAGTCTAAAAACGAGTATTCTACTCAAAAGTTGCTATTTCATTATGCCTAGATAACAATAACGTCATATGTAACTAGGCCAGAAAAGAGAAAAAGGTTACTCTAAAAGCTAAAACAAGCTCATCTGCTCGTCACTATTGGGCTTATCTTTGGGTGGCTTAGTCAAATCCCACTCAATCGTATTTGAGTTATCTGTCGTTTTTTCCTCTAACTGTTTCTTGTTTTGAGTTGATTTATCCTCTTTCTTGGAATCTTCATTTTTAGAAACTTTCGGTTTTGTCTTTTTTAATTTGACTTTTGGTTTCACTTCAGGGGTTGGAATTTTGACATTTTCTTCAACTACCTCTTTAATTTCTTCTATTTGACTTTGGTTGTTATTGCTAGCCTCAACAACATCTGGCCATTCAAGAACGCCTTTATTTACTTCATGATTCAACAGAACCTCTTTCACTTTGTGTTTGGTTAACTGATTTCCCTGAGCCTTCATTCCCTTCACCTCAATCAATTCATGAACATACAGAACTTTATCTGGTAAGTTCTTAGTCTCCTTTCGTTTTTTGTTAAATACAATCGTAATTTCAGGCTGATAAGCTGTTGAAAAACATGACAAATTAGAACCCTGGGCATCACCTATGAAACCAACTCGTTTATCGCTTGTAACTTCGCAAAGAAATCGCTTAACGTAATGCATGGACTTCTTACCATCAAAGTAAATAGCAGAAATGGCATGATTAGGATGCCATTTTTCTAAATGGACCATATCCTCATCAAATCGCGTTGACAAATCAAAACTACTCAAACGGTAATCACCATTATCATAGATACTTAGGATCTTATCATCCCCTTTAAAATCCCCTATGAACTGACCTCTTTCTTCGTCATTTAAACGATTCACTGTTTGATCGTACCATATTTTCCTTGCCGCCAAGGTTGACCCACCTATCTCTTTCTGTACAACTTTTTGAATCAATTCCCTCGTAACTCTATTTCCTACTGATTTGCGACCTTTAATGAGCAGGTCGCCAAAATCAACTTCAAATTTTGTTTTTTTCAGATGTGGCCTAGGACGTAATATGACGCTTACAACCTCTCTCTCTCCATTAGGATGAGCAGAAAAATAATGGACTCGAGAAGATTTTGATCCTTTTGTCAAATCGTATTCCGTATCACGAGTAATCGAGTTGACATAAAATCTTTTCATCATAGACTGTCCTCCCTTTCCATCTTGATAGATCATATGATAGATCTTACGTTTATCTCCTTTTTTCCATACATAGGCATAAATCAAATCCTTCCCAACAAACTTCTTATCAGCAACTTTAGTAATCATCATCTTTCCCGTAGAAAAGAAACAAATTATATCATCAATTTCCGAACAATCACAAACCGTTTCACACTTCCTCAAACTATGTCCAATAAAACCTTCTTTAAAGTCAACATAAAGCTTCTTGTTGGCAATGATCACTTTTGATGCCTTAATATTATCAAAGGTTTTTATCTCTGTCTTTCGCTCCTTTCCTTTACCAAAATTCTTTTTGAGCTCCTTAAAATAGTTGATTGCAAATTCAACGAGATGAGCTAAATGATGTTTGACCTCTTTAATTTGCTCATCAATCTTAAGCAAATTATCATCCGCTTTATTGGAGTCAAATCGAGTAATTCGAATCATTGGAATTTGCGTCAGTTTGTGTAAATCCTCATCAGTAATCTCACGAATTAACTGCTTTTTGAATGGTTTGAAAGATTTATACAAATAATCGTACAAAGATTCTTTATCGGAATACTTCTTAAAATCAATATACATTTCATTATTGATGAATATCTTTTCAAGAGTGGCAAAATGCCATTGGCGCTCTAGCTCTTCAAGCTTAATCTCCAATTCTTTTTTCAAAAGTGCAACGGTATTATCGGTAGACACTTTTAGTATTTCAGAAACGCCAATAAAAACAGGTGTTTCATTGTCTATAATAGAGGAATTTGGGGAAATGGAAACCTCGCAATCCGTAAAAGCGTAGAGAGCATCAATAGTTTTGTCTGGAGAAACACCTGTTGCCAAGTGAATGATTATTTCAGCAGATGATGAAGTGTTGTCCTCTATTTTTTTGATCTTAATCTTCCCTTTATCATTCGCTTTTAAAATAGAATCAATTAATGAAGTTGTAGTTGTTCCATAAGGCACCTCGTTGATAATAAGTGTTTTAGAGTCTTGTTTCTTTACCTTTCCTCTAACTCTAATACGCCCACCTCTTTTGCCGTCATTGTAGTTGGAAAAATCAGCCATCCCCCCATTGGGGAAATCAGGATAAAACTGAACTTTTTTACCCCTTAAATGATTGATTGAATTGTCAATCAATTCTATGAAATTGTGAGGTAAAAACTTACAAGCCATACCTACCGCGATCCCTTCTGCTCCTTGAGCAAGAAGTAACGGAAATTTCATAGGAAGTTGTTCAGGTTCTTTATTTCTTCCATCATAACTGGATAACCATTGGGTTGTTTTTGCATTAAAAGCGACATGCAAAGCAAACTTGGAAAGTCTTGCCTCAATATATCTTGGAGCAGCTGCTCCATCACCAGTCAAAGTATTGCCCCAGTTCCCTTGACAATCAATCATAAGGTCTTTTTGGCCAATCTGTACTAAGGCATCTCCAATAGAGGCATCTCCATGAGGATGATACTTCATTGTATTTCCGATAATATTAGCCACCTTATTATATCTTCCGTCTTCCATTTCTTTCATGGAATGAAGTATTCGTCTTTGAACAGGTTTTAATCCATCAAATAAACTGGGAACGGCTCTTTCAAGTATTACATAGCTGGCATAGTCTAAGAACCAGCTCTTATACAAGCCGCTTACTGGAACAACGCTATCGTCTAGTTTTTTATTTTCGAAGGGATTGTGTCCTTCTTCAGGTATTTGCTTGTCGTCTAAATCCTCTGACATAATTTACGATGCTATATCTATTTGAATATTTGTCTCTTCATCCTTTTCATCTGAATTCATAGCCTCTGCATGGTCTTTTTCAACCCTCAAGTTATCAATAATAAATTCCTGCCTCTGCTGAGTATTTTTACCCATAAAATAAGAGAGTATGGAATCTATCGATGCATCATGGGAGAGTATCACAGGCTCTAATCTCATTTCTCCACCAATAAAATGAACGAATTCGTCTGGAGAAATCTCTCCCAAACCTTTAAATCGGGTAATTTCTGCACCTCTACCAATTTCTTCAATCGCTGAAATCCTTTCATCATCAGAATAACAATAAATGGTTTTCTTTTTGTTTCGAACCCTAAACAACGGTGTTTGGAGAACATAAACATGATTTTTCTTAACCAAATCAGGAAAAAACTGAAGAAAGAAAGTTAATAGCAACATTCTAATATGCATGCCATCTACGTCGGCGTCAGTTGCTATAACAACTTTATTATATCGAAGGTTTTCCAAATCATCTTCAATATCTAAAGCTGCTTGTATGAGATTGAATTCTTCATTTTCATATACGACCTTTTTAGTTAAGCCATAGCAATTCAATGGCTTTCCCCTCAAGGAAAACACAGCTTGTGTACCAACATCTCTGGACTTCGTAATGGAACCACTTGCAGAATCCCCCTCAGTAATAAATAGTGTAGTTTCTTCCCTTCTATCATTCTTTTGGTCAGTTAGATGGATCCTACAATCTCGTAACTTCTTGTTATGCAGATTGGCCTTTTTAGATCGTTCTCTTGCAATTTTTCGGATTCCTGCTAAATCTTTACGTTCCTTTTCAGATTGCTTTATTTTATTCTCTATTGTTTGAGCTATCTCTGGATTTTTGTGTAAAAAATTATCGAGCTTGTCTTTTAAAAAATCGTTAATAAAAGCACGCATAGATTTACCTCCAGGTTCAATTTCTAATGACCCTAATTTTGTTTTTGTCTGAGATTCAAAAACAGGTTCCATGACTTTTACAGCAACCGCGGCAACAATGGATTGGCGAATATCTGAGGATTCATAATTCTTACTAAAAAAATCCTTGATTACTTTAGCTACAGATTCTCGAAATGCACTTTGATGTGTTCCGCCCTGAGTTGTATGTTGACCATTTACAAAAGAATAATAATCTTCACCATAGGTTCTTCCATGAGTGAATGCCACTTCAATATCTTTTCCCTCTAGATGAATGACAGGATATAAAGGATCACCATCCATGTTATCGTCTAGTAAGTCTTTTAGACCATTTTTGGACTGAAATTTCTTGCCATTAAAATAGATGGCTAAACCACGATTCAGATAACAATAATTCCAAATCATTTTTTCAATGTAATGAGTCTTAAAGGCGTATTTTTTAAATACAGTATTGTCTGGATAAAACTCTACATGAGTACCATTCTCCTCATCTGTCTTTTCTAGCTTTGTCTCTTCGATCAACACCCCCCTCTCAAAGAATGCCTTTTTACATTTACCTTCTCTTACTGAATAAACAGAAAAATGAGAAGACAAAGCATTCACTGCCTTAGTACCCACTCCATTGAGACCTACAGACTTTTTAAAAGCCTTCGAATCATACTTTCCGCCAGTATTCATTTTAGAAACAACATCGACTACCTTTCCTAAAGGAATTCCCCTACCGTAGTCACGAATAACCACAAGGCCATCTTTAACGGTGACCTCGATTTTTTTCCCATTCCCCATCACAAACTCATCAATACAATTGTCTATCACCTCCTTGATTAAAACATAAATTCCATCATCAGCGGAAGAACCATCTCCTAGCTTTCCTATATACATACCTGGCCGAAGTCTAATGTGTTCTTTCCAGTCTAGGGAGCGAATATTGTCTTCTGTGTATTGATTTTCAGCCATCTAAAAAATTTGAAATTTGATTCAAAACAAATATAACATTATCAAAGACCCACGTGACTTGTGGGTACTGTAATTATGAACGATAAGTCGTTGAAAATGAGAAAATATCAATTATCGAGTTTATTTCTCCAAAATTCATTTAAAGAAATAATAAGCTTACGGGCCATCGTATTTGAGAACTTTTTAGTCCTATATGACCCAATCCAATTAATCCCTCGAACCGCATTGGTAATAAAGACCTCGTCTGCTGCTAGAAGGTTTTGGGGTAAAATGGAACATTCATAAACTTTCATACCACATTTTAAAGCAAGATTAATGATCTGCATACGCATGGTTCCTGCAAGACAGCCCTCGTCAAGTCCCGGCGTATACAAAACTCCATTGCTCACTACAAAAATATTACTAGATGATGTTTCAAGAATATTTCCTTTAACATCGCTTAGAAATAAATCGTCGAGATTCCTTTCTTTGGCGTTAAGCGCAGCCATCACATAACCCAAACAAGACTTTGTTTTATAATTGGACAAAAAGTTTTTATGTAGCTTAATATCAGAATAAATATCAATCTCTAGACCCTTGGCATTTAACTCGAAATAATTTGCACCATATTCTTCAACCTCGATATAAAAATTACTGTCATTCGATTTCGGCAGATAGGTACCCCCCACCTCTCGATCAACAGACAAGCGACATCTTCCACCTTTTGTTATACCCGATTTCTTTAAAAGCTCCAAGATTCGTTCTTGAAAAAAAGAAGCGGTATAAAAATCAGGAGTTTGAATACCCAAAACCTCGGCGCCTTTTAGCAATCTTGAAATATGATTTTCAATGTTAATCGGACTACCATTCATAATTCGAATGGTTTCAAAAACACCATCACCATACATATAAGAACGATTCTTGGGCATGATCGTTGGTGACGAGTCAGGCAAAATAGTACCATTATTATTGATGTAACATACTCCCATAATCACTGAAATATATTCAGAAACTCAATGCCTTTGTTGGCATCAATCAATAATACAAATAAAATTCCAAATAAAGCACCCCCGAGATGTGCATCATGAGCTATTCCAGAAGCACCTTTTCGCATTGAATAATATTCGATAGCTAAATAAATGGGGCCTAAAACATAGGCCTTTATGGGGATAGGAATGAACATCAACATAAGCTCGAGTTGAGGCTCCCACAAAATCGTTGCAAAAATCACAGCAGAAACAGCGCCGGAGGCGCCTAGAGAGCGATACATTGGATTATCCGAGTTTTTAAAATAGGGAAAGACAGTCGCGGCAACACCTCCTGAAATGTAAAGGATAATATAATAGTATATCCCAACACTTTCATAGGTATTTATCAATTCTGCCTCCAAATATCCTCCCAGATAAAAAAGAGAAATCATATTAAAAACCAAATGAGAAAAATCGGCATGAACGAACACATGGGAAAGAATACGATAGAATTCATTATTATGTTTGACCGCGTATGGAACAAAAAGAAATTGATCTCTTAAATCTAGATTATTTATAGCCTGCCAGGATATCAAACACGTTAATATCACAATGATTTCTGTTATTCCAATAGCCATACATTACCAAAAGTAAATATTCTTTGCAGGCTTCTTGTTAGATGTAGAGCCTTTATTATTTAAAAATTTTAAATTTGAAAAAAAAATCAAATGATTGTATCCCCATCTATTCTATCCTGTGACTTCGGTAACATTGAAAAAGAAACCAAAATGCTTCATGATTCTCATGCCGACTGGCTTCACATTGATGTAATGGACGGCAACTTCGTACCGAATATTTCATTTGGTTTCCCTATTTTAAAAGCTGTTAGCAAATACACAGATAAAGTATTAGATGTGCACCTTATGATTTCAAACCCTGATGCTTACATCGATGAATTTGCCAAATGTGGTGCTCAAATTTTAACAGTTCACTTTGAAACATGTACACACCTTCATAGAACCATTCAACAAATAAAAAACAAAGGTATGAAAGCGGGTGTCGCCTTAAACCCACACACTCCAATTCATGTTCTTGATGAAATTTTACCTGAGTTGGATCTTGTTCTTATTATGTCCGTAAATCCTGGTTTTGGAGGGCAAAAATTTATTCAAGCAAGTGTCGAAAAAGTACAAAAAATAAAATCAATAATTGATAATAAAGGTCTAGATATAATTATTGAAGTTGACGGTGGAGTAAATCTTGAAACAGGAAAACAACTTGCTGGAGCCGGGGCTAACGCCTTGGTTGCTGGTAGCTTTGTTTTTAATTCCGATTCGCCCTCTCAAACTATTGACAAGCTGAAACAACTTTAAGCTGTAACTCAATGACAATATTATCGTTAAAGTTAATAATGTTTAGGCCCATTCATATCGTTGCTTTCCTAACCTATTTCACATTTTGTGCATCTGCTCAATTTGATTTAGAACAGGAAGAAATTAAGCTTAACCAAGAACTATTGGCTTTTAGATCCGAATTCACCTCGAATGGAATGGATATTGCAAGTGAAAATTTCTCTGCCAAAATGAAAGTTTTTTTAAACCAAGAAGGGGCTTTCGATTATGAATTCAAACATCTCGAAACTGTTGCCATTATTGATAGCCCGGACAAAAAAATAAGAATCATTAACTGGAACATTGAATACCCTGATTTTTCTTATTCTTATGGGGGATTTGTTCTTGTAAAGCGCAACAAAAAAGTAAGCATTTATTCTTTGACAGATGCCCTTGATCCTTATGAGCCAAAACCAACATCTAAATTAAGTGCTGATGAGTGGTATGGTGCACTCTACTATAAAATCATCCCTTTTCAAAGATCGAGAAAAACAGAATACCTTCTTCTAGGTTGGGACGGAGGCACAACAGGAAGTAATTTTAAAATCATTGATGTGCTGACGATTTCCAAAAAATCAATAGGTTTTGGAAGCCCAGTTTTGAATAACAATAATAAAATTTCTAATCGAATTATTTTTGAATACGCCGAGAGAGCACAAATGACAATGCGGTTTGAAGAAAAGTATGGGAGAATCGTGATGGATCATCTATCTCCTGAAGCAACTTCACTTGAAGGATTGTACTCATACTATGTCCCTGATTTATCTTATGATGCATATATATATGACGGTGACTACTGGAACTTGAAGGAAGACGTCATTGCAGTGAATTCTCAACAAGAATCAGCAAAAGACTTTATACAATTAAATCCAAGAACCGGCAAATTAGAACGCAAA
>MDTD01049657.1_pt1 | contig 10104 bp, 10 predicted proteins | sample 811221 | NCBI WGS metagenome assembly MDTD01 (sample SAMN05326646, study PRJNA326480) | marine metagenome | isolation source: seawater | place: Pacific Ocean: South West | collected 2011
CTGGAAAAATGGCGCGCCCGAGAGGAGTCGAACCCCTAACCTCCTGATCCGTAGTCAGGCGCTCTATCCAATTGAGCTACGGGCGCAAATACCAATGATGGCGAGGGCGGAAGGTAGGCAATTGGTGAGTTCTGTCAAGTGGGCTTGCCGACCAACACGGCCCCTCCAGGTATTCCCCTAGTCGACTTGTCTTTCTTTTAAAGAGTGGGTGCGTTCAACGTCGCTGTCTGCGACATTTCCCTTGATTTTGAGGGTTCTATCCCTAGGTTCGGCCCCCCTCGAGCTCAGAGTTTGAGGATATGTGACGGCTGTTGGAGCCCCATTGTCGTCGCAGAATGGGGCAAATGTCGGAAGGCAAATCAACCAACAACCAACCTTAACAGAAAGAAAATGAGTAACGAAGCCGTCGCGGGCGCGACGATCAGTGCTGAACTGGACGCACTGATTGATTCCAAATTCCGCGAATTTAAAGAAGGTTCCATTGTTAATGGAACAATTCTCGACATCCGCCCCCAGGTAGTGATTGTCGATGTCGGATATAAGTCGGAAGGGGTAATCCCGGCCTCTGAGTTTGAAGATGACGAGATCGAGGAAGGAGACGAGGTAGAAGTTCTTCTCGAGCGTCTCGAAAATGACGAGGGTATGATCGTCTTGTCCAAGGAAAAAGCCGCGCACAAGCAGAACTGGGACAAGATAGTTAAGGTATTTGAGGACGGGGGCCTGGTTAAAGGAAAGGTTAAGAGCATGGTCAAGGGTGGTCTCATGGTGAACGTCGGAGTCGAGGCCTTCCTGCCTGGCTCTCAGGTCGACATTATTCCTCCAAAAGATTTGAATGAATTTGTCGGCAAGATCTACGAGTTCAAGATCGTCAAGGTAAACGACGAGCGGCAGAACATCGTATTAAGTCGCCGTGAGGTTATTGAGGCCGAGCGCTCGGAGCGTCGGCAGCGTTTCCTGCAGACCGTCAAGGTTGGAGACAAGGTCACAGGGCAGGTCAAGAATCTTACCGACTTCGGTGCTTTTGTGGATCTCGAGGGTATGGATGGTCTCCTGCATATCACTGATATGAGCTGGGGTCGAATCAACCACCCGAGTGAAATGCTGAGAATCAGTCAGGAGATTGAGGTGCAGATCCTTGATGTGGACCGTGAGAAGGAGAGGGTATCGCTTGGACTGAAGCAAATGACTGACAATCCGTGGGAGGATATTGAGGCGAAGTTTCCGATGGGATCACACGTCAAAGGTCGGATCACCAAGTTGCTTCCTTATGGAGCCTTTGTGGAATTGCAGCGTGGAGTCGAGGGTCTCGTGCACGTTTCTGAGCTCTCATGGGTCAAGAGGATCACTCGCCCGAGTGACGTGCTTGAGCTGGATCAGGAGATTGAGGCGGTCGTGCTTGGAATCAGCATTGAAGAGCAGAAAATCTCTCTCGGTGTCCGTCAGTTGGAGCCTAATCCATGGGATGAAATTGAGGGCCGCTACCCGATTGGCGCCAAGATCAACGGTGCGGTTCGCAACCTTACCGCCTACGGAGCTTTTGTAGGGCTCGAGGAAGGTATCGACGGGATGATCCACGTCTCCGATCTGAGTTGGACTCGTAAAATTAACCACCCCAGTGAAATCCTGAAGAAGAACGAAGAGGTGGAAGCCATTGTTCTCGCTATCGACAAGGAGAATCAGCGGGTCTCATTGGGAATCAAGCAGCTCGATACTGATCCTTGGTCCGATATTGATACCAAGTTCAAGGTTGGAGACGTTGCGAAGGGAACCGTAGCTAAGATCGCCAGCTTTGGTGCATTCGTCAGCCTCGATGGAGATATTGATGGCCTGATTCACATATCACAGTTGAGTGAAGAACATGTCGAGCGCGTGAAGGATATCCTTAATGTTGCCGATGAGGTCGAAGCCCGGGTGATCAAGGTTGACAAGATTGAGCGTCGGATTGGACTGTCCATCAAGGCGGTTGAATACAGCACAGAGCAGCTCCAGAAGGAATCTCAGAGCTTCGAGACGCTCCGCCCATCCAGCGACCTCGTAGGACTGGAGCAGGCCTTCAACCTAGCAGCAGCTACGGGTGCTCCTGCAGAGGAGGAGTGGAGTCCGAGTGGAGCCCCGGAATCCGAATCCGGAGAGGAAGAAGAGAAGCCCGAGTAAAGCTTGCGTTCTCAGAAATTTAACGCCCCGGGGTGACTAACGACGCCTCGGGGCGTTTTCGTGCAATGGAACCCTCCATTAACCCCCAGGTCTTCTGGGAGAGACCGTATACAGGTTCCCTGCTGACGCCGGTCCTCCCTGCGTCCGGCTGCAGTGGTCTGCAGTGAGGAGAGAGGACCTACTCTTCGCTGTCAGCCTTGGGCTTTTTTGCCCGACGCACCGCGCCGAAGCGCTTCTGGAACTTGTCGATGCGTCCCTCGGTGTCAACGAACTGCTTCTGACCAGTGAAGAACGGATGGGAGTCTGCGGTGACGCCGATCGAAATGACGAAATGATCCACCCCGTCGACCTGCTCTACACGATCGGACTTTGCGGTTGAGCGTGTGATAAACTGCTTACCGGTGCTCATGTCCTGGAAGATGACCGGATTATATTCTGGGTGTAGATCCGCTTTCATGAAATGGCGCCCTGAGTGGCGGGCGGGGAGAATGCGTGATCTCATGCAGGTGTCAAGAAATTGAGCCCATTACGGACTGTTTTGTTTGGGTTTAAGGATAAGGAGACGGGGTCCGGCCCCTGACTCTGTAGATCGAACCAGAATAGTATCACTTCCGCCGGTGAGATCGAAAACAATGCTTTCTGAGCCTCGGAGGACGTCAGGAGGCAGGAGGATGTCGAATGATGCGCCAGAGGGAGCTCCCTTCGTAGCGCCAATGGTTTTCCCGCCAGATTGAACCCTTATGGTGCTCCTCGTTCCTCCGCGGGCCTGGGTAGTTACTCGTAGGACGACCCGCTGATTTTCAGCGATCGGGGGTGGAGACCCAAAACGCCGGAACTGAAGCCGCAGGCTTCCTTCACTGCTGGGCTGGGAATTGATGGGGTAGTATCCAAGTTCTCTCGCTTTGGATGTGGTGATTTTTTTTGACCGATACTCTTCCCAGGTCAGTGGCGCGTGGTAAATAATCCCTGCTGCGACATCACGGGCGCGCAAGGCCCGGGTGTATTCAAGATCAGCATTGGAAAGAGCACCCAGCTCCACTCGAAACTCGCGTCCCTTGCGATCCTTGAGGTAGAGGGTCTTCTGATTCGACCATTGGTATGCTGCCGTGAATGTTCTCCCATCCGTGTAGTGCCATACACGAGTTTGGCTCGCCTCTGTCAGTGGACCTCCGATCAGAAGAAAAAGAGCGAGTGAGGCTTTGAGGGAAATGCCCATCTTTTGCGAGTCTCTGGTCAATTAAGTGCTGCCCGTGCGGAAGAGATAACGTCCATGAAGTTGTTCGCCCAGTTGTAGACGAAGTGACGCCATGTGAGTTCCGGAGAGGCAAGGCAAAGCAGGCCTGAGAGTAGCAGGATGTTCGAGAGGTAAATCAGTGAGAGGGAAAAAAATGTTCCGTTTTCCTTCAGGTCGGGCTGGTCACGGGGAATGATCCAGAGCGTCCACAGCAGGTGAAAACTCCACGTGGCTCCAATCAGACCGTAAAGGAATTTTTCCTGATGAGGAAATGCGAAGATCAGGCCGAGGCCAGCCATAAGGAGAAAGGCTACAACTGACCAGAAGGGGATGAAGTAGGGTGAAAGAGCGATCAGGATATTGGACTTGTTAGTCACGATGTGCCCGCCGTCGAGTCCAACGCGAAAGCCGCTGACCCGGCCAAGGCACAGATAGACAAAGACAACGTGGGTCAGCTCATGGCCCAACACGTAGAAATAGAGAAAAACCGGTTGAAGGAGCCTAGTGAAAAACCAGCCCAGATAGAGGACGAAGCCTACGGTGAAGTAGAGAAACGCATTACTGCGCCAGAATTGGAGCCAGAAAGAAGTTCCGTTGCCATCCTCTCCCGCAAGGTGAAGGTGAGGGTTGAGTATTGTGACAGTGGTAATGAAGCAGAGCGGCAGAAGAGCCACTCCGGCCAGAATGCGAAGTGCTCTCGTCGGCCAGCCGAGCTGGGTCTCATTATAATGAGACTCGGCGATAGCAGATTTTACAGAGGTGAGTCCGCGCCGGCGCCACGAGCGCTGGTTGGCCCGGTGTCTAGCTCTTCGATCTGCTTCCCGGAGTGCTTCCCGGAGCGAGGGATGGTTCGCTTTCAGGTTTTCGGCTGCCCGTCTGAGATGGAGTTGTTTTCGGCGTCTTGCCACGCTGGCGATGAGATAATAGATATTTTATGAAAGTTAAAGAATATTGGGCCGATGCTGCTGCCTTTGCACACTCAGCACCTGCAAGAAGGCCCCTATATCATGGTCCGAGAGAAAATAGCGGCAATGCTCACCGAAGAGCTGCGTCTGGGATTTGATTGACGTGGAGTTTTGGACGGGTAGGCCTGATGGGAAACCCAAGTCTCAATCCCATGTCCAGCCTCCCGTCCTTTTACCTCCGCCCGCTAGGGGTTATTCTCCTCGGAGCCCTTTCTGGACTTGCTTCGGCCCAGGTTCGGATCACGACATTGCTCTCTCTTTCAGAAGAACCCGCAACTAACGTTCTCAATGTCACTCTCTCCGCTTTTGGCATTGAAGATGAAGAGAGTAGTGACCTCTCTGGAGCAGTAGAGGCCACTCTTGAGGTAAATCCCAGGACGGATGAGGTCTCGATGCTGACTATCAATTCGGCAAATCTTACCGCAACAGATATGAGCTTCTCTCTGGCTATTGGTCAGATCAGCGTGGCAGAGGTTAGCCTTAACGGAATTGAAGCTACGATTGCTACCTCACAGGCGGGCTGGGTAGACTCTGCAACCGGGCAGTTCGATGCCGGGGAGCATGAAGTCACCTTGAGTGAGGGAGTAATCACGGGGTCATCTGTTGTTGGCGAGGTCAACGAAAACTTTTCCGAGAGTCCGGTTTCAGGAGCTGGATCAGGGACAGGGGAGGTGGCGCTCTCCCGTATGGCCATCCAGGGTAATACCGTAACCTACAACGTTGTCGTGATTTTGCCGGTTGAGTTCAGCAATCCGCTTCAGGAGGGAGTGGATGTGAGAGTGAACTCAACAGTGAAGTTTGAGGGTGAGATAGAGGTTCCGCTGGATCCGTTTGCAGCATGGGCGGAACTGCAGGGTATTCCCAATGCTCCTTTCGCAGGAGATCACGATGGGGATGGAGTTTCAAACGGACTCCTCTGGGCCCTTGGGTATGATGCAGATGCTCGGCCCAGGCTCTTTGCCCCGGATCCTCTGATTCCGGGTCAGGTGGACATCATTGTAGAGCACGGTCCAGCAGGAATCCGGGCGCCGATCCTCGTAGAGGGGAATTTCAATCAGGCCGGATGGACTGCGCTGGATCCCTTCCTCCTCCTCGGGTTTGAGAACCCTGTTCCTGTCGGGGAGATCCTACCCACGGTGGTCCTTCTATCAGGGGACCAGAATTTTATTCGGCTCCGGGTAGAGAAGCCATGATCAGAGGGGATGGAATCAGCGACCAGAGGTTTCCCAACCTCAGGCCCTCCCGGCGTAACTCCCGTCCTCGGTATTAATCTTGAGGATATCGTCGGGTTTAACGAAAAGTGGAACCTGCACTGTAGCTCCGGTTTCAAGGGTAGCAGGTTTGGTGGGGTTGTTAGCAGTGTCGCCCTTGATGCCTTCCGAGGACTCCGTCACTTTCAACTCGACAGTGGCAGGCAGGCTCACGCTGACGGCATTCGCCTCAATAAAGAGAATTTCGACTTCCTGCCCTTCCTTGAGAAAGCTCCGGCAGTCCGAGACAAGGCTCTCGTCGAGGGTAATGGTTTCATAGGTCTCCAAGTCCATGAAGTGTGCCCCCGATGGATCGGAATACGAAAATTCCAGCTTCTGCCGCTGGGTTTCCACGATATCGACCTTTTCCGAAGAGGCAAAGCGGATCGTTTTCTTGTTTCCGGAATTGAAGGAGCGAATCGTCGCTGCGATGAGGGCGTTGCCCTTGCCAGGAGTTCTGTGTTCGATGTGAAGTACGACGCCCATGTCTCCTTCGTAGCGGATGCACTGGCCCTTATTCAATTTGGTCGCAACGACTGCCATTGTTAAAGTTGGTGGATTGAAAGCCCGTCCGATAGGGATCGGGAGCGGGGTTTACCCTTCCCTGAGCGAGAGGGCACGAAGAATCTTCGAGATTTTCTAATCAGAAAACAGGATATCGCATATTGCTGCCGGATTTGGGTGAATTCTTTGAGCGGAGGTTAGCCAGCTTAAGCTAGGTTTGAGCCTTAGCGATAGTCAGAACCCTCAGCGCTTACATCACAGGATTTGATGAAGGCCAGGAGCTCGCTTTTCATGCGGGCTGTTACCTCAGGAGAATCGGTGGCGATGTTTTGCGTCTCAAAGGGATCGGCCTCAAGGTCATAAAGTTCAAATTCTCCTACTGGTGTCTTGCCATTATCCGAGCGACGACGGCTGAGGCCTCCAGCGTTGTGAACAAGCTTATAGCGGTCGTCGACGAGGGTGCGGTCCTTGCCGAAGCGAAAGCCTATAGAGCGATTCCGCTGATTCTGTGTCCCCTTGAGAATTGGAAGAATATTGATGCCGTCGTATGGACGTCTGGCAAGTGGGAGGGCAGCAACGGCAGAAATTGTAGGAAAGTAATCGCTACTGACACATGGCACCCTGACTTCACGGGGTTTCAGGATACCGGGCCATTCGATGAGGGCTGGAACACGCAATCCTCCCTCGTAGAGACTGCGTTTGCGTCCCCGGAAATCACCGGCAGTCCCCTGTGAATTTCCACGCGGCCCCGGATTCCCCTCCGGACCATTGTCACTCGAGAAGCACAGCAGGGTGTTGCGCTCGATGCCTAGCTTTCGGAGGTGCGCACGGAGCCGCCCCATCTGGGCGTCGAGGGCAGTGATACAACTAAAATACTGCTGCTGATTATCGGGCAGCCCTTGGTAGTGGGCCTTCATATACTCGGGATGACCAACAACCGGAAGGTGGGGAGCGTGAAACCAGATTGCGATAAAGAAGGGGGTTTTTTGTTTGGAGGCCCGGCTGATGAATGGGAGAGCCCTGTCCATGACCATCTCGGAGGTGCAGCCTTTCAGGGGTTCAGCGAGGGGGTTTCCATTGTGCCAGAAAAGGGCTCGCATGTCTCCCTTTCGAGCGGCCGCACAATGTCCATTCTCAGGATCGTAGGGGTTGTAAGTGGCGATTGAGAATTCGCTGGCAAACCACTCGTTGAAACCCGCCATCCGTGGAGTCATAAAGTTCCGCCTCGGTTTTCGCCCGGCTCCCTTGCCACTGAATTCAGGACTGAGGGTGCCGAGATGCCATTTGCCAAAAAGGCCGCTGGTGTATCCTTTCAGGGAGAGAAGCTCCGGGAGGCTGATCTCCTCCTTGCGGAGGTGTCCCGTATTGGCGGTCGGAATACCGTAGCGGAAAGGATTACGACCGGTCAGACAGCTGCCGCGGGTTGGGGAGCAGACTGGAGCTGCCGCGTAAAAGCGGGTGAGCCGAACCCCCGCTCCGGCCATCTCATCGAGATGAGGAGTAATAATCCTTGGGTGCCCATTGAACCCGGAGTCTCCCCACCCCAGATCATCAGCCATGCAGAGGATGAAATTGGGGGTGTTAGTCTCTTCGGCAAAAGAGGGAAAGCCAACGAGAAACAGGAAAGGAAGAAAAATCCGGATCATGGTGATCGAGTAATATACTGTGAGGGTTGACAAGAAGGGTGGCTTGAGGCCGGATGTTTTACGATATGAATCGATTTCTTTATTTGCTGCCAGCGCTGCTGTGCGGAATGAGCCCGCTCAAGGCTGATGACTGGCCTCAGTGGCTCGGTAAAGGTCGAGAGGCAACATGGCATGAGGAAGGAGTGGTTCGGCGATTGCCAGAGAAAGGGCCGGCCGTTCTCTGGCGAGCAACAGTGAGCACCGGGTATTCTGGTCCGGCTATTTCCAATGGAAAAGTCTACCTGATGGACCTTATCATCGAAGAGGGGAAAATCGTTAATAACGCGGGAGCGCAGGCAAAACTGTCAGGGATAGAAAGGGTTCTTTGCCTGGATGCATCAACGGGAAAAATACGTTGGGCGCATGAAGAGCGGCGGCATTATGAGGTGTCATATCCCGGTGGCCCTCGGGCGACGCCCACGGTTGCAGGTGACCAGGTTTTTAGCCTCGGAACTATGGGCCACCTAACTTGTCTTTCAACGGACGGAGAGGTCCAGTGGCAGAAGAATCTGAAGAAGGAATACGGCGCACCTCTGCCAATGTGGGGGCACTCCTCTCCTCCTCTGGTTCATGGCGAATTACTCATCTGCATGGTTGGAGGTGAGGGATCCCTGATAGTGGCTTTTGATCGCCGGACAGGCAGGGAGGTCTGGAGGAGGCTCTCTGCGGGTCACTGTGGCTACTGTCCTCTTCAGGTTATAGACCATGGCGGAATCCAGCAGCTCATTGCCTGGCATCCAGCCGGGGTAACGGGCCACGATCCCGAAACTGGCAGGGTATATTGGACTGTGCCTATAAAGCCGACGAATGGATCAGCGATAGCGATGCCAAGAAAACTGGGCAACAGGCTGTTCGTCAGTGGATACAATCGTATCGGAGGAATGATCGAATTAAGTAACGAGCGTCCTAGGGCGAGGATTTTGTGGAGGAGTGGTCCGAAAGAAGGGGTATACCCGGTCAATAGTACGCCCTATCTTCTGGATGGTATCATTTATGGTGTTGACGTCGACAAGAGTGCGTTGATGGCGGTAGAGATGGACTCAGGAAAGCGCCTCTGGGAAAGTCGTGCGCCCTGCCTGTCCAAGGAAATTGCTGGCCGTTCCAGAGTTCCACGGTATGGAACTGCCTTTTTGGTCTATCATCCCGGCAACAAGCAATTCTGGATCCTTGGAGAAATGGGGGACCTTATTGTCGCAGAGCTTTCCCCGCAAGGATATCGCGAGGTGAGTCGCGCACGGGTTCTGGAGCCAACTAACACTTCCGGCTCACGCAAGGTGCTCTGGAGTCATCCCGCTTTTGCCATGCGTTCAGTTTTTCTCCGAAACGACAGGGAGCTTATCCGGTTAGACCTTGCTGAGTGAGAGAACTCTGATTTGGGTGTTGGAGAATGCGGATAGTTATATATCACTGAGTCCTCCAGCGTAAGAAATCTAAGACGTTATCATGAAGCCAATCACCGTTACTATTCTGTTGTTTTCCCATCTTCTGGTCCTTCCATGTGTGGCGGATGATCATAAGGAGCCCGGCTGGAAGGATCTTTTCAATGGCAAGGACCTCAGTGGATTTACCCAGCGCAATGGGTCTGCTACATATGAGGTGGTAGACGGGACCATTTTAGGAACCACCGCGAAGGGAAGTCCCAACTCGTTTCTGTGCACAGACAAAAAATATGGAGATTTTGAGCTGATGTTTGAGGTCAAGTGTCACAATCGACTGAACTCAGGGGTGCAGATCCGGTCCAAGACCAAGAATGATGACCCCAAACAACGGGTGAACGGGCCGCAAATTGAGATCGAGGCGAGCGGAGCCAAAGGGGCAGAAGCGGGTTACGTCTACGGCGAGGCCTGCTATGGATGGATGACTCCTGAGAAGAGCCGCAAGCCTCACAAGCACTTTAAGGACGGCGAGTGGAACAAGTATCTCGTAAAAGCGAAAGGTTCTCGAATCCAAGTCTGGATTAACGGGGAGCAAGTTTCCGACCTCGTCCACGAGAAAGCCTTTGAAAGTCACCCAAGTGGATTTATCGGCCTGCAGGTTCACGGCGTCGGAAACCGCGGGCCCTTTACGGTGGCGTGGCGGAATCTCAAGATTCGCGAATCCGAATAAATTCGATGCGCCCAATATCGGGGCAGACGTCAGTCGTAGAGGCTATCCGGGCAGGGCAGGTATTCAAAATCCGCGGGGTGGTGCCGGATGAATCGTGGCTTGATATTGTGTGAAGGAGGATTATCGCTACCTTGGAGGTGAAACCGATGAATCATCAAGCAATGGATAAATACCGTTCTCTCCATGGACTCCCAGAGCTTGCCGGC
>MDTD01008247.1_pt1 | contig 10103 bp, 6 predicted proteins | sample 811221 | NCBI WGS metagenome assembly MDTD01 (sample SAMN05326646, study PRJNA326480) | marine metagenome | isolation source: seawater | place: Pacific Ocean: South West | collected 2011
ATCGGCGTGATCATCGTCAGCGCCGTCGGCATTGACTTCATCAAACATAAGCTGACCTCCAGTTCTGAATAAAAGATCTTGTGCAAACTACAGTTTTGCCTGCGGCGGGCAACGTTCCGTCGTTGCATCACGTCCGGCAAGGTACCGGTGCCAAATAATGTTATGAATTTTCCCGCTGACAAGTCAGCAATAAAATTCATAACATCAGTACGCAGAAAATTGTGATGCAATTTAAATGAATATAGATATCGAAGATAAACTATTTGCTTTCGGTCATAGGACCACTTCCGCTTCCGTAGCACAAAGTGCGAAGTCTGAAGCGGTACATCGCCATCCGTCGTACGGATAAAAGAAGGGAACGGAATCTCTGAAAGGGGGACCATTCAGAAAATTCCGCTCCCCGTAGCTCCCCGGTCCATCATCATCGGGAACCTTATTACCGTCACCTTCCCTCACTTGCTTGTTATATAAGATGCATATTTTTTCCGTTTCTTTGCGCTTTTTTAAAGTTTCAGATCTTTTTTATCAAGAAATATTGATTTTTTACGCATTTGCGGAGTCACGCTGTCAAAAATATTTTTCTCGAAAGATTTATCAAACTTACCCCGTTTTTTAGCTTCCTGCTGAATATATTGTTGCCTCCTGGCCGAGAGATTCCGGATTTCTTTAGTGATCTCCTGCCGTTTTTTCTGCTGCTCCTGAACATATTTTTTAATTTGTGCAGAGGACATATTCTTGAATTTTTCCGGTAATTTTTTTGCATCTATCTTATCAACAGTAACTTTATTACTGCTTATCTGGATAAGCAGATCACAATCTCCTCCAAAATTCTTTTCTCCGGCTTTTGATGTATTAAATTCCATCCTTTGAGCTTTGGCTGCAAAGGAAGCTGATTTTAATTTGCTATTGACATTTGCCTGTTTAGCCACATATTTATGTCTTTTCTCAACATCTCCATAAGGAATTCTGGTTTTATCGAGTTTCGACGACAAATCAGCAATCTTCTTATCGTATGGAGTCGCAATAATGACTGCACCGCCACTTTGTTCTACTTCAAAGAAAGATCCATTGGCATTTTCTGCAATTTCCTGCCAGATCTTACGGGTATCGTTATGTCCGCCGCACAGAACGGTATTAATAACAATATCTTTCTTTTGGGCAATCTTGCACGTATCATTGTATTTTACATCATCCCGGTAATCCATATGGGGAGGAGAATCGCCGACGAGAAAAACAACCCTGTAGGTCTTTTTATCCTTGTCCCATGACATCTTTTCAATAGCTTCGTTTATGCCCTGATTCACACTTTCGGGACGATCTCCTCCGCCAACTGCTCTATATGACATCAGCTTTGTGTAAATGGAATCAATATCAGAAGTCAACTGGTTTAAGTCCGTTATGTAAGCATCCGAACGATCACGATAGCCGATAAGCCCAACCCTTATCTCCGGAGTTGGCTTAGCCTGCGACATTGTATTTACTATTGACCATATTTTTTCTTTAGCGCCTCTAATTAGTCCAGACATACTCCCGGTTGTATCCAGCACGAAGACCAAATCAATCTTTGCCGCCTGTTTAGAATTATATTGGATGATACTGTTTGAAGTATCAGTTTCCGGAGTTTTTTCAACTCCTGCGATAAGCGTTCCCAAAAGTCCTGAGACTGTCGCCAGCACGAGAAATTTTTTTCGTTTTAACAGAGACATAACTTCACTCCTGTCGATTGGTTTTGTGTGATTTTTTCAAATGCTTTCCGCCTTCTAGTTACTAATTTAGGTTCCCTGATAAAAACAGCGTAAAAAGAATGCAAAAACAATGTAAAAAGAATGTAAAGCCACGGCCGGGAAGTTTTTTTGCTGTTCGGTTGAAAAACTGGGAGCCTGCGAGTATCTTACCTTATGAATTATATCAATATAAAAATTAAGGATAGGTTATAGTGAAAGCTTTAATATTTTTAGCCGACGGCATGGCTGATGAGCCGTTGGCCGAGTTAAATGGAAAAACCCCGCTGGAGGCGGCAAATACCCCGGCCATGGACGCGATTGCGGCCGCCGGAATATGCGGCACTTTCCTGACCCTGCCGGAAGGCCTGCCTACCTCATCCGACGTCGCCAATATGTCAGTGATGGGTTTCAACCCGCAAAAATTTTATCCGGGCCGCGGCCCGATCGAAGCAGTAAGCCAGGGCATTGAACTGGCTCCGGATGATATTGCCTGGCGCTGCAATCTGGTCACTGTTTCACCTGACGGCATTCTGGAAGATTATTCAGCCGGACATATCGACAACGAAGTATCATCGCAGCTGATGCGTGATCTGCAGACTGAATTCGGCTCCGACCGTGTTACCTTTCACACCGGCGTAAGCTATCGTAATCTGCTGGTTTTACATGGCAGCAAGTTTTCCGACGCAGTAGACTACTATAAGCCTGATTCATCCCAGGGAATTCATGTTAATGACCTGCGTCTGACTGCAAAAGATGATTCAGCTGAAGCGGCGGCAACCATTGCATTTCTTGAAGAACTCGGCGATAAAGTGGCCGAATTTCTCGCGAAGCATCCGCTTAATCAGGGAAAAAAATCACCTGCCAGCCATATCTGGCCATGGAGTCCGGGCAGAAAACCGGCCATTCCGGCGTTTTCTGAACTCTACGACGGCAAGACCGGCGCGGTAATCAGCGCAGTCGATGTGATTCAGGGGCTCGGCCTCTGTACCGGCATGGAAGTTATCAAGGTACCGGGCGCAACCGGTTTTATCGATACGAATTACGCCGGCAAAGCCGCAGCCGCAATCGAAGCCCTCGACCGGCACGACTTTGTCTATCTGCATGTGGAAGCTATCGATGAATGTTCACACATGGGTGATCTTAAGTTGAAAATGCAGGCGATTGAGGACTTTGACTCCAAAATAGTCGCTCCGGTTATGGAAGCTTTGAAAGGCCGTGAAATCAGATTTGGGCTGCTGCCCGATCATCCGGTCCCGTTACGGCTCCGGGCGCATACCCGCACCCCGGTTCCACTGGTCATTTGCGGCCCTGGAATCGACGGTGACGACGTTCAGATTTACACTGAGGAAAGCGTCAAATCCGGCAAACTGGGATTCCTGAAAGACGACCAGTTAATGCGTAAACTGCTATTCTAAATCTTTCCGGAAAGCGTTATATATGTCAGAGATCAAAAACAAGCAGTTGAAAATATTGACTACGTTGTTTTTGATTCCTGTCTTTACCATGCTTTTCTTTTCTTCTGCAGCGATCTTCAGGGATGCCTGGTTCGATGAATCAATTACGGTCCTGAACTTCATGCTGCTGCCCGGACCAGCTAAGATATACACTAGTTATGTAATCCCGAACAACCAGATTTTCTTTACAATCATCCTGAAATACTGGATCGAGCTTTATTCCTGGTTAGCGGCCCCGGCTACTTACGCCTTCAGACTACCGTCATTCCTCTTTGGAATTGGAGTTCTCGGGATAATTTGTTTCCGTTGGCGGAAACGGCTTGGAACCCCGGCCGCAATGACCGCCGCCCTCACTCTATCGTGTTCTATTCCTTTCATTATATACAGTACCGCTATCCGCGGCTACATGCTCAGTTTTCTGTTGCTGGCCTTAATTCTTGAGGCAGGATACTCTTTCCGAAAAAACAGCAACTGGAAAGCCGGATTGTTATATGCAGTATGCTCGTATCTGGCAGTCCTGACCATTCCGACAAATATCATCGGGATTGGCGCACTGGTTTTATTTCTGCTCTTTGAATTTCACCGTAAAAAGCTTATTTGCCTGAACAGCTTATATCTCGCAGCCTCTCCCCTGATTGCTCTGTTACTGGCCTACGCGCCAATATGGGAAAAGGTTGCCGGAGTAATGAAACTGCGTGAAGGCTGGGGGAATCCATGGAGCGTGACCACAAGCGTATATCTCGCCGTGCTGTACTGCCTGCTGCCGCTTGTTATTATTGCATCATTCGGCTTATTATCCAAACGCCGCAGACTAATCAAAGATTACCTTAAAACCGGCAGTCGCATTCTAATTCTATTGATGCCGCTGCCCTTTATATTCATCAAAGATCCAGCCCCGTTCCCCAGAGTATTTTTTATCTTCTGGGTTGTCTGGCTCTATATTTTTTCTGTCGGCGCAGCAACAGCATTTGCTTATATGAGAAAAAAAATCGGATTGAGTGGGAAAAAGTTATATATGTTCGGAGCAATTTTGGGAGGAGTGATCTTTTCGTATGGGATATTGCAGCAATCAACAGCTCAAGCCGTATCCGGCGCGTTGCTGAAGGAGAACCAGATGGACGACTATTTCTCACCATATTACATGCGAAGTACCTTTAAACCATCGCAAACCGTGAAAAAAATACAGCAGCTGAGTGATGGGCAGCCGGTTCCGGTCTATATCACCTTTGGAGCGGATCCGTGGTCGATCATATTCTACGGTCGAGCCCGGGGAATGGATACAAGGTTATTCGGCTTTGACAATCCGAAATTCAAAATAGATCAGCTTAGACCGGGGATTCTGGCTGTACTGCATAACCAAAGCGATATTGATTATATCCGTGACAAATACAAAGTTAATGATCTGCAGTTGGTAATGGATAACGGATACCAGAGAATATATCTGATCACTTCGGTTGAAGAATAGATTTTATTTAATTTCCTCTCTAAAGCGTTCGATTGCCTCAAACAGTTCCGCCGACAATACTTTAAGTTCACCCGCTTCTCCGGAACGTCCGGCTTTTTCCAGAGCCAGAGCTGATACCCTGACTTGCTCCGCCCCCAGGAAAGATGCTTCGCCTTTGATCTTGTGGGCAATCTGACCAGCGGCTTCTGCCTCATTGCCCGATACTGCTTTCGCTATTGCGTCAAGGTCTCCCCCGATTTCGTCGACAAATTTATGTATCAGAGTCTCAATCAATTCCGGATCACCAAGATTCTCAATCGCTGCATCACGGTCAAAAACGGGAAGGGATGAAGAAGCCTGAGAATTGCTACTTGCAGCCGGACTCTCCTGAGCATGGTCGGGTTCAACCTCTTCCGATGGACCCTCATCCGGTTCAGGTTCCTGAGATGATTTACTTAAATCGGAATCGATTCTGACTTCAAAGTTCTCCTCGGATATATCGGGAATATCTTCTATAACAGAACCCATTTGAGGAAGATGCTTAGCCAACGCGTCCAAAAGGTCGGCATAAACAACCGGTTTTCCAATAATATCATTAATGCCAGAGTCCAGGAATTTCTTGCACTCCTCCTGAGTTATACTGGCGGTAAGAGCAAGGATCGGAATAGAATCAAGACCTTTGTCTTTTTCCATTTCTCGGATCAAAAGGGTTGCTTCGACTCCATTCATGATCGGCATTTGGATGTCCATCAGGATCAGGTCGAATTTCTTCTCTTTGCAAATGTCAACCGCTTCCTGACCGTTAGTTGCAAGTTGCGGGACACAGCCGGTCTTACGGACAAAGCGTTCGGCAATTTTCCGGTTAATATCACTATCCTCGACAATCAATACTTGAGGTACAACGTGCCATTTTATGCTTTTCTCCGCAGATTGAATGTCAGGCGCTTCCAGACAAAATTCCAATGGCAGGGAAACGGTAAAACAGCTACCCTCTCCAAGCGTGCTTTCCAAATTGATCGTTCCGTTCATCTTGGCAACCAGCAGTTTGCAAATGGTCAAGCCAAGCCCGACCCCGCCGTGATTGCGGTCAGTGTCACGTCCACGAGCAAACTTTTCAAAGAACGCCTCCTGATTTTCCGGGGAGATCCCCACCCCGGTATCTTCCACGGCAAAAACAAATTCGCCAAGTTGTTCTTCAATGTGATTAAACTTGACGCTGAAGGACACGCCGCCCTTGCCGGTGTTCTTAATCGCGTTGCTCAACAAATTAAGCATGATCTGGCTTATTCTGATTGAGTCGGCATTAACATAGCGTGGAATATTCTCATCAAAATTAAAGCTAAAGAAAAGATCACGGCGTTCCGCGTGAACCTTGGCAATTCGAGAGAGTTCATGCATTGACTTATGAATATCGAAAGGAGCGATTTTCAGGTCAACATCCCCTTCTTCCAGATTGGAAATATCCAACAGGTCGTTAACGATAGCGAGAAGCAGTTTGATACTGTTGCCGAGGTCATCGAGTAAGATATTTTGCTCAGAATCAAGCTCGGTTTCCTGTAATAACTGGGCCATTCCAAGAATTCCGTTCAAAGGGGTTCTGAGGTCATGACTCATATTAGCCATAAAGAGGTTATGCTGTCTTTCCACCTCGCTGAGATGATCGTGTTCCTTTTTCACTTCAGCTTCAAGCTGCTTGATACACCGGTTCGCCATTTTTATAGAGGATTCATCCTGATGAACTTTTTCGACCAGCTTTCTTACTGCCAAATCCAGCTCTTTCAGTTCTCCACATGGGGAATAATCAGTAGTATTATCTGTATCCGCGATATATTCGCGCATCTGTTTCAAGCTGCGTTTAAGACGCAAAGTGAAGAGAGTCTGCAAAATGATAACGACAAGTGCCACTATCACCGCAACAATCATGGCCTCATTTTTACCGAGGAGACCATTATTGAAAAACAGCGCCAGAAAGATTATTACAACCGGTATAATCACGCCGAATATATGTTTCAAGAATGACATATAATCTCTTTCCGTCTGAATCAGACGAAAATCAACTGCTCCATTTTTTTATACAACTATCAATTTCAGGTTTACGAAACGGCTTGCTGAGAAAATCATTCATCCCAGCCTCAAAACAAAGATCTCTATCACTCCGATGAACGTTCGCTGTCAAAGCTATAATCGGTTTGCCGGTCAAACCGTTTTCCTGTTCATATTTTCTAATTACGCGCGTCATCTCATAACCATCCATGTCCGGCATCTGGCAGTCAGTAAAAATTAAGTCAAAGTCATTATATCTTTCTTTCATAAGCTCAATGGCTTGCCTGCCGCCTTCGGCTACTTCATTGCGGTAACCGAGAGAATCCAGCAGTCGACTGCATATAACCCGGTTAATATTAGTATCATCAACAATAAGAATATTCACGTTATTTTTCTTTTCCGCACCTGTATCTGAAGATTTTTTTCCCACTGCTGCAGCGGCAGAGCTGCCGGTTCTAAGCTGGCGCTTCACATTTCTCAGTTCCTGGGACAACTCTTCGATCTTTTCGTCTTTCTCTTCATTGACCAGTAATGCGGAATACAGCATATTCAGAATTCGCGGCCTTTCCGCACTGATTTCAATTACCTCATCCCCTAACTGCATAACGAGACTTTTATCGCCATTATTGTCCTGATGCATCTTTTTATGACTGACAATATGTGAAATCAGTGATACAAAACGGGGAGTTATCGGTTTTGGAACATAACTGTCCGCGCCGCAGGAAAGACACTTCATAACAATACCGGGAGACGGATTTGCAGTACTGAGCAGTACCGGAATATATTTGAATCTTTCGTCCGCGCGGATGGCGGTTGTAAACTCAAAACCGTCCATTTCAGGCATTATAATATCAGCAACTATTATGACCGGTTCCAAACCAGCCTGAAGCATACCTATGGCTTCCGGAGCACTGGAGGCTACTTTTACCTCAAACATGTTATTCTTTTCAAGTATTACTTGAATACAAAGCGCCTGAGTCGGGCTGTCTTCAACCAGTAATACGAGATTATTCTCTTCAGGCATTAATTATATATCTCCATGTTCATCATATTTTTGTATGCATTCATTTCTTTTGGTCCAGGCTCGTCTTCAGCGAACCTGTATTGGCAGACTTGCAATAAGGACATCTATCACGTGTCTGTTTAAATTTAAGCATTTCCTCTCTGGACATTCCTTTTTTTGCCACCGGCAGCGGGAACACCTTTTTGCATTTACGGCATTCATAAGCCAACCCGACGGCGGCATCGCATTTACTGCATTCAATATTACGGATATTTTTAAACCGCAATTCTTTAACCGTTCCACACTCGACACAAACGACCTTATTCAGCGGTCCTTCAAGCTCGGCAACCGGGACAATTCTGGCATTTAACATGCGGTCGATAAAAATACCAAGTCCAACACATACCGCCAAAACAATTACAAGAATGATAACGGCTGAACGCGGCAGCTTATATGCCTGCAATTCCTTGCCGATACGACGAGCGGTAATCTGGCTGGTTTTAAGAACTGCTTCGAGAGCTTTTTCCGCACTGTTCTTCTCTGCTTGCTGCTCCGCGGAAAGCTCCTGTTCCGCTCTTACTCCGGGAACTTCGATATCCTCGTCCTCTTTAACTGCAGCAGCCTTATGGGTTGAAGCGTATTTGAGGTAATCGTATAATTTCTTGAATACTTCTTCGAGTTCAGGCAAACGCGGACGCTGGTCCGGATCTTTGTCCAGCATCGCGTCAACCGCGTCAGAAAATCCCTGGTTAATACTGTCATCCAGTTCAATCAAAGGCGGGGGAACCAAGTTGGTTTGGCGGAACATGCTCGACGCTGAATTTGAAGCGGCAAACGGGTTTTCCCCGCTCACGGCCTGGTAAAGGGTTACACCAAGGCTGTACACGTCGCTTCTGGCTGAAATATCATGATCCCCGGTCAAGTACTCGGGACAGATATATTCCGGGGTGCTCCACAACTCCATTCCGACCGGAACAGTCGCGCTCTCGCGCGGGATCATGATCCCGAAATCGGCAAGTTTATAGTTCTCGCCGCTGATCATAATATTTTCAGGCTTGATATCAAGATGCAGTGCGCCGTTGGCCTTTACCGCGCTGAGGGCCCTTACAATGTCCAAACCCATTTTCGCAGCTTCCCAGTCAGCCATAGTTCTGGCCCGGAGACGGGACAGGACCGAACCGCCGTTGACATACTCCATCGATAAATAGGCCCGGCTGTCATACATCCCGACATCATAAATCTTGACCAGGGTATCGCAGTCAGTCGCAATATAGGATTTTGCCACTTCAACGAAAGGCTCGGCAATATCCATAACAGCGAAATCACGCTTCAAAAGTTTGATCGCAACTTCACGGTCGTCATTTTCTGAATCGTTAGCGAGGAAAACAACGGAATGAGAACCGTATCCCAATACTTTAATTATCCTATAGCGTCCCGCAAGAACTGTTTTTGTCTTGGCTAATTCGAAGTCATCCTTATGCAGTGCAGCGGTGCCCAAAAGGTTTTTTAGTTTCGCGGCAAGAAACGCGCTTTTAACAGGCTTTGCAAGGTAGTCATCGGCTCCCGCGTTAAGTCCGCGCAAAACATCCTCCTCTTCATCAAGCGAGGAGATCATAACTATCGGGACTGTCACTCCGGCCGGAGTTCTTCTGATCTCCTTACAGGCATCAATGCCGTTCATTACCGGCATGTTGACATCAAGCAGGACCAGATCCGGAGTTCTGCGATTAAATGCTTCAACGGCCTGGCGACCATCTGAACAGAGAATCGCCTGATGCCCCATCAAGTCAAGCATATCTTTATATACTTCACATACGATCGAGCTGTCATCAGCTACTAGTACCAGAGCCATTATTTAACTCCTATCATAAGTTAGAACTTTTTTGATTATCTATATTAAGAAAAAGCAAAAAAATCATTCTGCTTTATATTTTTATTCAACGATAACTTTCTCTATCATATCATAAATTATTAAAAAATCAATTTGGTCGGCCTGAAAGATAACACTGCCAGATCTCTTTATCAGACAAGGCCCGGCGAATAATTACAAATTCATCTATCTTACCGACAAAACAATTAGACGGCGTCAAACTTCCGTTGACCTCATTGCCCATCGCTCCGATAATCGCACTGACATTGACAATAATATCAGTTCCTTCACTGGAACTCGAGCCCGAAGAACTGCTATCTGAAGAGCTGCCGCCGCTGCCCGAGCTATCTCCAGAACTACCTGAATCACCGGAACTGCCGCTATCGCCGGAACTACCGGAGCCACCGGAGCCGGAGGAACCGCTTGAACCGGAGCTGCCGCCATCTGAACCGGAGGAGCCAGAGGAACCGCTTGAGCCGGAGCTGCCGCCATCTGAACCGGAGGAGCCAGAGGAGCCGCTTGAGCCGGAGCTGCCGCCATCTGAACCGGAGGAACCAGAGGAGCC
>MDTD01023604.1_pt1 | contig 10103 bp, 2 predicted proteins | sample 811221 | NCBI WGS metagenome assembly MDTD01 (sample SAMN05326646, study PRJNA326480) | marine metagenome | isolation source: seawater | place: Pacific Ocean: South West | collected 2011
ATATTGCACATGTAAATGGTAATCTAAGAAGAACAGTAACTTCCAACCCTGTTGTTTACAACGTTGGTGGTGGATCTGCTGCTACTTACAGACCAGTTACTCTACAATTTGGAACAGCTGGAAGTGAACAAGAGATCACATTGTCAACAACAAACATTGATCCGACAATCGGACGTGGCGGTAATCCTACAAATGCTGCAAACCTTGTCTGGGGCTTTGATGCTGTTGGAACAGATGTAAACGACAGCTTAAAAGTGACCTTCCAATGGGCGCTTGCTGTTGAAGAAACTGGTAATGATGGTGTTGCAGTTTCTGCGGGAACATTCCCTGCAAAATGGACAGGTTCAAGCTGGAACGACTACAGAAATTCAATTTCTTCTGTAACTCTTACTGATCCGAGAGTATTGACTATGGCTGCTTTCCCTGTCAGCACTCCTGCTGATCTTGAAGGTGATTGGGCTGTATTTAATCCTGATGCAAATACTGATGTTGCTAAAGATGCTGCGATTTCGGTTAATTCAAACAAAGTAGTAATCACAAGTGTAACTCCTTCTCCGATTGGTATTAATGAAGCATTCGACGTAACAGTTCAGCTTCAGGATCAATTCGGTCAGCCGATACTTGCGACAAATACTTTTGAAGTTCAAGTTAGTAAGCACCAAGGTGCCGGTACATTCGCAGCTTCAACAAACGTAATCACAGCAGGTGAAACTTCTGTAACATTTAATGGTTTGACTATTACAGGCACACCTGGTACTGACCATCAATTGATTGCAGATACAACCGGTGGAAGCAGCAACTGGCAGCCGGGACTTAGCGAAAGCTTTAAAGTTCTTGACGGACAGCCTGCTACTCAAGCTAATGCAATCGTATTTAATGATGTTCAAGCTACTTCAATAGATCTAAGCTGGACACTTAACGGTGGACCTGACGGAGCGATTGTTGTTGCTAAAGCTGACGGATTGCTTTCTGATACAGAACTACCGATCGATGGAAATATATATATTGCAAACAGTATATATGGTGCGGGTTCAAGTATTGGTTCGGCTACAGTTGTTTATAACGGAACAGGAACAAATGTTGAAGTTACAGGTTTAGCACCTAATACAACATACTACTTCTATGTATTCCAATATGACAACAGCGGCGGAACTGAAGGTACTGAAAACTACAAAACTACAGCTGCTGCACAGAACCCTAACTCTACAACTACTTTAGGCGGCACTGACGATGATGTTGCTTACGGTGAAAACAACAGCTTTGCTACTTCTAAAGCAATTGGTACTAACACTCCTGTTCGCGGCTTGATTACTGATGCTGCTGATGAAGATTGGTTTAACTTTACGGTTACAAGTGCTTCTTCTAACCTAAGAACACAACTTTCCGATCTTCCTGCTAACTTCAACATTGAAGTTTATGACATCGACGGCAACTTGATCAGACGCGGTATCAGAATGGGAACAGGTACTGAAAGCCCTGTTGTAAACAACCTTCCTGCAGGCACTTATGTCGTCAGGATCTATGGCTTTAATGGTGAGTTCGATAATACAAGGACGTACACGCTGCAAGTTACCACTCGTGGTGATGAGATCTTTAGCGTAACACCGTAACAATTAAAGAAAAAATTAATTGATTAATAAATTAAAAAGGATTTTGAAATGAGAAACAACAAGAAATATCCCGAAAGACAAGCGAGAAAATTCTCAATTGGGGTAGTCTTAAGCCTTACGGTGGCTATGATCCTTTTTGCCACTGAAGTATTTGCTCAGACTTACGAAATGAGTCTCAACCAACGCCGTATGGGCGATACGATTGGGGTAGAAATATGGGTTAAGGACATTTCCGGGGGCGCTTCTGCCGGAAACTTAGGAAACATGTCCATCTGTGTTCAGTATAACGATCAGTTCCTTTCTCCTGCCGGCATTTATAATGTTAATGGTGCAGGGAACCCTTCAGCTGTAGCTGATTCGATTGACTTTGACATGGATATTGCTCAGCCGTACAGAATAATTGAATCGCCGTATGCGAGTTCAATAAATGACTTTACTTCTCTTGATGCGCAAGCTCAAGTGTACGAAAGCGGAACAGTTAAAGTGTTCCAAATGGATGTTAAGACCAATGGCGTTGATCCTTCAGGTTATAAACCGGGTTCAAACGGTAAAGGTACTTTCATCGGAACAGTGAAATTTGGTATTAAAAATCCTGCAAATGCAAGCACTCAGCTTTCTGATGCGGATTTGACAGGCGTTAGTTTCTATACCGCAGAATCAGTTATCACAACTGTTGCTGGCGATGTAGTTACAGGCGACGTTACATTTAACAATCCTAATAACTTCGCAATTCGCGGTATTACGGTATTGAACCCGAATAAGCCGAATCAAGCAGTTAACAGATTCCCTAATCCTGCATTGCAGTCATTAGATCCGAATCAAGGTTATCCTGTTTATTTCGAGCGTTCAGGTTTGATTGACTCTCTATCTACTTCTACATTCAATTCTGCAAATTATGCAAGCACTAACTATGGCGCTCCAAGAGTGGCGTATTTCATCGAATATTCGTTGAATGACGGTGCGGGCTGGCTTCCTGTCGGTTATGTTGCAGAAACTGCTTTGAATGAAGTTACTATGGGAGCTAATATCGGGAATTATGTATCAGGTGATATTGACAAGATCGGAACAACTAACGATCCGGGTTCTTTCTATATTACTGACGGTGCAGGCGATAATGCTCTTTACACCGGCGACGGCTCAGGCTCAATCGGCGACGGTTACGGTGGTGTATTAAGAGTGATCTGGAAAGCTGACGAGAACTTCCCGTTCCGTTCGGAACAAGCCAGATTACGTGTATCTCAAGTGGAAGCTGATGAAATAAACGGTGCTACTTACAGCAGCTCAAGCATTTCATCAAGGAATGCTTATACAAGCTCTGCAAGACGCGATATGAGTGATTACTCTTTCGTTCTTGGTCGTTTATTCTTTGTTCAACTTGATGGTACTAGCGAATATTTCAGAACACAAAGAAACTTTGATAACCCTACTCAATTAACAGTTGAAGCATGGATCAATGTGAATTCAATTCAAGATGATCTTACTGCTGAAACAGGTATCGTTGTAATGTCTTCGGGCGAAACAACTACTGAAGAAGGTGCATGGATGCTTTATCTTGCAGAAGGTAAATATCCTGCATTCCGTGCTCGTGAAGTTGACGGTCGCTCAGGCGGTTACGTTGCGGAACTACAATCGGGTGAAGAGCTTACAGTAACAAGCGATGCTTCTCCGATAAGTGATGCTCACGGTGATAACTGGCGACACATTGCGGCAACAGTTGCTAATGGTGTAGCTAAGCTATATGTTGACGGCGTTGTGGTTGATCAAATTAACAATACTGATGCAATTGATATCAGAATGCCTACCTGGAGCCAACCGATCTGGATTGGCGTTAATCCTAACGACGGCATCGAAGCTACTGATTATCTTCATGCAGGAATTAAAGAAGTTAAAGTATGGAGAAATGCTTTGACTGAAGAACAAATAGCACAAAATATTGCCGGTGTATTTGATGCTGCCGGTGAAAGCGTTCCTTTTGATGAAGTAGCTAAAGATCCAAGAGTTGCTCTTGAATTATACTACACTCTTCAAGCTGCACGTTTGGACGTTGCTTCTGATTTTGTTCTTCAAGACAGCAGAAACCCTATTGATCTATATGATACACCGGGTATATCAGCTGCTTCAACAAACAATTCAATTGAATATCGTCCTGATCGCTCTCATATCCGTTTGGTAGCTCCATCCGGTGGTGAAGGCGTAAGTAACTTGGAAAGTAGTACTTTTGAAGTTAAATGGGCTGCTTATGGTCTTGGTAAAATTGAACCTATAAGTGGTGCAAACCCTTATGGTGATATCCAAATTATGGCAAGCCGCGATGGCGGATTGACATTCTTTGATGCAATTGATAACTCAGCTCCTGTTTCATTCCCGCTTAACAGCGTTGAAATTGAAGCAGGTAAAGCAACTTGGGAACCTTATAACAATATAACTGTTTGGGGACAAGATGATGATCTTCAAGGTATCGTTGATGTTGAAGGCAACTACTCTAAATCAGTGATATTGAGAATAAGCGGTACTGAAGACAGAAATCAATTCGATATCTTCGATCTTTCAGAACCATTTACTGTTGCTCCATTCTTTGCATATGAAAATACTGCCGATACATACGTTGAAGTTGCCGATCCTGATGCGCAGCTTAACCTTAACGGTGGTGTGAATATGTTTGAAGCTTGGATCAGCCCTTACAGATTCCCTGATCAAAATAATGGCGAAGAATACTTCACTATTTTGAGTAAAGGAGCTGAAGACGGTTCTGAAATGCATTACGCATTAAGATTATTGCCTACAGGTCAGCTGCAATTTGCGGTAGGTAACACTGCCGGTGGTGCAACAAGTGTAGTAACTGCAACAAGCAGTGCTCACGCTGATTCGGTAATAATTGCTCCAAATGCAAATAACTTCGATTCAACTTGGTATCACGTTGCTGTTTATACAGACCTAAACAACGGCGGAACTTCTAACTCTGTATATTTCTATATAGATGGTGTAGTTCAACGCCGCGATGCAATTTCATTGCAACTTGGTCCTAACGTAACTGTTGATAACTTAAATCGTTATCCTGCTTATATCGGTGCAGAACCGGGCAACGACAACTCGAATTTTGTCGGTGCTATTAAAGAAGTAAGATTCTGGGGTGGAAATCCGGGCGGACAAGCTCCAAGCGGTAATGAACCTTCTGACCTTACATACTTTATTCAAGGTGCTTCTTCGATCAGAGCAAATGAACTTACTTCCTTCGGTGGAACTGATTACAGCCAAAACTTGGTTGCAGCATTCATTATGAATGGCGGTAGCTTTGTGAATAACGGTATTGCTAAAAGTATTGCTGCATATCCTTCTTCTAAAGGCATTACCGGTGTTATCTCCGGCGAAGGTTATCAGTATGCTTCTACATTCCCGTTCATGAAATTAGTTGAACCTTACTACAGAGAATCCATCCGTAATTCAAAAACTGATGTTTTTGTTCGCTGGATCGGTTTCGACTATAACAGAAATAATGCAGATTCAACATTCCGTAACGGTAACAACGGCTACCAAGCTGATCTTGAATTCTCGGTATTGGGTAGTGGCGGACAAGTAATTCGCCCTCTTCAACCTGTTGCTTCTGAAGCTTACTCGGCTGCTTATGTTAACGCAATGAGTTTGCCTACTTCAAACAACGAATTTGAATTCCTTGGTGCTGCTGATAAATCTCAATTCGCTTTGAATTTGGATGCATCTGTTACAGATCCTGACGTTAATGATGACGGAATTTATAATGACCAAGGTCCTTTCCCTGCAACAAGCCATAACGGTTTGCTTAGATTAACAGGAAGATCTTCTATCAATGGTGTTGTGCTTTCTTACGACAATAACCTTGGTGGCGATGACTGGGGATTTGTTCCTTCATTAAGAACAAGAAGTGATCTGTTTACGGTAACTCCTCCGTCTAACTTTACTGTTAGAGTATTGTTGGAAGGTTATCATACAGGTAGTGCAAGCGGTATTCAAAATAATATCGGAACTACTCTTGATGAAAAAGGCGTTAAAATCTCCCTTTATACAGATAACGGAAGTCAACCGGGTGCATTAGTAAATAATGGAACTGCTGAATCAGTTGACAGATATGAAAACTCAACTACTGCTTTTGATCCTGCTAACTTCAATGCCGGATCTAATAACTTTGCCAACATTCCTTTTGTATTCACATCATTGAATGACGGCAGATATTTTGTAGTTGTTGACCACATCAACCATTTACCGGTAATGTCAAGATTCTCGGCTCCTTTCTTATTCTCAGGTGATGAAACATCAACTTGGGCTGTAGAATCAGGCTGGGACTTCACAAACTGGAACGGTGCATCTTCAGCATTGACTGAAGCAAATGCAACAGCAAATCCACCGCTTATAGGAACTAACTATACTGCTTATGGTATGGCGTCTAACAATCCTGATGATGAAAACTACTCTGTTACAGGCTTAGTTTATAACGACGGACGTGACGGAAATGCAACTAATTCTATGTCTGCAATGGTAGGCGGCGACGTTTACGCTGACGGTAGAATCAATGCTGCTGACCGTGCTCGCGTTGTGCTTGATAACGCAGGTCAATCTCAACGTTCTGATGTTACAGGCGACGGACAAGTTAACTTTGCTGACCGTGTGATAGTTTACAGAAACAGTGGTAAGATATCTTCTCTTGATGACCTTGCAAAACAAGGTGTTATAGAAGTTTACAGCGAAGACGGCGGTGTTCCGGGCGGAATTATTGTTCCTCAGGATGACCAAATTCTTGCTGAAGCTCCTGAACTTTCAAGAAAATTTGCTCAGCTTGAATCTGATTTCATCAACAATACAGGTATTAAATCGCATGCAGGTATGCCTAAAGGCGATCGTTTGCAAGCCGGCGGACTTGACTATAAAGTCTCTGCTACTACTGCAATGATTGACGTTAGCGGCGAAAAATACATTGATGTTGCGGTTTATATCGAAAACGTTGGTGGTGAGTTTGGACTTGGTAATGCAACTTTTGGTGTTCAGTTTGATGCTGCTACATTGAAATTTGTTGATATGCTTAACCTTTCAGGAAGCGCTGTATTGTTTGACCAAGACGATAACCTTGGATACCTTCCGGTATTTACTGCTCCTGATTTAGATGAAAGAACTAAAGACCCGATTTCAACTGTAAGAACTATTGATGTTAACTATGACATCTTTAGTGCTGAGAAAAAACCGGGTATCAATGTTCCTTACGATAAAACTTATCTTGGAACACTTAGATTTGCTGTTAAATCAGCATCTGATGCTTACTTCTTTAACTGGCACAGAATCACCGGCGTTACAACTACTGACGGTGTGAACGTAACAGGCGAAGGTACTTTTGAACCGATAGATCCGATTATGGTTTCTAAATCCGCTCTTGTATTATTCCCTAACGGCGGCGAAGCTCTTAAAGCTAACAAATCATATACAATCTCGTGGACTAAACCGACAATGAACATTCCTGTTCATATCGACTTCTCTACTGATAACGGTTCTACTTGGTCACGTATAACTGACACTCCTGTAATGGCATCAGCTCAAGCTTATAATTGGATTGCTCCGAGAGTTAATTCAACAGAATGTATCGTAAGCTTGGTTTCTGCTAATTCAGGTATTACTATCGACAAATCGGATGCTCCGTTTGCTATCATCTCTACTCCGGCTGAGATCACTCGTCCGTCTATAAATGATCCTATTTATAGAGGCGGTTCAAGTGACTTTATCCGTTGGGAATCTGATAACCAAGCAGATGTTCGCTTCGAGTTCTCTGAAAACGGTCTTGACGGCTGGAGTGTAATTGCTCCGACTGTCAACTCGGACTTAGGACAAACAAGCTGGACTATTCCGGTTGTTAATACTAAAAAAGCAGTTGTAAGAATGGTTGATATCAATACTAATGAAGTTGTTGCGGTATCTTCTCCATTCAGAATTCTTGCAGGTTCACTTACACTACAAAGCCCTACAACAGGCGAAGTTGTTAAATTTGGCGAAAAGAAAAGCGTTCGTTGGATATTTGACAATGTGAACATGTTCGATCTACAATTGTCATTGGACGGCGGTGCAAACTGGCAGCCAATCGAATTTGGTGTGAAAGCTGCAGACAAGGCTTATCCTTGGATGGTTGCTAATGCTAATTCGCAAAACGCAGTTATTAGAGCTATTTACGACAATGATCCTAAACTTGAATACAGCCGCACAGGCAAGTTCACTATTCAAGGCGGAACAAGCGTAGATGAAGCTGAAGTTGAAGGATACGTGCTTGCAGATGCAGTGCCGAATCCATTCAATGCTACTACTAACATTACTTTTGATCTTGGAAACAGCGAATTTGTAAACGTATTTGTTTACAATATGAATGGTCAGAAAGTTGCAGACCTACTAACAGGAAAATTGATGACCGCAGGAACACACACTATCACTCTTGATGGTACTGATCTTCCTACAGGAACATATACAATCTTCTTGAATGCAGGCAAATTCAACTTGACCAAAGAAGTTGTCCTTGTTAAGTAAGAAATAGAGATAGTAGATAAAATCCTTAAGGGTGTCCGTTTGGGCACCCTTTTTTTTTGGAAAATATTATTGATTTTCAAGAATGTTCATTGAATTTGAACAAAAAATAGTTATATTAGAATCAGATAAATAACATAAAAATGATGATTATGATTGTTAAAATTCTTAAGAGCCTTATAATAACTGCAGTAGTTATGGTTACAATTTCTTGTGAGTATGAACCTACTGGTTCGAATTATCAAGAAGTTGATCCTACGTCCGATCCGCCGGAATTGAATATTGTGCTTAAAAACCACGGAGATACGATTGTTGTTGATAATTACAGGACATTAAAGATTAGCTATGAAATTTCGGGCGAGCTTCCCAGGGTCAAAGAAGTCCTTATCTTTCTCGATACCATCAGTATTCATAAAACAGATAAAATTAATTTGCAAGAAGTTACAATTCCGTTAAAAAGAGATTCGATAGTTAATCATCAAACTTTGACTATAGTCGCAGTAGCGAATTCAGGTACGGGAAGTATGGCTGATATATTGGGAATGGAGAATCTTCTTTTTTTCAGAGAGTGGCAAATTATTTCATATAATTCCCGCCAATATGATCCCGGTGAAATAACAATATCAAAAAATGATGACATGGTAACCTTGAAATGGAATGAATACAATTTTTCAAATTTCGAACAGATTATAATCACTCGTGAGTCTTACTGTAATTATCAAATGAAAACTACGAACCGTTCTGAATTTATTGACAGTTCATACATTGGCGAAGAAGCGGTATATTCTCTTAATATGAGGCTTTATAATGATGTAGTTGATATGGGGACTGTTAGTATTGAAAAGGACATTCCGAAAATATCATTGCAAAATAGCGAAAAGCAGCTTATTGATCTAAAATGGGAGAAAAGTAAATACCCTTTGGGTTTCAATAGCTATGCAATCCAATTTCATTCGGCAAGCTATTATGATACTCTCTATATTGATGATATTGATATGCTAAAGCATCCATTTGATCAATATATTTTCGGGGATTCATTAAAAATAAGTCTTACGGTTCTCTCAAAAAATGATTATCCGTCCTGCACAGATAATGAATTATTTAACGAAAAAAGAACTGAAACAATTTCTCACTTAATGGGAGTCCCGGGTTTCAAATTCGGTAAATTACATAAAGTGTATAACAACAAAGCAATTATAACAATGCCCGATGATGACAAAAGAAGTATTTATGATGTTTCTACAAACAAAATTATTTACGGACCTGTTGAAAGTTATAAAAAAGATATAATGTTTTCGACTTCAGGTAAATATCAAATATCTGTAAATAAATATGAACTCTTGTTTAAAGAAACCGATGATGATCTAACCTTTGAAAATCCTGTAATTGTAAAAGAGATTTTCGGTCATGGGTATAATTTCTTCGACCCTGATCATGGAGCGGTTTCTGATAACGGTATAATTGCAGTTAATAGCTCTGATACTATTTGCATTTATGATATGAAAGAGAGAAAGATCTTATTTAAAGATAAATTCGAAAATGGAAATTATATTATTTCTTCCGATGCAGAGTTTCTTTTTAATAATAATGAAATAGGTCACGGCTTTGTTTATAAGATCGAAAAGGACAGCCTGAGATTTATTGAAAGAAGAGATAAAACGGATTTTGCAGAGTTTTTAAGAACAAATCCGGATTATTTTATCTTTTACGCAGGAACTTCTGTTTATTTGGAAGACTTAAATACTCAATCAATAATAAATAACTTTAAATGCAGTAAAGATATAATCAACTTCGACAATGTCAGTAATAATTTACTTGTTCGCGAAGGCGATGAGTTTATTGTTTATGATGTATTGTCAGGAGATAAGGTTTTTACTTTCAATGGAATTGCTAAAAACAATTATTTCATGCACGATAATGTGATATATAGCGGTAACGGATTTAAAATGAATATAGAGGATTAAT
>MDTD01084055.1_pt1 | contig 10103 bp, 6 predicted proteins | sample 811221 | NCBI WGS metagenome assembly MDTD01 (sample SAMN05326646, study PRJNA326480) | marine metagenome | isolation source: seawater | place: Pacific Ocean: South West | collected 2011
AATATGTTATTTGCGATGGAATCAAAAAGTGAACAGATATCGGACCAAATGCGGCGTATGCCAACCCGTGATTCAAAACCGGAAATTAAGATTCGGAAGGTTCTCTATTCCTTAGGTCTTCGCTATAGAGTTCATCAAAAGCATCTTCCTGGGAAACCTGATATTTCTTTTGGACCAGCTAAGGTCGCTGTATTTGTCGATGGCTGTTTCTGGCATAATTGCCCAGACCATGGAACAATCCCCAAAAGTAATCGAGACTGGTGGGTTGAAAAGTTCAAGAAAAATAGGGAAAGAGATAAGCGCAAGGATCGGGAGTTACGCCAGATAGGTTGGGAGCCAATTCACATATGGGAACACGAAGATCCCGAAGAAGCATCTAAATATATAGCAAGAGTGGTTTCTCAGAGAACCCCCTAGGGAATGCTCTGCGGTTTTCTAGGTATTGTTTAGATTTGTCCTAGCAAGTATCTAAGATATTTATGAACTTGAAGGCGAATCTGGAGATATGGCGAAACTAAAAACTTATAGAGTCGGTGCACTTTGCGCAGGTTATGGCGGCATTGAGCTTGGTCTCCGTAATCTGTTGCAGACGGAGTTAGTTTGGTACAGCGAGATTGATCAAAACGCATCCAGAGTAATGGAGAAAAATTTCCCTGGCGTTCCAAATCTAGGCGATCTCACTAAGATAGTCGGATCTCCCCCTGTAGAATTCGGAGATGTTGATATCGTGACTGCAGGATTTCCCTGCCAACCAGTTTCTCTTGCTGCTGCCGTATCCAAGAAGAAAGATAAAGAAACTGGAGAAATTCAAAGATTTCGTAAAGCTCACAAAGACGAAGAAGGAAGATGGCTTATTGAGGATGTCTGTAAGGTAGCGAAAGAGGCTGGTGCAAAATGGCTAATCCTAGAGAATGTTCCCGGATTGATAAATTGGAAACCAAAGGGTGGTCGTCCGCAAATGGCTTTTGAAATGGTCCGAAAAGCCCTGAGAGATACAAATTACTCAAGAGTTGAGTGGGGCACTTACAGGGCCTCAGATATTGGGGCACCCCACCAGCGGAGAAGATGGTTCTGTCTGGCTACCTGCCTTGATTCGGAGGCGTTGGAAACGAAACATAATCATCCAATCAAAAGAGAGGTATCTAACGGAAAGTATGGGGAATACCCCTACTTCGGCTATACCGAATACGGCAAGAGAATCAATAAAAGTGTCACCATACCTTTGCCTCCAACGCTCGAGAAACTTGTAACCCTTCCAACCCCGACTGCAAGAGAACATAAAGACTCAGGCCCGAAAGTACGCTTTGAACGCATTTCAGAAAAATCAGGCCTCACCGGCGTCATCATGTACAAACTTTGCAAAGAAGATGAACAAGTGTCATTCAAAGGATGGAAAGCATGGCGAACCAATCAGCAGGAATCAGAATCCAATAAGCAGTCAGTACCCCCTGACTTTACTCCTGTAATAAAAAGATGGGAACATATCGTCCAAAGGAGTGCACCAAACCCACTTCGAGGAAAGAAGTATGGTCTCCTTAATCCAGAATTTGTGGAATGGATGATGGGTCTCCCAAAGGGCCATGTAACGAGCAAGCAAATAGCATTGAAACCCGGTCCTGCACTAAAAATTCTTGGGAATGGTGTTGTACCTCAACAGGCAGAATATGCGATTAGCGACCTGATTAGAAGAATGGATAGTCGAACACATGATTGACAACAGCGGAATTTAGTGCTGTAGGTTGAACGATAAAGAATCATGCACTATCCAATGGTCATGCAGGTGTTTCGGGGTGGTAATGGAAAATATTTGGAATATTTTAGACAACCAAATTGTTAACCGGACTGGCGAGCCCTTTTCTCCTGAGGATATCTTTGCGGCTTTGGACGAAGATGATGGGCAAATTATACGAGCAGATCTGCAGGGCCTTCGATTTCTCAAACTTCCATTAGAGTTGGTTATTCTGATAGACGGATCACCACCTGAAAATCTTGAGTTAAGTGTTAGCGTCTTGAAAAACGGTCAATTCTTTCCAGTTAACTTAACCAACTCGCAATTAATAATAAACAATACATGGCATGCCATTCTCCCTACTTCCCAAGAACAGGTACAGCGAACTCTTGAACGCCATGACCTACAGGTAGGGGCTATCACTTTTGGCAAGTACTTAAAACTCAGACTTGATACTGATATCAACAGCCTCATAAAAGATAGATCTTCCATAGATGAAGATGAAGATTCATGGAACATTCTTTCAGCAATAGAACCTCCTCATGGTCTTAAAGCGACTCTCTATCCCTATCAACGTTCTGGATCAGCGGTACTCAGAACATTACAACAAAGTGATCTTGGTGGTCTTCTGGCTGATGAAATGGGGCTAGGAAAGACGATACAGGTAATCGCCTTACTGTTGGATTGCTTTCATAAGGGGCCATCACTTGTTATTATGCCCGCCTCACTCCTGAGAAACTGGGAAAATGAAATTCATAAGTTTGCTCCCAGCTTGGAAACTTTGATACACGCAGGAACTTCACGAACCGGCATCGCTAAAGGTTTCGATGGAATTGACGTAGTCCTATGTTCTTATGATACGGCTGTGAATGACTGGTCGTTAATGCAAGATGTTAACTGGAATGTGATCGCCTTAGATGAGGCTCAAGCTATCAAAAATCCAGAGGCTCAACGTTCTCAGATAATTAAAAAATTTGACTGCCGAGTACCAGTTGCAATAACCGGCACTCCTGTTGAGAACTACCTCACAGACCTATGGTCGATCTATGAGTTCATCCTTCCGGAGTTACTTGGGTCACGCGAACTCTTTGAACAGGATTTCGAAGATACAGTTGACGCCGCAGAAGAGCTTGGTCGGATTGTTTCTAATTTCACCATTCGCCGAAAAGTAACTGAAGTTGCCAAGGATCTTCCGAGTATTTCGCAGGCTCTGATTTCCTTTGATCTCCCTACAGATGTTCAGAGTAAATATGATGAGATTTATGATCCTGCGCGAGCTTTTGAGGTCACCACTACCTTGCGAACATTGTGTGCCCATTCCCACGAGGATTTCAGCAGTAGCTCCTTCTCTGAAGCACCGAAAGTTCAGCGGCTTCGTGACATGGTGCATGAAATTTATAGTCAGGGTCAAAAGCTTCTAGTCTTTGCTTCCTTTTCGAGGACAATAAACCTTCTTCGCCAAGAATTGTTACTTTTCCAAACCTTATTCCCCGGTTCGCATGTTTCGGAACTGACTGGGGAAACGCCGATAGATGACCGTCAAGCAATCGTTGACGTGTTTAATGCTAACCAGTATCCCGGCTCGCTAATTTTGAATCCTGATGCCGCTGGGAAAGGATTGAATATTCAAGGTGCTAATCATGTCATACATTTCAACCCTGAATGGAATCCTGCACTGACTAATCAAGCAACTGCCAGGGCCTATCGTCGAGGTCAAGAGTTGCCTGTTTTTGTTAACCACTTCTTTTACAGTAATACTGTAGAGCAGGATGTGATTGAAAAAGCTCAGCACAAACGAGACCTCGCTGAAGCTGTGGACCATGGAGCATTAGAATAAAAAGGTGGGGGTATGAGCAGAGAATATGCGGTTAAGGTTCGTCTTACAGATAACGATACTGGAGCTACTGGTAGTCATGTTGCTGGGATTTACATTCCCAAGGATCCTCGAGTAATGGCTATTCTTCCTAAACTTGACCGAAAAGAAAGAAATCCAGATTTCTGGTTTGATGTATATTTCCCTCAACTAAATAGAGCTTTCAATCTCCGGTATATCTATTACAATAACAGATTCTGGGGGGGGTCAAGAAACGAGTACCGGATCACGCATATTCGAGAAGCTCTTGGATTATTGTCCGCTAAAGCAGGTGATTATCTAATCATTTCTAAAGCATTAGATTTATCAATGGAGTTACACCCCGCTGAATCAATGGAAGAGAATGAAAACTACTCTCGGGAAATTGAGGTCAATAAACGTTGGTCAGTGGTCATAAGAGATGGTGATTTTTGATGGGAGATCCAGAGTTTGATGAATTTCTTTCCACCCCGATTTTAAGAATTGGTGAATATGATCTAAGTATCAGTAGCCGTGAAACTCTTCATTCAGCCGGTATTTTTACTATTCGGGATCTGCTAAAAATCTCTGAGCCCGAACTGACACTAATCTTGAATTTTGATGAAACTAAATTCAATGAAATTTACAACTTCATTGACAGTTATGGCCTTGCTTTTGTTGATTTCGATGATGAAGCTCTCAAAAGAGTTTCTCTTCGGTCTAGCCATATGATGGCCTTATCTGATTCCGTTGAGGATTTAAGGCTTTCGGAAAGACCATCAAATTGTCTAAAAGACGCAAATATTAAGACTATCTCAGAGCTTCTGACTTACTCGGAATCTGGTTTACTCGTATTGAGAAACTTTGGACAAGGGTCTTTGGACGAAATAAAGAAGAAACTTAGTGATCTCAATCTTGAGTTGGACAGTGAAGAGTCCAAGGATCTTTGGCAAAGGCATCTTCAGGCAAACTCAGTTGAAAAAAAAGAGATCAATTTACTTAGGAAAAAACCCTCTTTCCTGAATGTAGTTGATGATTCCGTAGCCATTCTCAAGCTTTCAGAGAGGCCCTCAAACTGTCTTAATAGTGCAGGAATCTGGACTATTTCCGAGCTCCTTACTTATTCTGAAAGTGATTTATTGGGTATAAACAACTTTGGTCATGGTTCACTTACCGAAGTTATTGACAAACTCTCTGATTTGAACCTTACCCTCAAAGATAGTGAATCTCAGAGAATATGGGAAGCAGCATTATCGGGCATAACCCATGAACCAAATGAAAAGATACCGAACATCCCAGACAATATTCTGCGTTGGGCAAATTTTCTCGGTTTTGAAACTATCGGTGAGCTACTGTCAGCTACTGATGTATTTCTCAAAGCACCCTCTGAAATAAAGGAATCTCTACAAAATTATCTCGATGCGCCGTTACCGATTGGAGAATTCAAAGCCCTTGGTGAATTGATCCAGGAATTTGTTGAACCTGGAACTCGCAATGGGGATATCTTCATGAGAAGAATCGTAAACCCCACTCTTTCGTATAGGGCTTTAGGCGAAGAGTATGGTGTGACCGCTGAGGCTATGCGACGAAACGCTGATCGGTTGTCACAACAGAAATCAGAACTTTTTAGAACTGACGAATACCGTCTACTTCGATACATTTGCACGTATCTTGTCTCCTTGATTACGCCATTTGTTTACGGGCCAGATTTGAAAGAGCGATTTCTAGCTATGGGAGTGCATTGTGAATGCGGTAAATATACAGGACCCCAATTCTCTGGCATATGTTGCGAGAAATGCTATGAATATGTTGAATTGCGGTATGGAGATGCACCTGCTCCATCCAAAAGTCTTGAGGAAGTGTTAACTAAGTTTGATTTACCCCACGAAAGTGAACAAGGGCTCGCATACCGTGAGGTGATTTGGTGGGGCATGGAAGAGATCTGTGGTTTCTCTGGTTGGTTGGAAGTGGAAGAAGGAACGGGTCTTGTAATAGTTGATGAGTATGCAGTTGGTACTGCTCGAGATTTACTTTCCCCTTACATTGAAGATGCCGTAGTTGATGAAGATAATTTGCGCAATCAATTCAAAGAAGCTCATATACCATCTTGCCCTATCCAAGATGAAGTCTCAGCAGTGCTAATAGCCCATGACTTCCGACGTATAGATGGCAAATACTGCTATTTAGCAGGGAATGTTGCTGATAAGGCCGTCTCTATCCTCAAATTAAAAAAAGTTCCCCTCACCAGTGCTGAGATCACCGAACTGATAGGAGAAGGGCACAAAGCTGCTAATCTTCAGAACCGCTTACCTAACGATCACCGATTTATGCGTACGGACCGCCATCAACGGTATGCCCTCAGGGATTGGGGAATGGAGGAATACTCTGGGATCTACCAAGAGATCTGCGAACGCATAGAACGTGGAGACGGGGTAGCCAGCGTAGAAGCGATAATTGAAGAATTTGTTCGAGACTTCGGCGTAACGGAAACTTCAGTTCGCATCAATCTTGAAAATGCTGCCTTTTCCGTTTCTGGAGATCATGTACGATTCTCCCAGAAAACTGAATTTGAAGCTGTAAATCCTTCGCTCATTCCCAATACTGTTCAAACTCCTGAAGGATGGGGGCAACGTTTTACTGTCTCAGAGGATAACTTTAACGGATATTCATTTAACGTCTCAAACCATGTCGCGTACGCAAACGGTATTCGACCAGACCAGAGTTTACGTGTTCCGGTAAATACTGAACCTGAATGGGATGGAGAAAGCAGTATTATCTGGAGATCCCGAAACACTCTTTCCACGACCGATATTGGCCGCCTGAGAAAACTTCTTGAAAGAGATTTTCAAATAGGTGATGGGATAATCATTGTTCCCAACCCATCGGAAGTAAGTGTCTTTAGGATTGATGAATTTGACGATGAGGAGATTGCTCCTGATAATGAGGAAGAAAGATTTAGTGTCCGAATACGAGATTGAAGTAAGAGAACCAAGAATGGGAAAGTATGGCGAAGAAAAAGAGAGTTGAGAGAGCAGCTGATCCTGCGAGGACCGCAAGTGCCTTGCGGGGGTTTGGTTATGATTTTGGTCCAGCAATTTGTGACTTAGTAGACAACTCAATAGCAGCTGAAGCGACCCATATTAATATAGAAATTGGTTTTGATCACAATGGGGATCCTTCCGTCACCATTATGGATAATGGCCATGGAATGGATGAAAAGCAGTTATTGAACGCAATAATGATCGGGTCAGACGAACGGGTTGATCCCAATTCTCTTGGAAAATTTGGTTTTGGGTTAAAGACAGCATCAACCGCCTTTTGTAGAGATCTGGTGGTCACGTCAAAGGCCAAGGGCGACGGACAGGATATCTTATCTACTTCTTATGATTTGGACCTCATAATGGAGGAGAACAAGTGGGTTTACGATATCGGTGAAGCGTCAAATGATGAGAAAGACACTTTTGAATCAGCTCTTGAAAGTCTCTCTGCTTTATCGGGTGAATCCGAAAAGCATGGAACTCTTATCCAGTGGAAGAAGGTTGACCGGCTGCTTATCAAACAAGATGGAGAAGAATATAAAAACCCGCTTTCAGCTCTAGACACGAAGAGGGAGAGTGCGCGTGAACGTGTGGGACTTGTTTTTCACCGTTTTCTTAATCCGAAAGATAAGCGGGCGCATCAAGTCAATATTTACATCAACGAAGAACCGGTTGAATTCTGGGATCCATTCCAAGAACATTTCCATAAGGACATTAAACCAGTAACGATAAAAACTCTAGACGTCTATGATCACGAGTCTATGAAATCTCATGAGGCTAAGATACGCGGTTTTATACTCCCCCTAGATAAAGAACTGGATGGATGGGTTCAATCTGTTCATAAAATTTCACTTAGAGACCAGGGGATTTATGCCTACCGAGAAAATCGTCTAGTTGATGGTCCTGACTGGTTTAAAATCGGCGTGAAAGAATCCCATATAAACACCTTAAGAGTCGAACTTTCCTTTACTGCCGAATCCGATGCAGCCTTTGGGGTCAGTGTTACCAAGGATAAGCTTGTTTTCCCTGCAGGTATTTTTGAGGCAATCCAGCAAATCGTGACACCTCTGAAAAGGGAGGCAGATGCTAAAAATCGGGCCGCCACAAAACTTAAAGGGAAAAAGAAGGCAAAACCGGGGTCAAAGATAGCTGATTCAGTTATTGGTAACACGATCAAAGAACTTGACAAGCCCAATTTGCAACAGGATGGAAAAGTAGTCACCATGTCTAACAACACAGGTAAGGAAGTTCCTTTGACAGATAACAAAGGCGGACCGTTACTCTCAATAAGTGTTCGTGAAGTGCAGCAGGGAGCTCATGTTGTTGAGGAAGACACATTAGACGATGGCGTCCTTTGGCGCCCTGGAGTTAGTAAAGGTGAGTCGCGTGTTGAACTTAACCGTTCTCATGATTGGTACCGGAAATCATATGTTCCTAGCCTGAAAGAATCATCAGACACGGAAGCTGTTGAATACTTACTTTACGCGCTCGCAGTGGCTGAATTAAATAATACTAACCTCTTAAATGATGAGTGGTACGACCAGTTTCGTGTTGAAGTTAGTCGTAATCTCAGGAAACTCGTCAAACATCTTCCAGATCCAGCATTGGATGAATAAACCCGATGCCAAACCCTGCATTGGACACCGTTATTGACTTGGTTCGAGCCGCTACCCAGTTGGAATTTGAACACTCACTTATAGAAGAACCCGGTTGGAATATCGATGCTATAAGGCTGAATACAGAACAAATCCATGAATCAGGATTCCGTGACCCGCTTTTTGATATCGGCATTATTGGTGAACCCAATTACGCACGTGTTTTTCTCCGACCAGATCAGTACGCAGGCAGCTTTGTGCAATCGATTCAAAACGTGCTTTCCCTAAATCCTGATCTCTGGTATCAATTTCTTCAATCTTCTCAAATTGATGGAGTAGACACAGTATTGGACATTAATCACGAGAGGGTAGAGATCAATAATCTCCCCTCTTGGCGATGGCGGACATTTCAGATTGAATCAAAGAAACGCATCCCCATGGACCAAAAGGAAAAGCGCCCTGATTATTTAAAAGATGTAATTGTTAACGTCCTCGGCATGATCCTTGTCACAGACTACCTTACTTTAGAAAATGAACCTGAGAATGAATTGGGCTTACCCGAAGGAGCTTCTTCAACGATAGTTGTTAATAAATATGAACGTAGCAGAGCTAACCGTCTTCTTTGTATAAAACATCACGGAACCCAATGCTGGGCATGTGAGATGAACTTTTCAGATATTTACGGAAAATTTGGTGAGGGTTATATCGAAGTGCATCATGTAACTCCACTTGCTGAAATCAAAAAAGAGTACGTGCCAGATTGCAAACGAGACTTAATACCTCTCTGTTCCAACTGCCATTCAATGATCCACAGAAAAAGAGAGAAGGCCTTATCCCCGCACGAGCTGAGAGAATTACTGAATTTGCCCTTCAAGGAAATCAAATGAGTGAATGCTGGCACGGTGATGCTGTTAGCTTAGTCAATGCTTTTCGAGTGAGCCACCACTCGCCGGTCGAAGAAACCCATGCTGTTTTTAATGCCATTGAAGAAAGTGAATTGAATGCTTTCTCATTTTTAGATAAAGACGGAGCTATGAACAGAGCACAAAAAGCAGATGTATCTTTACCTTTAGGTGGCGTACCGATAGTCGTAAAAGAACTACATAACGTTGATGGATGGCCTGATACTGGAGCTTCATTAGTATTTAAAGACAGGGTCTCGCAATTTGATGGAACGATGATTCAAAGGCTCAAGGCGGCAGGCGCAAACCTAATCGGTCTTTCAACAGCAAGTGAGTTCGGTGGTCTCAACTGTTCAATAACCAAACTCAATGGAATTACCCGTAACCCATGGAACCATAACCTCACACCCGGTGGTTCGTCTGGTGGAAGCGCAGCGGCTGTTGCTGGCGGGATCGTGACACTCGGAACTGGTGGCGATGGGGGAGGCTCGATTCGCATACCAGCTGGTTTTTGCGGGTTGGTTGGGATGAAGGGCACTGCTGGCCGTATCCCTCGTGGACCGCACACTGGTATCGGTCCCTTGACTGTAGTGAGTGGGTGTTTATCTCGTTCTGTTCGTGATACTGCTCGTTGGTACGATGTGTGTGCTGGTTTTGACCCTCGTGACCCATATAGTCTCCTTAAAGAGGTGGGGTGGGAAGCCCAACTTGGGTCAACTGATTTTTCTGATTCGCGGGTTATTGTGTCACCCGATTTGGGCTCTGCGATTATTAGTGACGCAGTGCGAAAGCTAGTTGAAGAGGTCGCAGCCGAAATCATTGCGATAGCTGGGTTGCGACAAATTGATGCTTCTGTTTCTTTGCCAGCTATTGATTGGGAGTGGGCTATCGCCAATCAAGTTGGCCTATATAAGGAGTTAGGGGAGAGGTGGCCTGCTTGTGAAGAAGATATGACGAAGTCTATGGCGTTTGGTGTTCGCATGGGTATCGAACGCTACAACCTTGATA
>MDTD01108473.1_pt1 | contig 10103 bp, 12 predicted proteins | sample 811221 | NCBI WGS metagenome assembly MDTD01 (sample SAMN05326646, study PRJNA326480) | marine metagenome | isolation source: seawater | place: Pacific Ocean: South West | collected 2011
AACCACTGTCCGTTTGTCATTCACGTAAATGAAGAGCTCGTTCGCCTGGGAAATGACTACAAATCCAAAGGGATTAGCTTTGTAGCTATCAGCTCTAATGATGTTGTTAATTACCCTCAGGATGGACCTGAAAAAATGGCTGAACACACCAAAAAAGTTGGTTATCCATTCCCTTATTTATATGATGAAACTCAGGAAATAGCTCGCGACTACCAAGCTGCTTGCACGCCGGATCTCTATGTGTTCGATAAGGATTTGAAACTGGTTTATCGCGGACAGCTGGATGACAGTCGTCCGGGAAATGGAATTGAAGTAACAGGCAAAGACTTGCGTGCAGCACTCGATGCAGTACTTGCTGGAGATCAAGTAAACCCAGAGCAAACTCCAAGCATTGGCTGCAATATTAAGTGGAAATAATTATTCGATTCCTACTGATACTTCGACTCGCCTCTGTAGCTCGTTAGGCTTAGGATCTTCGTCTACACCCAGACCATGGGATTCCCAAATAATACGATCGATGAGGCTGAGGAATTCGGCATCTTTTTCAAGCATCGACTTGAGCAGCAGTGCCGTGTTGTATGCACGCAGAGTAGACAAAAGTTGGTTCGACATTGCATCGCCCCGCCGCACAGAAATATCAAAATCTGCATCCATTATCGAGCTACCGGCGTATTTAGCTATGCGGGATATTGGTCGTGGATCTGCATATCCGGTTACTTTGATCTTGAGAATTTCCTTGCCGGTAGCGCATTCTCCGTTCAAATAAATCAACTTGCCGAGAATAAATCTCTTGGCATCATCTATTGCCTTGTCGATAGTCCGAGCATATTCATTATATTCATCGCCGGGGTTTTCTATGTATTTAGTGCTGTCGGAAGTGCCCAGAAGATTATATGTGAATTGCAATCTCAAAGCCTCAAGATTTTCAGTTGTATTCGGCAGGTAGTAGCCGGAAACAAAGAAAGGTACTTCGTATTGAGTAAACGTAAATTTATCTAATTCATCTCCCAGGTCAATATCTGCAATAAGCAGAACTGACGTAGAATCTGAACATGGCGTCTCGATTATCTTCTCAACCACATCTTCTTCTCGGCATGGGTCCACATATTTAACTACATATTTTTTATTTGCTTCGCCATCAAAAATGAATTCGCCGTTTTCATCTAGCTCCATAATTATCGATTCATCCTCGTGCTCGAATTCATAGACCGTAATGCTTTTCTCAGTTTTTGGATGTCCATTAGCAGTCAATGTACCTTTGATCCTGACCGGTCCACATAGCTCGAATCCATAGATGTCATAGCCACCACAACCATCTATTCGATTAGACGACAAGAATAGCTTATTTCCAATTATTGTCGGGCCGGTGTCATCAGCAGGAGTATTCACCGGGTACATCATCATCTGTGCGTTTTCCCAGCCCTTGCCGTTGTCTACTGACTTGATTATATCATACCCCGAGTTCTCTAAATATCCCTTAGAAGCAAAATAGAGTGAACCATCTTCAGCCAGATAAGGCGAAATGTCAGATTCTTCTGTGTTTATTCTATCTCCTAAATTCCTTGGTACTGACCATTCGCCATTAGGATCTCGTTCGCTTACATAAAGGTCGATTTGTCCCATGCCACCCGGGCGGTCTGAAGAAAAGAATAGCTTCTTTCCGTCACGAGAAATATAGGGATGTGATTCATAGAACTCAGTGCTGATACCATTCCCCATTGGAGTAGCGAAAGACCAGGTACTGTCGTGCATATAAGACACAAAGATATTTCTATTGCCTGATCTGTCCCTCGGAAGCACTGCACTGAAATATAGCTCCAATCTTTTTTCGGAAAAATTATAAAAGAAAGTCGGGCTTCCCGAACGAGTGAATTTATGAATTGGCAGGGAAGTGTCTTGCTCGGGAGCAGAAAAATCTTCGCCATTATATACAGCGGAATAGATTTTTTCGTTTTTATCAAAATCTTTTCTGATACTGGTAAAAAATAAAGTATCTCCAAATGCAATTGGCAGATAATCATTGTCTTTGGTGTTGATCACACCACCGGAATTACCCTCGGCAATGTCATCCGGACAAGGATTTGCAGTACCGCAGGCATTCAAAATAACGGCAATTGAAACTAAAATAAAAACGAGTGTAATAGAGTTCTTAGAGAGAAACATTTAGATTCCGTTCAGAATTTATTAATTTCGTAAAAAATAAACGCAGCATATAGTTATTATCGGAAATTAAACTTAAATATTTAAGAAAACAAAAAACTTTCTCTTCGGGGGGCTTCATGAGATCAACTCTGGCAGTTATAGATAAAAGAAATCTTAGACATAATTTGAAAATCATTAGGCAGAATATCTCGGGTGCAGATATCCTTGCTGTAATCAAAGCAAATGCCTATGGGCATGGAATGGTAGAAGTTTCTCGTACTCTGCGAGATGAACGCGTTCGATATCTAGGCGTAGCTTTAGTTGATGAAGCGATTGAACTTCGTAATTCAGGCGATAGGGGAGAGATACTGGTACTGGTGCCGGAACTCCACCAGGAAGCAGCTGCTGTTGTTGAGTATGATCTGGAAGTAGCAGTATCGCAATTGGATTATGTAAAGGCATTGGCAGAAAAAGCATTTACTCATGAAAAAACTGTTAATGTTCATATATATGTAGATAGTGGTATGAACCGCGACGGACTTAAGCCTGAGGAAACTCTCGAGTTCATGAGAAAAGTCTCACAGATGGATAATATCTATATTAAAGGAATTTGTACTCATTTTGCAACTTCACCTTCCGATAGGGATTTCGCTCTGGTGCAATTAGATAGATTCAATAAAACTATTGCTGAAGTAAAAAGCAAAGGTTTCGAATTTGAGCTGATACATGCTTCTAACAGCGGTGGAATACTGAATGTTCCCGAAGCTGAGTTCAATCTTGTTCGCCCCGGACTGGCTCTATATGGTTATTCTCCTGTAGCAGAAGATGACCGCAATTTCCGCCCGGTTATGACGCTGAAAACAAAAGTGATTTCATCCAGAAGAATCTATTCCGGAGATTCGGTTAATTATGACCGGACATTTATCGCTGATAAAGAAACTACAATAGTGACGATACCAATAGGCTACGGAGATGGCTACCAAAAAATGCTATCTAACAAGGCTGAGTGTATAATCGGTGGTAAGAAGTACCCTTTGGTCGGAACGGTCTGCATGGATGAAAGCTCAGTAGATGTAGGAGATGACAACGTCTTTATTTCCGATGAAGTAATCCTGATTGGTCAGCAGGGTGAAGAGAAAATCCTTGCAAGCGATCTTGCCGAGAAAACTGGAACGATCACTTATGAGATAACGACACAATTGAATACCAGAGTACCTAGGATATATATTGACAGTTGATAATCGACCAACTTGCTTCAATGACAAGATTGATTCTTAAATTCTTATTTCCTAAGTGTTATTTTTTTTTCAAAAAAATTATATATTTGCTAATGGAAATTCTTCATAATTCATGAGACGGTACTCGGTTTCCGCTTATCTAGTATGTATATCAATCTTAAATTTTCAATATGATAAAATACAAAGCACTCTGGGTGGAGGAGCAGCCCGACGGCTCGTTCACTAAGTCAATTCAAGATCTCAATATCCATGATCTTCCTGATCATGAAATACTAATTTCAGTTAGATACTCCGCTTTAAATTACAAAGATGCACTTTCTGCCAGCGGACACAAAGGTATTACCCGAACATTTCCTTTTCAGCCCGGTATCGATGCAGCCGGTGTGGTAGTAGAAAGCCGCAGCAAGAAGTTTCGTACGGGCGACGAAGTCCTGGTAACTGGCTACGACCTCGGCATGAATACATACGGCGGATTCGGTGAGTATATTCGCGTTCCCGCCGATTGGGTGGTGCCTCGTCCCGAATCTATGACTCTTCGCGATACCATGATTTATGGTACGGCAGGATTCACAGCGGGTATTTGTATGCAAGAACTAGAAAGATTTGAAATCAAAGGTAAAGATAATCGGAAAGTATTGGTAACCGGAGCCACCGGTGGAGTAGGCACTCTGGCTGTGGGTATGCTTGCCAAAGCGGGCTATCACGTGATTGCCTCGACTGGAAAAAAAGATAAACGCGAGATGCTACTCAGATTGGGCGCCCAAGAAGTAATTAAGCGTGAAGACGTACTGGATACAACAGGTAAATTTATGCTTAAAGGCCGCTGGGATGCAGTGATAGACACCGTTGGCGGAAATACACTTTCTTCGGTAATTAGATCTACAAATCCTCGCGGAGTTATCTGTTGCCTGGGTTTAGTAGAATCAGACGACCTCTGCATGAAAATTTATCCATTTATACTTCGTGGAGTCACCTTGGTGGGAATCGACTCTGCAGAGCGACCTATGGATTATCGCGCTAAACTATGGAAGAGACTCGCCACAGACTGGCTTCTGAAGGATACTGACTTCTTCGTAAAAGATGTCAAACTAGATGAACTTCCCGGCGAGATAGAGACGATACTATGGGGTGAGCAAGCTGGAAAAGTAGTAGTAAATATATAAAAAAAGGCAGGTTAGTCCTGCCTTTTTACGAATAATTTAAATTTCTCGGTCCATTCATCTAGTGGCAACGGTCTTTCATATTCTTCATTTAAGTAATAGTGTTTGTTAATAAAATCGAACTGTTCTTCAGTCAGATATACATACCATCCTTGCTGACCACCCGAAATTGCGTACACTCTTTCTATCGATCCCTGAATTATCAGTTGATCATTTAGTATTTTATAGAAGTTATATTGAGCCATTCCCCAAATATTTAAGCCCATTTCACCTTCGAATGCAATATACTCCTTGCCGTTAACCGTAATGCGATGATTCCAATAATTATCCTTGTAATCATCAATTTCATTTTCCCATTCCAGCTTGAGCCCGCGGCGGTCAAAGGCATGCTTGGCTTGATTCAGATATTCAATTATTCCGTCAGCTTCAAACAAATCCTCACCGTCATCCCAATAATATTTATAGTCTAAAGGAAAAAATGTTTCTCCCTCGCAATCATTCGGAAGAACTCCACCTCCACCCAAATTATAAATATCAATTTCCTTTTTCATCAGACTATCCTTTATTTCTTCTTCAGCATAATCGAAATAGCCTAAGGAATCAAGTCCTGCAACAACTTCCTCACCAGTCAATGTAGGTTTTATCTTATTTTCTTCTTCTTCTCTAGCCATGCTGGTTCTATCGAGCCAGTTAATGAAATATAGCAATGCTAAAACGAAAACAACAACAAGGATAAAAATCCCTGCTGTTGTAAAAAATGCCTTCAAATCCATCTTACTTATACTGTTTGTCCACAATAGTGATTCTCGGAGCAGTGTAAGTGCCAATAGGAGTTTTCACAGTTGGAGTTGCGTCCAGCTTAAGGCGTGCAGGACTGGAATTTACGCCGCCAATAGCAAAAGCCAAATTAGCAATCTTGTCGTATCCTTGCTTACCAAAGAATTCATAAAGATCAAGTTCCATTTCAAGAGGAATAATCGTCGACTCGCCGCCTCCTGGTATTCTAAGCTCTTTGTTCATAGTGCCTGATATTGTCGGCTGGTCGTCAATCAAAAGTCGCCAGTCCAGTTTCTGAAGGGTGATCGTTGATGGCTGACTACCTGCTTTCGATCCGTCATTCGGATTTTTGGCAGCTACATTCAGAGTAAATCTTGCAGGAAGTTTACTGCTCGACCACATCTGAGTGAGTTTCAGTCCGTCAGTCATTGAAAAGTCATTGATTGATTTCTTGTTAGAAAGGCCGATGCCGCCTAATTGGAAATTATTAACATTATCCAATTTGAATTGTAGATTCTGAATATCATTCAGTGTCTTGCTTATACTTTGAATTTGCTTACACGACTGGAATACTGACATAGCCAAAACAGCCAAAAAAGCAATAGCGAATACTTTGATAAATTTCATTAATAATCCATAGAATAATTGAGGGAAATTTTATCTAATAAACGAAAGAAATCAAAAAAAAATGCCTCGGTCAGAGGCATTTTTTCTAAAAATATAAAGTTTTTATTTAAGGCCAACTTCTTCGAGAACAGCTTCAACTGATTGATCACCAGCCTGAATCTGTCCGGTAACAAATTTTTCGACAACTTCGGCAAGTTTTTTAGATTTTTCTCTTTCGATGTTCAGAGAAGAAAGAAGTTTAACCTTAGCAATCAGAAGTTTTTCTTCGATCGGCTTGCTAAGAAAATCGTCGGCACCAGCCTCGATAGATTTGATTTGGTTGGCAACATCATTAAGAGCAGTAACTATCACAACCGGAATGTGCTTAGTATGCTCCTGAGCCTTTAGTTTTTTTACAGTTTCGTAGCCATCAAGCCTAGGCATCATAACATCCAGCACAACTGCATCAGGAAAACGTTCTTCAACTTTTTCCAGGCAATCAATACCATCATAAGCCTCAGTAGCTTCGTAGTCATTTGCTTCCAAGTATCTTCTAAGAAGTTTTGTTGTTATTCTATTATCATCAACAACGAGAATATACGGTTTTCTCATAAAATCAACCTAATTTATAGAATGGATTAATCAATTGTCTATTATATGCAACAAAATTATGCAATTTCAGCGATTAAAAAAAATCGTGAACTGATAATATGAATAATACTAATTTTCTGACTCACTGGCAAGCAAAATATTCGATTTCAGGCTAATTTCAGCAAAAATATTAAAAATAATTCACCGATTCGTCGTTTCCCATCAGAAATAACAAATATCTCCCTTTTGAAGTAAGCCTGGACCAAACGCAACTCGTAAAATCCAAAACCGTTCCACGAAGATAACCCTCAATAATCAACTTACGGGCACATCTCTCGATTTCACTCCTGGAATAATTAACCAAAGAGACATCTTCTTGGTTTGCATCCCTGAGTATCAATAAAGTTAAATCATCCCGAGACCTCTCCTCGTAGGTAAGATCATCGAAAAAAGGTGTATCTAGTTTAAAATTTACTATCGGCATTTTAGAAAAAATATGAAGTAAAGTTAAAAATTGGTTAGTGATCCGGTCACCACCCCCAAAATATTAAAAATAGATTCCTCAGATACCCGGATATCACCATATTCAGGATTCTCTGAAATTAGAAATACTTCATCACCCTTAAATAAATATCGCTTAACAAAAGTCTCACCATCCAGATTGACAATGACAATATCCCCGCTTTTAGCCTCAGCTTTGGTATTGGCAATTAAAGTATCGCCATCGAATATCCTGGCACCAACCATCGAAGAGCCCGACACCTTGCAAACGATCGTATCCTCATCAATACCAAAAGTCTTGAAAATTCCCGCCCTATCCATCTCACCGGAACCAATATCCGGATTATTCCATCCCGCATGAAAATTTCTATTCACATAAGTAAGCAAATCGCTATTGCTCATGTGATCTATTCTGACCAAATCTACTACTTTCATATTGCCACTCCGGAACTCAATGCTGTTGACAAAAAGTAATGAATCAGCGACAGCATCTTCGAATACCGGCAAACCTCGCCGTCGGCATTCCTCGTAAATGAGTTCGCACTTCCAGCTATTTCTTCCATAGCCCGAATACTGCTGAATAAGATATTTTTTTGCATAGTCATAAAGTTCCCTATTATTAGAATGCTTAATAAAATCAAAATAACCCGCCTTGCGTTCTGCAGAATTCATTTTTTCAGATTCCTGATTTTCTTAGAAATGCGATCCAGTTCATCGGCCAAATCAGCAAGAGAAGCATCACCCGCCCGAGGCTCGCTTATATACCGAACCGGAGCAATCATATTGATATTACCCTTGTCTTCTTTCTTCGAAGCAATGGATTTTTGCAATTCGCGACCCTTTTCGTTATCAGCAAAAACAGAGCCATCACCGGTGAGAATATAAATTGGATTGAAGCCACGGTAGTATAAACTAACCAAAACACGTACCGGAAGATTTGCTTTGCCAGATTCATAATTTTGATAATTGATGGACTTCTCGCCGATCAAAGACGCAAATTGAGAGGCTGAGAGGGATTTCCCCTCCAATACTATTGTGCGTATTTCTTTTAATCTCGCGGCTATTTCGTTTTTTAATTCATTCATTAAATAATTTAGAAATAATTTACTTGATATTATCGTAACATTTACCTAGATTTGCAGTAAATATTACAATACAGTTGTGTAATAATTACTAATACAAATGTACGAATTTATTGATCAAATAGCAAAAAATAATTTTTTAGTCATCGCAAGTGGCTGTTATATATAAAGAAAGAGGCAATCAATGAAATCCTTAATCAAACAAACGGAATTTATTCCGGAAGAAAAGAAATCCATTGCAGAGCAGTTATCTGCTGCTGAAGTTGTTTTGGAGCAGGCAATTGATTTAATAGGCGATAATGATTGGGTAGCCGAAAGTGAACTATCGGATATGCGATTCTTAATCAGAGATTATATGGGAAGCGTTCGTAAGTGGTACATTGACGAAAACTTTACAAATGACGATGTAGTTTCAATGTTGGGGCTACGCGACGATTACGATCTGGAAGAGCTAAGCAATAATAATATATTTTATTAAGAAGGAGAAAAAATGATTGATAAATATCAAATACTAGAACGCGAAGACCTAAGTCCGGATATGCAGATGATTTATGATTTAGTAGGTATCGACATTGTAAAAAAATTACTGGAAAACTACAGCGGACTAAGTTTTTATGTACCAAAGATCACTCGCTTCGATACGATGATAATGAGGTATATCAAGCTAAACAAAGAAAAAACGCTGAAGCAAGTTGCAATGGAACTTAGTGTTACAGAACAATACCTAAAGAATCTAGTAAAGAAATATCGCGAAATGAAGAATTAATTGAATGCGAGCTGCAAGAATAAAATCTTAGGGACACGGCCACCGTGTCCCTAAGATTTATTAGTATTACTATTTAGTAGTGATCAATTAAAAGGATCAAGTTTTTGAAAGTCTTTGCCTAGTACGATTGTGCAGCGCAAGAAGAGGCTTGAGTCCACTTCCTGTATAATATTCTTAGAAGGAATACCCAACGCATATGCCGTTTTGTTAGACGATTTTAAATCTCCTAAGCGATCAAAAACGATTGAGCTATCAAGCTTTTCGCTGTAGTTGCCAATTTCGACTACATCAAAACCACGCTTGCGTAAGTAATCACGAGTTTTAGAAGCAATGCCTTTTTCGCCGCAAGCATTGAGTACACTCACCTGAATTACTTTTTCGAAGCCAACCTGCTGCTCTTCACTTAAAGAAGCATCGACCGGAGGAGAAATAACCATACGGAACATGAATGACATTAGGAGTCCGGCCACCACAAGCCCAAAACAGATCAAAGCAAAATTAGCCAGGAAGTTCTTGCTGAAAATTTTATCTCTTAAATTCATTGTATTATTCGTCATTTTTAATAAATTAGTTGTGCCGATAAGTTATCAAAAAGCATGCCTTTTTTATCAAAGAAGAAAAAATGAAAGCATATAGAGCAATAATCATAAATCCAGTAGACAAAGATCGAGCTGAAGCATACCGAGACGGGTTTCTTGTAGTTAATCCTGATGGAATAATCGAATACTGTGGCGAATCGTCAGATTGTCCGATTAAAACAGTAAATTTAGAGATTCAAGATTATTCTGACCACATTATTCTTCCCGGTCTGATCGATACTCACGTCCATCTTCCGCAGTATTCTGCTATTGGTCGGGGTAAAGGTGAGCTGCTGGACTGGCTGGAAAAGTATATCTTTCCATTAGAGACAAAGTTTGATGAAGATGAATTTGCAAGAGAGCAATCCAAACTCTTCTTTGAAGATGCCCTCTCTTACGGAACCACCACTATGTCTGTCTATTGCTCAGTTCACCCGTGCGCGACAGATATTGCTTTCGAAACTGCCGACAAACTGGGCGTCAGAGCTTTTATTGGTAATTCACTCATGGACGAGAATGTACCAAAGGAGCTGGTCGAAAAATCCAGTCTGGCAGAATCCAAAAAGATTATCGATAAATGGCATGGTACTGATAATAGTAGACTTTCGTATATATTAACTCCTAGATATGCCGGTTGCTGTTCGATGGAATTAATGAGAAAA
>MDTD01161894.1_pt1 | contig 10103 bp, 6 predicted proteins | sample 811221 | NCBI WGS metagenome assembly MDTD01 (sample SAMN05326646, study PRJNA326480) | marine metagenome | isolation source: seawater | place: Pacific Ocean: South West | collected 2011
CAATTGAAGGTGAAATGGATGTGATATTAGCGATGGAATTGGACTATGTACTTGCTGGAGAGTTGCCTGGTAAGTTGATGCACCGTTCGCTTTACTCTGCTGGACCGATTGCGCATTGCCTGAAAAACAAGGCGGATTCGCATACTCAGGTCCTGGCATCGGCTGGTGACTATCCGCTTGCTTTAGCCCGTAACCAGCGTGTGGCCTATGTGCGTGGAACCAATTCCAGTGATATGGCTGACAAACCCAAGCTTCCGAAGATTGATGATCCGGCGCTATGGATGCATGGGGATATTCTCCTCAGACAGGCCTTGGCTGCATTGGGGATTCATGTTGGTTTTACGCGGCGTGATCCATCGCATCGTAATCCGGTGATGACTGTCAGCCGACACGAAAACGCGCTATGGTTTGCCGGTTACGCCAAGAATAGTACAGCCCAATGGGAGTTGGCGATGCCCAATGAGGGAGGCTTGCCGATCATGGTGCAGTGTGATGCCGCAATCGAGAACGGCAAGGCGATTTATCAGATGCCGCGTGCCTGGCGAAAAGAATGCCGTGTATTGGTCAAACAGAAGCATGGGACCGTTGGTTGCAGTGAAAGTTGTGATCCACATTACACCGTCAGTTGTCCAGATCAACACAGTGATCATGCGCCGGTTAAGCGTCGTTTGTGGGTGACCGGTTTGGAAGATGCCACCGTGACGTTTTTGCCTGAACCCGGTTACGAAGAGAACACCACGTTTCAGGTCAATGCTTCATGGCCGTTTGTGAATGGACCGTTTGCGGAACTCGAACATGGCGACAATTTCCTTGGCAAAACCATAACTGCAAAAAGTATCACCGGTCGTGTCCTGATCAGTTGGTAATTGAAATCAAACAAACGAATTGAACCTGTAAAACATGGAGTTTTTCGATGTCAGCGATATCCGCACCCACATTCGATCCCAAGACCTATTTTGATCGCACCCCAGCACCGGCAAAGATGGGTGTGTTCTGTGTGGCGCTCAACAATTACTGGCCGCAGTTCCCGGGACTGCGGGATGAATTGCTAAGACATCATGCCACTTTCTGTGCAAAGCTGCGCGAACTTGGCGTGGAGATTGTCGATGCAGGGATGTCTGATTGTTCCCATCGTGCTTTTGCTGTCGGTGATGAACTGCGTAACGCGGATGTGGATTTATTGATCTGTAATCTGGTGACCTACAGCACCTCCGCCAATGCTTTGCCGGTGATCCAACGGTGTGGCAAGCCGACCATTCTCACCGCCATGCAGCCGGACACGGCATTGGATTACGCCAATGCCAACACCTACATGCAGCTTGTGAATGACAACGTCACCAGCCTGCCGGAGATTGCATGTGCGATGCAGCGTGCCAATCTCAAACCCGCGGACATGATCGTTGGGACGTTGCATGATGATCAACGTGCGATGCATCGGTTAAATGATTGGTGTCGCGTGGCACGTTGTCTGCATGTGCTATCCAAAGCACGCATCGGACTGATGGGGCATGTCTACGAAGGCATGCTTGATATGAATGCTGATCCGACGATGTTCGATGCCAGGTTCGGCATGCACGTCGAGCATATCGAGATGGATGACCTGCAGCAATGCGTCGATGTGATCAGTGATGATGCGGTCGAATCGCAACTGAGCTTGATCCGCGAACTATTCGATTTCCCCAAACATGGTAGCGATCCGTTGGCCGGTGAGGTTGATCCGGATGAACTTCGGTGGTGTGCAAGGGTGTCATTGGGGATGGAAAAACTCATTGCTGATTTTGAGCTGGATGGTCTGAGTTATTACTACCGTGGTCTGGATGGTAATGCGATGGAACGTCTTGGGTGCAGTTTGATCATTGGCTGTTCACTGCTGACTGGGCGTGGTTTCCCCATTGCAGGTGAACTGGATATCAAGAACTGTGTTGCCATGTTGATCATGGATCGTCTTGGGGCAGGCGGCTCGTTTGCGGAATTGCATCCGGTGGACTTTGAAGGTGATTTTGTTTTGGTGGGTCATGATGGACCGCACCATGTTGGCATTGCACAAGGCAAGCCGGTGTTACGCGGTTTGAGTGTGCTTCATGGCAAACGGGGGCGTGGTCCGAGTGTGGAATTTGCCATCCGTAATGGACCGATCACGCTGCTGGGCTTGACGCAGACACATGACGGTAGGTTTAAGTTTGTTGTTGCTGAGGGGCAGTCGCTGCCTGGGATGATCCCTGCTACGGGTAATACCAATACGCGCGGCAAGTTCGCGCCGGACGTGCGAACGTTCCTTGAAAAATGGTCCATGCAAGGTCCGACACATCACTTTGCATTGGGCATCGGACATCAGGCGGATGTGATTGGCAAGCTTGCTGATGTGTTGGGGATCGAATGTGTAACGGTCACGCCATAAGCCATATCACTTGTCAGTGAGAGTGATATAGCCCATGGTACCCGGCGCCAGATGCGGTAAACCAGTTGGGACATGCGACCAACTTGATGCGATGAGTTGGCTGCGTTTACCGGTTGCTGGATCGACCGGGCCGTCACATCGCAGGAAGTTGATGCGCATGGTCATGGTGCTGAACGTTTCGGTTTTGACACGTCGCAGCAAGGTTTTGGCTGGGATTGCCATGTCGGTGATCCATTGCTTGCGACCATCATCCATTGTGTGAATCGATGCTGCGGTGCGCAGGCCCGGCATTTGCCATTCGGTGACGCCGATGTGCATTGGCCAGTCTTCGCGGGGTAACACCTCCGTGCGATTTGGGCGGTAGGGGGTGGTGTTGGTATGCATGACATCGAGCACGCCACCAACGGGATTAACCTGCACTTCGACATACTGACGCCCGTCACCGACAGGATCGATGAACACTTCAGTGACATCACCTTCATGATGCAGGCCATTTCGTGTAGAGCCATGGGGCGTGAAGATCTGATCGTCATCACAGATGAATCGGACATACAGGTACTGCGCATCCCAAAGCACTTTGATCTGTGTCGGGTTAAGTGAATCCTGAAATGATGCGCGTTTGTCACAAGGTGAAAGTCCGTTGATTGTTGCCGCCTTGTCCCATGCTGGATCACTCACCGTTGCGGTGATGGCCGGTTTGATGGTTGCCATGGTCGCAGTGAGTTGCGGGCGCTGCGGTGTTGAGCAGCCGGTGATCAGCGTGTGTGACATGATCAACAAAGTAATGGTCCAAATGTTTTTGATCAATGAATATGCCTTCAAACAAGAGTTATTTGAGAAGGTAACTGTTTAGCGTCATGGCAGGGATGTCCAACTCAAAGACAAGCTGATTGCCTTTTTGCGTTGTCGCAACGGTCTTGCCGGTGACCAGGTCGGTCAGTGTCTTGCCGTCGCCAGCAGGGATGGTGACTTGGGTTTGGACTGCTTCAAAGGCACGGCTGACGACACTGACATAGGTTCCGTTTTTCGTGTCATATGTTCGAACGCGCAATTGATCCGAAGCGGCATCGGTCACTGCATGATCAATCGTCTTGCCACGTTGGTCGGGTAAAGCCAGGAAAGCTTGAGCAAATCGACGATGGACGTCCGCCCAGCCGCGTCCGTAGGTGTACGTTGTGGTGGTGATGACATTGGGATCACCGTGGTAGAAGGATTGGATCATGTACGCCATGCCGAAGTCTTTGCCGCCTGGCGTCATTTCACTGGATTCATAGCGGTCGTTCTGAATGTTCCAACGACCTTTTTCTTCGTAGGTGAACATGTCGCAGATGGCCAGCCCGTCACCTGTTTGAAAGTGACTGATGTAAGGCTCGTTGTTGGCAAGGAATTGCCAATGGACCGGCGCAAAAATCACAATGTCCTGATCCTTGGCAAACAGTTTACTGGGGACATTAAAGTGCGGTTGACGGGATTGGCTGACATATTTCACATAGAAGTCTTCGGAGATGGATCGACGTTTCTGTTCGTAGGCTTGCCAATAGTCTCGGGCTTTGTCGACGTTGTAGAGATTGCTCCAATCTTCTGCGGTGTTGGTGCTGTTCTTTTCGAGTCCGGGTTTCCAGCCGTCCTGTCCGTAGTTGTAGTAGTAGAGCACCAGGTCGGAGCGATAGCTTTTAAGCAGGTCTCGGAGTTTGCGCAGGAAGTCTGCACGTTTGCCTTGCCACCAGTTGTGGTACGGTTCTTTCATGGTGACCGACGCCCAGCGTGCGATTTGTTTGTCATCACCGGTAGGCATTTCTCGGCCGGTCTCTTTGCAGAACAGATAGACATCGTCAACGCCGTAACTGCACTTGATGCGATCCTGTCGCTGCCGCCAGAGGAGTCCGGCGATTTGCGGGTTGTCTTTGATGTGTCGACCGATGAGTTCATCGACGACGGTTTTGAGTTCGTTCCAGGTTGCTTCATGGAGAATGTTGGCTCCCCAGCGACAGTAGCGACCGCACGGGTCGATCTTGCCGTTGGCACCAATCACCCAGGCTTCTTTGGGAAGCTTCGGCCCACCGCCGTATTCGATGCGTGGGATAATAGGCATGTTGGCTTTACGGGTTGCGTCGAGCCATTTGACGTAGATGTCTTCATCGCGTTCACCTTCGGGCGCAGCCTTGTACCAACCCGGAGGCGCAAAGCCGGTCTTGGATTCCCAGAACGCATGCGAGGACCACTTCTGGAACACCGGCCCGATGGCGTTCATGCCCATGAGCTTGGCATAGGCAGCAACATCAGCTGGGGGCGCTTCAGGTTGACGTTCCCAATCCATCATCAAAGTTCGATGCGCCAAACCCTCTGGATAGCGAATCTCTGGTAAAGCAGAATCATCATCGGGTACTTCATACAAACGAATCTCTGCTGCAGCCGGTCCCTGGTCATACAATGCCGAGTAGCATCGACCGTTGTCATGAAACGCCACCCAGAAGCCGTTCTCACTGCTTGTGGTTCGAGCACCTTCAAAGCCATAAGTCATCTCGTCGTTGAGGACGATGTGGTCATACCATTGGTACTGTTGTGTCAGTGGATACGGATCGGTCGCATTCTCTGGTGAGATACCACTGCGGAAGCCGGTACCCATATAGTTGCGTCCGGTCTTGATGTCCATCACCTGATACCGCACGGCATTGTCCGGCACGAGAACGCGCAGGACATATGCCTTGTGCGGCTTGAGTTTGCCCCGACCCACCCGATAGGCAAAGAACTCATTGTTGTTGGCTTGACGATACTGGCGGTCCTTGAATGACTCAATGGTGATGCCTTGCTTCCATGTGCCATAAGCACGGAACTTCACCCAACTGTTACGGATACCCCCTTGTTTGTAGGGATGTGGATCGTCGTTAGGGTCCGCTGCACAGTTGATCGCGTCAATGAGTTTGAGCTTGCCATAGGGTGTTTGTTCAAAGGTATCCGCCAGTGGGGGCAAGGTGAGTTGATCACGCTGTTGGTAACGCGGCTTGAAATGTTTTTCATCACCGTTCGGATAGTTGGCAACGGCCAATACATGTCCCTGTTGATCCAGCACGCTGACATGACCGGTGAACCATTCGCTGTAATAGAGTTGGTTGGTCTGGGATTGATCGAGTGTGACAATGCTTTGAAATCGGTTGCTTGATGTCGGCTTGAGCTGTGTTTGCCCACTAGCAAGCGAGCGATGGAAACAGTCATGCAGGTCATAGGAAACGGTGTATTGGCCGCGCGTGTTGGTGTTGCCTGCCCATGAGAAAATCAGGTCCAGATTTTTGGGCGGTGTTGTTCCCATTTCAAATTGGTTTGGATCAGCCGCGGTGTTGGGTTTACCGTGTTGAGCCATCATGATGTTGGCAGCGTTGTTGACGGTGAGTTGGAGTCGCCCGTTATAAAGTCCGCCGCGTCGACGCCAGGTGGTGACCTGTATGGCCAATTGATTGGCTTTGCCGAATTGGACGTTTTTAGCTGGGATGGTGACGGCCAGGGGGGCTTGGTTTTCCAGGGATTGGCCGAGTAATTTGCCATTGAAATAGACCTTGGCGGTGTCGTTGGGTGTGCCCAGGTTCAGATGCAGATCATTGCCTTGCCAGTGTGATGGGACGATGACCTGTTGACGGAACCATGCAGGCCCAAGCTTGCCGTTGCCCTTGGGCATCCATTTGTCAGCCACAATTTCAAGGTCCCATTGGCTGTCATCAAAGTCGGTTTTGTGAAAGCCAAGTTTTTCGCCATAGCCTTGATGGTCTTGATCGAGTTTGTCGGGGGTGGTGTTACGAGCGTCTTTGGTATTGAACTTGATGCTGCTGCCATCGGGTCGGGTGTCATCGAGCTTGTACCGCCAAAGTCCGCGGAGATTGATGGGCTGATAGAACGGCGCGTCATCGGCATTGCGTCCGACGGTGAAGTTGGCAAAGGTGATTTTGCCCGGTGCCTGGAGCATGTGGTTTTCGTAGCCAATGACAAGGCGTTCGATCCTGGCAGTGTTTTGCAGCCGGAGAATATCGTCGAAGGTGCTTTGGCGTTTGTATCGCGTAAAGCTTGAGAGGGGGAGGATGACGCGCTGCCAGCCGTCGTTGTGTTGGGATGCGGGTTGGACTGCAAAATCAGCTTGCCAGACTTCCGTTCCGCGACTGCCCCATTTGTGTTTGCCGGTGGTCAGGCGGATGGTCATGTGGCCGGTGAGTTGCGTGGTGCGATACCAGAAGGACAGATGGTTGTAATCATTTGCTTGCCAGACTTGACCGTCATGCGTGGAATTGAGAATCGCATCGACGAATTCAGCACTGTTGGGATACCAGACATCCATTTCGATGCCGTCCATGTTTTTAAATGCGTTTTTCACCGTACGAAGTTTGGGGCGTGTGTCACTGGTGCCGCCATCCCGCCAACCGTTTTCCCAGTGTTTGGCTGAGAGGACATCTTCGGGCAGGTTGTCGGTGATGGGTAAAGCCAGCATTGCCGGGCCAGGGGCAGGTTGTTGCGTCAGTGGGCTGAGGTATTGGATATTGAAGTGACTGCCATTGATGCCGCCACCTTTGTACCAATCCCACACACGGATAGCCAGGGTGTTGGTCTTGCCCCATTGGATGGCATCAGCCGGGAGGATGGTGTAAATATTCTCGGTGAATTTCCAGATGCCAAGGCTTTGTCCGTTGAGATAGACTTCTGCGCCGTCGTCGGGGGTGCCGAGTTGGAGCATCAATGTTTTGCCCTGCCAGTTTGCCGGGATGGTGAACTGTCTGCGATACCAGGCAATGCCGTCGTACCCGATGCCCTGTGCTTCCCAGTTGGTCCCGATGAGCAGATCACGCCATTGGCTGTCGTTGAACTGCGGTTCGTGAAATCCTTTGGAGGTGTCACCATGATCCCCGCGTTTATGGCCACGGTCAGCCAGGAATTTCCAATTGCCACTTAAGTCGATGGATGATGATTCCTGTGCATGCAGCGTGACCGGATTAGCCAATAGCGATGTGAGTAGAAAAGCGGTCAGCAGCAGGCAGTGAGACGAAACGGATTTAAGCATGTGTGAGACTCCGGGAGATGGCGACAGCAATCGTGTGTGTATCAGGTTGAAGTTGGCGGATGGTGTTCAAGGCAACAGGTAGGGATCGAGTTGCCCGTTGAAGATTTCCAGCAAACCTTCACCACCTCGGACATTGACTTTCGTGCCGTTGGTGTTTTGGGCAATGCGACTTTTGGCAAGGGAACTGTTGATCCAATTATTGTTACGGTTGTAGACGAGGTTGTCAGGATCGCGCCACGTATGGGCGGACCCATCGACATTCAGAAAGTTGTAGGTCTCACCATGCCAGGGCAGGCGTGACGAATTGCTTTTGGGGGCATGGTCATAGGCGATACCGAAGTTGCTCGGCAGCAGGTCAACGATATGCCCCGGCCATTGGTCGAAGGTGTTATCGATCTTGCCGAAATAACTTGCTGCAATCAGTTCGTTGGTTTCGTAAGACGTACCCACATCGTGACGATTACCATAGAGTTTTTTGTTGGTTTGTGTGTCGGATCGTGTGATCTGTGCCTGATTCCAACTCCGGTAAAAGTCATCCAATGGGCAATAGAGAATGCTCGGTTGATTGGTGTTGGGATCGAGAATGCCTTCTTCGAGCAAGGTGCCCAGGTGTCGCCTTCTGGGATCGGATTGGCGTGAGATCATGTTGGTTTCATGTTTCTGATAACCCATGAGGTAACCGTCATTGGAGACCGCATAGACTTGCGTTGACACACCGATTTGCCGGAGATTGGCAAGGCACTGCGAGGTCTTGGCAGCATCACGCGCTTTGGCCAATGCCGGTAACAGGATCGCAATGAGAAGACTCACAATACTGATCACAACGAGCAGTTCGATGAGGGTGAAAGCACGGTGCATGACAGATTCTCTGCGCAGGCGTGCAGGTTGTTGCATGAAGTTAAACATCTCTCATGTCTCCTTCAAATTTTTCATGTGAATACGACTTATTGAGCAGTCGAATTCGCGGGATCGATCAACGCGGGTTTGACCAGGTGATTGGTTTTGTCCTGGCAGGTCACATGCGATGAGTCAGTCGGCTGACCCAGCAGAACATCTATGAGCGTCCGACCAATGAGACTGTTGGACTTGTCGACGGTCATAACGGGTTTGAAAGTCGAATGCTGTGAATATGGATGTAAATCATAAAAATTGTCATAGCCATAGATGGCGACATCTTCCCCCGGCTTGATGTCCAGCAGCTTGCAGGCTTCGGCGACTTCAAAGGCGGCTGCATCGTTGGTTGCAAGTATCACATCCATCTTGCCATGATCACGAACGTGTTCGAGCATGTAGCCTGCGATGGTGCGCGCGTTGCGATGCAGTTGCTGGTCCGCAGGTTCATTGATGAGATTGTGCGGGACCCGGATGGCAGGTAACGGTTGAATTTTATTTTCCTGACAGGCTTGGAGGTACCCGCGATCGCGCTGTCCCAGCCACGGTCGTCGGTTATCCAGTGAACCGCTGACGGCCCAGAGTCGGAGTATTTTATTTGCGCCATGGTCAATGGCATGTTGTGTCAAGGCCTTCATCCCCCCACAGTGATCCGATGCCACGCATGGCACACCCAACGCCAGGTTCAACTCGCTGAAAGCCACCGTCGGGATACCGATTTTCACCGCCTGTCTGAGCACGTCCGGCGCGACATTGCGCAGGGCAACCAACCCGGCTGGGCGCTGCGCCAGTAACCAGCGACCGCCGTCGTTGTTGAGTCGTTGCCACTGAACGCCCAGCGCGTGATAGCCGGATTCGATGGCATGGAGATTGGCATGTTGTTCGACATCCCAGTCGGCTGCGGCGGTGCCTGCGTTTTCGTGTTCAACATCAAACCCCTGACGCATGCCGCGTTCACCGAGCATGGCAATGACACCTTCCAGGGCACTGACATCCTTTGGGTTCTCCGTGTCAGGTAACGTCGCCACCGAGCCGGTACAACTGGGGTCGATGAGAATCCGCCGATGGGCCGAGACCCGTCGCACCGCGCCCACGGTCTCCAGATCATCAAGCAGCGTCCGCAAGAGCCCACGCGATATTTCCATCTGACTGCACAGATCACGTTCAGAAGGCAGCTTCTGCCCTCTGTTGATCTTCCGCTTTTGCAGCAGGGATCGGAAGCGATCCAATGCCGAAGCGCGCTTGCGGGTGAGTCCGATGGTTTGCATTTGTGACATGAATGATTTTCTGTTTTGGACCTGGAACAGCAGCCTGACTGAGCCGCCGGATCACCGATTCAGACTTCGTCGATGACCTGATCAAAGTCTAGCTCCAACAGAAGGGTGATCAACGATTTTGCACCAACTATTTGGTATGAAAAAATAGACCAAACAAAAAGCAGGTATTCTAAATAGAACATCAAAGTACTGTTAAGTAAATGTTTATGGATGTCTAATGAACCGGTCATTTGACTCATGAGAAGCCCAAAGCAATGGCAGAAAACATTTCGAACCAGAGATTTGTCGAGTATGGTCCAGCGGTCAAGGTTATCGGGATGATATTTGCGTCATTTTGTCGCAAAGCATGTTCAATACGCCAATAACGCAAAATTTTCTCATGTATCTGGAACATTGTACCGATGGAATCTCCACGTTAATTGAATACAAAACCAATCGGTCTTCTTTGAGTTCCCCATCTCCCGCCAGGCTTCCAGGACAGATCGTGATGATGCGTTAA
>MDTD01122258.1_pt1 | contig 10101 bp, 8 predicted proteins | sample 811221 | NCBI WGS metagenome assembly MDTD01 (sample SAMN05326646, study PRJNA326480) | marine metagenome | isolation source: seawater | place: Pacific Ocean: South West | collected 2011
CCGGATATTCCAGCCCTCTTAGCATTGGTTTGGCTCGGCGTATTTCCAACTGGCCTTGCAACATTGCTCTATTTTTTTGTCGTCCTGAAATCAGGAACGGGATTGCTAGCAATGACCAATTATCTAGTTCCAATAGCTGGAGTTATTTGGGGTGCCATTTTATTGGGCGAAAGGCCTAATTGGCAGAGTTTTCTTGCATTAGCTATGGTGGTGCTTGGCACCTGGCTCGTTGGGCCGTCGCAATCTAGGCATTGAGTGGATTTTTAATCTTCAAAGCCTAGAACAGCCCTCATAGAGTACAATCCAGGCGATTTCCCTCGGCTCCAAAGAGCCGCACGCACCGCCCCAGCGGCGAATATTACCCTTGATGCAGCTTTGTGCGTAAGCTCTATGCGCTCACCACTTCCAGAAAAAACTACAGTGTGGTCACCGACAACATCACCACCACGTAAGGTAGCAAAGCCAATTTCACCTGGAGTACGCGGGCCAGTATGCCCTTCCCTTTTTGTCTTTTTTACATCACTCAGACGAACTGCGCGACCAGCAGCGGCAGCCTCACCGAGCCCTAATGCCGTTCCCGATGGTGCATCGACCTTATGCCGATGGTGCATTTCAACAATCTCAATATCGAATTCGTCATCCAGCAAACCGGCAACACGCTCAGTGAGAGCAGTTAATAAAGTTACACCAACGCTCATATTTGGAGCACGGACTATCACAGTCTTTGCTGATGCCTCCAGTAGTGCGGCCTCATGGTCATCACTAAGACCAGTTGTTCCCGCAATCAAGGCCGTGCCCGCTCGCATACACAAATGCGCGTAGGACTCAGTCACGACCGGTGAAGTGAAGTCGATGACTGCATCGGCACCCACTACCAGCTCCTCAGAGTCTTCTTTCAACAATACGCCGATGTTCCCGATACCCGCCACCTCGCCAGCATCACGCCCCAATGCCCCGTGACCAGATACCTCTGTAGCTCCGCTGACTGAGCACCCCTGCCATTCAGAAACTTGCCGTACACACATCTGACCCATGCGGCCAGCTGCTCCTACAATGCCTATCTTCATGTCATCAACCATTTTTGACCTTATATTTTTTAGTAATTGATGCCCTAGGTGGGACTCTTATATCTGTATTTGAACAAAAAACATGGTTCAGTCGGTTAGATCATCCCAGATTTCTTTTACTTTGCTAAGAAAACCCTCTGACATTGGGCTTTGCGTAGCTTTTCCTCCCGATTCCTCAAATTCTTCTAAAAGCTCTTTTTGTCTCTTTGTGAGGTTTACCGGCGTCTCGACTGTTATCTCAACATACATATCACCACGGCCTTTTCCGTTTAGGATAGTCATGCCCTTACCTTTGAGCCGGAATTGCTGTCCTGTCTGAGTACCATCGGGTATATTCATCTTGGCCTTGCTGCCATTAATAGTCGGAACCTCTATAGATCCACCGATAGCCCCAGTCGTCATTGGGATAGGGATACGGCAAAACACATCTGCACCCTCCCGCTCAAAAATACGGTGACTATCGACACTTAGAAATACATACAGATCTCCTGCTGGAGAACCTTGAAGCCCCGCCTCACCCTCGCCAGACAAACGTATCCGAGTGCCATCTTCCACTCCAGGAGGAATATTGACGGATAACTTTTTTTCCTTGTGAACCCTGCCCGAACCACCACAGTTGCCGCAAGGCTTCTCTATAACTTGGCCTAATCCTTGACATTGTGGGCACGTACGTTCAACAGTAAAAAATCCTTGTTGGCTCCTAACTTTACCAGCCCCACCACAAGAACTACAAACTATTGGTTGGGAGCCTTCAGCCGCCCCCGAGCCTCCACATACTCCGCAATGGACGGTTGTGGGGACACCAATTTCAACTTGGCGACCGTTAAAAGCATCTTCTAAGGATATTGATAGGTTGTATCTTAAATCGGCTCCTCGCGCTCCGGGCCCTTGACGGCCACCCCGGCGACCACCGCCCATAAAGTCTCCAAACATTTCATCGAAAATATCAGAGAATCCGCCAGAAAATTCAGATCCACCACCGCCAGGACCGCCGCCCTCAAATGCCGCGTGGCCGAATCTGTCGTATGCTGCTCGCTTATCACCGTCTTTAAGGATTTCGTAAGCTTCGTTTATTTCCTTAAACTTTGCTTCAGCCTTACTGTCGCCGGGGTTTCGATCAGGATGGTATTGCATTGCGAGTTTCCGGTAGGCCCTTTTCAGACCGTCTGGATCACAATCACGTTGTACGCCAAGCAATTCGTAATAATCGCTCTTATCCATAGCGTTCACTCGCCTACAGGCCGAGGGGAAACACCAGATATGGGTATTTGTTTATGCAACATACCATCTTGTCCGAGAACTCTGCGGATAACCATCAGGACCCGGTTTTTTTCTCTTTCCCTTCCGATTTATCATCAACCTCCTCAAAATCGGCATCAACTACATCATCAGCCTTAGAACCCTGGTCACCGGTATCTTCTGCGCCCTCGCCAGAGCTATTAGAAGAAGCAGCTGCCGCTTCTTCTTGACTTGCCTTATACATTGCCTCGCCAAGCTTCATCGAAGATTGTGTCAAAGCCTCTACCCCTTTTGTTATCGCATCGACATCTTCAGCTTCAAGCGCCTCTTTGAGAACAGATATATCACGCTCAATAGTTTCCTTTTCGGACTCATCTATCTGGTCACCAAACTCCTGCAAGCTTTTTTCCGTAGAGTAAACAAGGCTGTCAGCATTGTTTTTCGCTTCGGTGAGTTCCCGACGTTTTTTATCCTCGCCTGCGTGTTCCTCTGCCTCGCTTACCATTTTCTCTATATCATCGTCTGAAAGGCCACCAGAGGCTTGGATACGTATCTGCTGCTCCTTGCCAGTCGCCTTGTCTTTTGCCGATACATTGACAATGCCGTTTGCGTCAATGTCAAATGTCACCTCAATCTGTGGCATCCCGCGCGGAGCAGATGGAATGCCAACCAGATCAAACTGGCCGAGAACCTTATTATCTGAAGCCATTTCGCGTTCTCCTTGGAAAACACGAATTGTAACCGCAGTTTGATTGTCTTCAGCCGTAGAAAACACTTGGCTCTTTTTCGTTGGTATAGTGGTATTGCGATCAATTAACCGGGTAAAAACGCCGCCCAAAGTTTCTATCCCCAGTGATAGTGGTGTTACATCCAGCAGAAGTACATCTTTTACGTCACCCTGCAAAACACCCGCTTGGATGGCTGCACCAATGGCAACGACCTCATCCGGATTTACACCGTGACTTGGATCCTTACCGAAAAATTTCTTAACTGTTTCACCCACTTTGGGCATGCGTGTCATGCCCCCCACAAGAATGACTTCATCTACCTCGCTGGGTTTTAAGCCAGCATCCTTTAATGCCTGCTGACACGGTTTGATAGTACGTTGAACCAAATCATCGACCAGCGCCTCAAGTTTTGCTCTGCTGAGCTTTATGTTGAGGTGTTTTGGACCAGATTGATCTGCAGTTATAAATGGGAGATTTACATCCGTTTCAACAGCACTTGAAAGCTCGACCTTTGATTTTTCCCCGGCCTCCTTGAGCCTTTGCAAAGCCAATTTGTCCTCACGCAAGTCAATGCCGTTTTCTTTTTTGAACTCATCGGCAAGATAATCAACAACACGCTGATCAAAATCCTCCCCACCTAAAAACGTATCACCATTGGTAGATTTAACCTCAAACACGCCATCACCAATCTCTAGAATTGAGACATCAAAGGTGCCGCCTCCTAGATCGTAGACCGCTATGGTGCCAGCACCTTTTTTATCCAATCCATATGCAAGCGATGCCGCTGTAGGTTCATTTATGATGCGTAAAACGTCTAATCCGGCGATCTTACCCGCATCTTTTGTTGCCTGACGTTGAGAATCATTAAAGTATGCCGGTACAGTGATCACCGCCTGCTCAACATTCTCCCCCAGATAAGCCTCAGCTGTGTCTTTCATTTTTTGAAGAACAAAAGCACTTATTTGGCTTGGTGCATACTTTTCTCCATCACATTCCACCCAAGCATCACCATTCTCACCGTCAACGATGCTAAATGGCGCCAAATCTCTATCTTTTTTTACCTCAGCATCTGTAAACCGCCTACCAATAAGTCTTTTTATAGAAAAAAATGTATTTTCAGGGTTTGAAACAGCTTGTCTTTTGGCCGCTTGCCCCACGAGCCGCTCACCAGATTCAGTGAATGCTACCATCGATGGCGTAGTACGAAAACCCTCAGCATTTTCAATGACTTTTGCTTGTTTTCCTTCCATCACTGCCACGCACGAATTCGTGGTGCCCAAATCAATGCCAATAACTTTACCCATGCGACCCTCGTTTAATTAAAATAACAATGCTATCCAGAGCATGCACAAAAGCTGCGCTAGTGTGTGCCAAACCCGATTTAGACCCGCTGTCCTACAAGTTGATCTCTCAGTTAATTAAATGCATCACGGCCACATATAGGTATGTGTCTGAGCTACTGCAACCTTCCACCATAAAGAAAATTGTGTTCCTGCCATTATAAAATACAAACACACTAGGACAGCACAAACGGCGGGACCCGCACCCTAAGCACCATTGGGGCAGAAACACATGATTTTTTGTCAGACCCGGTGGCTAATCCTTCTACCTTTGACAATTTTGTTCGCAATATTCATCACCAGTAGTGGATTATGCACTTGTATCAACGCGATCACCCTTTTCTGAGGCCTCCTCAGAGGGATCTTTTGCAATAGCAACCATTGCCGGACGTAAAAGCCGTTCGTGCATGACATATCCGGGTTGCAGTAATTCGACAATGGTGCCTGTTGGCTGACCCGAGTCCTCGACTTCATACATTGCCTGATGAAAATCATGATTAAATTTCTCACCAATTGGCTGTAATTTTTTCACTCCATGTTTCTCGAAAACGTCTAGCATTTCTTTTTCAACCATTTTTACTCCAACCACGAGGTTCTTAACCGCCTCATCCAATTCTTGAATATCCTCACCGACCGCTTCTAAAGCGCGGTGCAAATTGTCAGAAACATTCAGCAGGTCCTTAACCAAATTACTAGGACCATATTTCTTTGCATCTATCACTTCGCGCTCTGAACGACGCCTAGTATTTTCAGCATCAGCAAGTGCACGTAGGCTACGATCTTTGGCATCGGCTAACTCACTCTCCAATTCGGAAATGCGTGCCTCCAAACCTTTATTTTCAGGTTCCTTAAGCTCCTCTTCCACAGCTTCGGCCTTTGCCGAACTAATATCGCGCTGATCACATTCCTCTTCAGCGACGTTATTTTCTGCGTTTTCCGCAGGTTTACTTTTCTTCGCCATAACTTTTCCTATCCTATCCGATCAACCTACTCACAATCTTGGCGGTGTAATCTACCATCGGTATGATTCTCGCATAATTTATCCGTGTTGGGCCAACTACACCGATTGCACCAATTATTGCCTCGTTCCGATTTTTATATGGAGCAATTACCATGGAACAACCAGCCAGTGAAAACAACTCGTTTTCTGCACCGATGAAAATTTGCACCCCTTCTGCATCGTCAGCAGCCTCTATTAGCCTTAGCATTGCCTCCTTAGTCTCTAAAGCCTCGAATAATGCGCGTATTTTTTCTAATTCATCGAGTGCCTTTACGTCTTTAAGGAGCTTTGCCTGACCTCGAACGATTAACACTCCATCCTCGCTATCGCCAGACCACGTTGCCAAGCCCGCCTCGACAACTTTTTGTGAAAGCGTATCAATCTCGGCACGCTGCGTTTTTATTTCCAATTCCACATCGGTAGCTGCTTGCGAAAGATTGCGCCCAATAAATTTCGCTGAAAGATAATTGGATGCCTCTATCAAACTTGACGCAGGCAACCCAAGCGGCAAATCAATAATGCGATTCTCCACGGTACCGTTATCAAACACCATTACTACCAATGCATGGCCCGGACCTAGCCTTACAAATTCCACATGCCTTAAATTTTCTTCCGATTTCGGCGCCAAAACCAATCCAGCACAATTTGAAAGTCCACCAAGAAATGAAGATGCTTCCTCAAGTACCTGGTTAACACTTCGTCCAGCACCGACACATTTGGCCTCTATATCGTTGCGATCTTCAGAGCTAAGGTTACCGACCTCAAGCAACCCATCAACAAAGAGCCTCAATCCCTGCTCCGTCGGCAGCCTTCCAGCAGACTTATGGGGTGAATAAAGGAGCCCCAGATCCTCTAAATCGGCCATCACGTTGCGGATTGAAGCTGCCGACAGCGACAATTCTGATAACCTGGAAATTGTCCGCGATCCAATCGGCGATCCTGTCTCCACATATGCCTCAACCACATGCTGCAGAACAGTACGTGCGCGCTCATTTAATTTTTCTATCATCGTGATAATTTCTAGTAACGTGCCTTGCAGGCGTCAATCTGAGTGCATTTTTTTTAAATATCCCGAATAAGCAGCTTTACGATGGGCCTTTTATCAGGATAGCTTCCGTCAAACAACTCATGGAGTTTATATGCGTCCGTCTGAACGATTATTCAACCAAATGCGACCAGTGAATATTGAGACTGGTGTTTCAAAATATGCTGAGGGTTCTTGCGTTATTAAGTTTGGCGAAACACACGTTCTATGCACCGCCAGCGTCGAAGAGAAGGTTCCGCCATTTCTGCTTAATTCAGGTCGTGGGTGGATAACTGCAGAATACAATATGTTGCCGCGAGCAACCAATTCACGTTCCAACAGGCGACGCATAGCCCAATCAGGCCGAACTCAGGAAATTCAGCGTTTAATAGGCAGGAGCTTACGCGCCATCACAAATCTTGACGGTTTTGGAGAGCTGCAAATTATTGTCGATTGCGATGTCTTACAAGCCGACGGAGGTACTCGCACAGCATCGATCACTGGCGGGTATGTAGCATTACAACTCGCTTTCCAGCATCTACAATCCATCGGCATAGTGAATGAGATACCAACAAATAGCCAGGTTGCGGCAGTCTCGTGTGGGATCTGGAGAGGCAAATCAATATTAGATCTCGATTACTCAGAAGACTCCACTGCTGATGCTGATGCTAATTTTGTTCTCACAGCCGATGGCAAAATCATTGAAATACAAGGAACTGCCGAAAAAAATCCGTTCGAAAGAGAGAAATTTGACGAGATGCTTGAACTTGCTACGAAGGGAGTCGATGAGCTTTGCGTAATACAAAAAAAAGCCTTGCAGACCTAAAAAGTAAGATGCAGTTACGTCAATCTGGCCAAAAGATCGTCATTGCTAGCCATAATGAAGGTAAAGTCGACGAGATACGCGTCCTATTGAGCTTTACCGGTTTAGACGTTCTCTCCGCGAAGGAGCTCAGCCTTCCAGAACCAGTAGAGGACGGAAAAACATTCATAGCGAATGCCGAAATCAAAGCTAAAACATGCGCAGAAAAAAGTGGACTGCTATCGTTAGCGGACGACTCTGGGTTAGTCGTGCCTGCTTTGGGTGGTGCTCCTGGAATTTATTCAGCGCGATGGGCCGGGCCGCAAAAAGACTTTTACGCCGCAATGACATTGTTGGAAAATAAATTGCAACCTAGTGACAATCGTCACGCATACTTCGTTTGTGCCCTATCACTCGCCCAACCAGACGGTACTTGTTACACATATGAAGGTGAAGTGCATGGACAACTTGTTTGGCCTCCCCGGGGCGAGCTTGGCTTTGGTTATGACCCAATTTTTGAACCAGAAGGTTATGACCAAACGTTCGGCGAGATTAACCCCGAATTGAAACACGAAATTAGCCACCGCGCTGCTGCCTTCGGCCTTTTGACTGACGCCCATTTTGGTAGATGACAAATAAATTCAAACCATATCTCTCGATCTATATTCACTGGCCATTTTGCGAAATGAAATGCCCATATTGCGATTTCAATAGCCATGTTCGACCAGAAATAGACCAAGAAAGGTGGAAGAGAGCCCTTTTAAGCGAACTTGCTACCGAGTCCAACCTTTATCCAAATCGCAGAATCTCTAGCCTCTTTTTTGGCGGAGGTACACCATCGCTAATGGAGCCCGACACAATTACTGCACTTCTGCAAGCAGTAGACCAATACTGGGGATTAGGAAATGATGTAGAAATAACACTCGAAGCAAATCCAACTTCAGTTGAAAAAACCCGATTTGAAAATTTCCGGTCGGCTGGCGTAAATCGGCTCTCAATAGGCGCTCAATCATTTGATGACAATGCTTTGAAATTTTTAGGCCGGACACACACTGCGCGAGAGGTCATAGCAGCTTTAGATATAGCACGTACTACCTTCCCCCGATATTCTTTTGACCTGATTTACTGTCGGCCTAAACAAAGTATGAATTCTTGGAAAGAAGAACTAACATTTGCATTAGAGTTTACTAATGACCATCTTTCTCTATACCAACTCACTTTAGAGCGCGGAACACCATTTTTTTCTAGTCATAGAGATAAAGAGTTCCGAATGCCAAGTGAGAATACTGCCGCCAGTCAATATGAGTACACACGAGATGTTCTCTCCTGTGCTGGGTTATTTCCTTATGAGGTTTCGAACCACGCGACACCCGGCGAAGAATGCCGCCATAATCTTACGTATTGGCGTTATGGAGATTACGCAGGAATTGGGCCGGGCGCTCACGGGAGGGTAAGTGACAGTGGCTATAAATCAGCATACCACCGAATCTCAAATCCGGAGAAATGGCTGCTACAAACGGAAAAAACAGGCACTGGACTGCAGAAAAAAAACAAGCTCACACCACCAGAGATCCTGCAAGAAATGGTATTGATGGGACTAAGGTTAACTGAAGGCCTCGATTTAGCAGAGGTAAAAAAACAAACAGGCAGTTCTATTGAAAATTGGGTAAACCCTGAAACCCTGATGTTATTGGTTGAAAAGGATTTTCTTGTTTTTACCGAGAACAAACTCCAAGCCACGCAAGAAGGGTTCCTTCGTTTGGACTCCATAACCTCGAAGTTGCTTGCAGAATTAGCCTACTGGCCGATTTCTTGAAATGTACGCGGCGAACGTTTCAATCTTCGGAACCCTCTCTCGCGAACCTCAAGAATCGAAAATGCGCGCTCGGCAACTCCATCCTCACCTAATCGGAAAAGGCCATCAACTCCATCGAATCCGTTTGGATTTGTAAGGGCGCGTCGGGAAAAGTCAGGTCCCCCGGGTGAACGCGCCAGAACAGCAGCTAACGCAGTAGCATCATAAGCGAGCGAAACTAACCGTGGCGGCGGCTTTCCGAAAATGCGCGAGAAACGCTCCACAAAGAAACGTCGCTCTTGCATTGAGGGCGCGACGAACCAAGCTCGACGGAGTGCAGGTTCGCGCTCAATATTAGGGATTTGGTCCCAGCTTCTAAGCCCTAAATATCTAACTGCCGGCTGGTCTACGTCGAAAAAGGCTAATTGAGCCGCAAGCACACTCATTGAAGGGCCCGTGTCTGGCAAAAGGATTGCGTCGAAGTTAACCTCTCCGATAGTGTCAAGATTCTCCAAACGCTTTAATGCTTGCTTTGAAACTTCGTCATCTTTGTCCTCAAGCATAGATCGTTGCTTAAGAAGCGCCTTTCGCCTGGAATCATAATCGGAGATTGATCTGATTTCATTGCTAAAATCGTTGGCTCCAGGCTTGTAAAAAGCAAATTGAACTATTTCGATTCCCCGAACGGAGGCGATGTTTTGGAGACTACGGAATACAGTTTTACCGTATGAGTTATCAGGCGCTATGAGGGCTAGCCGCCTCAGCCCTCGCCTTGCCGCGTATTCCACTATAGTGTTTACTTGTTGTCGTGGAACAAAACCCATAATAAAAACGTTTTGACCTGCCACAGCGCGTGAATTTGAGAAAGCGATTATGTTGATCCCAGAGCCACCAACGACTGATGAGACTGCTTGCACCGAACGCGCAAGCAATGGTCCCAGGATCAAACTTGCGCCATTTCGCAGGGCTTGCTCCGCGGCTAAGCGAGCACCCTCAGGAGTGCCTTTTGTGTCTATAGAAAAAATGGTTAACTGCTCACTAGCCATTTCAAACATTGCCAGCTGAGAGGCTTCAAGCATTGCATTACCGAGTGCAGCTTGTGCGCC
>MDTD01074826.1_pt1 | contig 10100 bp, 5 predicted proteins | sample 811221 | NCBI WGS metagenome assembly MDTD01 (sample SAMN05326646, study PRJNA326480) | marine metagenome | isolation source: seawater | place: Pacific Ocean: South West | collected 2011
GGAAATTCTCCATTCAGTTGAGCTTACTTTACTGGAAATTTCCGCTTTTGACTGGACCACATATCGGGGAGGCTTACCATACATCAAAAAATCAAAAAGAGCCTGGTCAGGCCCTTTTTGATTCGCTACTTTGCTACTCATTGTCACCAACGACAGGTGCTTATAGTGCAGCAACGGGTTCTTTTTCCTCAACTCGCTTGAAGATACGCTTGCACTCTGCAATTTCCTGATGCATTTTCTCGTAGGTCCAGGCAAGCTCCTGTCGCATAATATCTGCAACAGCTTCCAGCGTATCATCACCCGGATATTCGCCAGTGCCTAACTCCATGCGGCGCAAAATAACATCGGAGAGCTTAACAGCCATTTCCGAGCGCACACTATGGACCACCTCGGCGGCGATTGCATCGCTATCGCCGGGTAGTGGCTCCAACCAACGTTCATTCTCTGTGATGTACTTTAAAACCTGCCGATACGCAGATCCATAATTATAGACAAGGTGTTCTAGCACGGGCGGTTTCAAATCATAAGGCGCATCTGCAATCTGACGCGAGAGATAGGTCAGGAACTGCTTGATATGTCCGCCATGTATGGGCGTAACTGCGGTACGGCAATTGATCGATGGCCGTTCCAGCTTTTTTAATGCTTTGTTGACCACTTTTTCAGCCAGTGCGCGGGCAGTCGTGTATTTGACACATACAACCGATAGCAGCCCGTCGACACCATCTTCGCTAGAATGGTCGTGAATCGAATCTTCACGCACCAGGTCGATACCATCGTACTCGTCACCGCCCTCTTCCATCGGCACAAAACCCTCATGATGCCACAGGACATCCTCTGGCTTGAGGTTGACGCCTGGGTGTGCCGTATTGACCTCGTTCAAATACTCGGCAATTGCTTCATCTGTCAGGACGTATTCATCAGGATGCCCACTATAGGGTCGATGGAACGTCCCCACAATGGAGTACTGCCTCCAGGGCACAATGAGCAACATATTCGACCGATGGCGCTCGACGCCGTTTTTGTCTTTGTAGGTATAGTCGCTCGTCGAAGCAACCGCATAATCAGAGTAAACCTGCGGTGTGATCAGGTTGACAGCAACTGACAAGTTGAAGCGTGTCTTGGTAGCAACGCCATTGACCGCATTCAACAGTCCATCCGTCCATCCGCCAGCAGCGTTAATCACCAAACGTGAACGAATGTTGAAAGCTTCACCAGTAAGTACATCCCGGGCCTGTATACCCTCGATCTGCCGTCCATCCTGTAGGAACCCATCAGCCTGAACATAATTGGCCACATGAGCACCAACTTCTACGGCAGACAGAATAAACGAGAGCAACATCCGGTCGCTGTTGTACATTTGGGCATCGTACCAGACTACCCCGCCAGTTATTTTGCTGGCATCCATGCCAGGCATCAATTCGAGGCACTCTGCACGCGAGATAGCATGGCCATTTGGTAGTTCTTTTTGAGGATCGCCCGTCTGATTGCGATCAAAGCTGATCATGTCGTTCAACTTCATGGCCGCCTGCATTACCGGCTTGCTTTTCATCAGCTTGTGCGTCGTCGGCATCATAAAAGCCAACGGATGTACAAGATGCGGTGCAATCTGCATCATGGCCTTGCGTTCATAGATCATTTTCCGAACAAGGGGCAGATTGGCATCTTGTAGATAGCGGAGTCCACCATGAACAGTCTTCATACTGTTGGCCGATGTCGCACCGCCAAAGTCACCCTTATCAATGAGAGCAACTCGTAAACCCCGCTGGGCTGCATCCCAGGCGATACACGCCCCAGCAATACCAGCACCCACGACCAATACGTCGTAAGTACCTTGACTTAACTGTTCAATATCTCGCTTCATATCTTATTTTCCCGTTGGCAAGCAACTTTTGCTTTTTATCAATTCAAAGCCAACAACATGAACGTCTTAGCCACAAAAGCACTCGAAAGTTAGATAGATTAGTAACGCTTAGCGGCGCGTTTTCACCATACGAACTACAAACATAGCAACAACAAACATGGTAACTACCGCAAAGATGCGTTTCTTGGACATGTGTTCCCCCGTCATCTATTTATTTACGGACCAACTTAGAAGCCTGAGCTAAAAAGTTGATGTTTTCTCATGATCTCATCCTACTAGACCCCACCTTGCCTTTCCCTAAATACCTATTTACAAATTTACTTGATGAGATTAGCGTAGGTCTGGCCCTTTACTCACGTCTAAGAACTTACAAAAAACCTTGCATGAACGTAATGTTTTTTGTAATACATTTTCATATTGAGTTAGCACCCATCGACTAAATCTAAAAATAAACCCTATATTTACTGAAAAGTAATGTTTTTGCCTGAAAACAAACTAACAACAAAGACTAATATAAATAACAATTACATGGGGTATGCAAGTAAGTTGCAAGGCCACAGTTAGATAATGACAACGGTGTGTAACTAAATTTCTTTATTTGATGCATTTGAGGCAATTTTATCAACCTTATCAAACATACATGAAGCAGGTTACACCATATGCATCGTGGAAGCGTCAGGTATCTACAGTTTTTAGCTGTATCTATCTTGCTAGCCATTTGTATAAACTTCATTCCTGCTGCAACTATACATGCAGCGGGGCCTTTTACATGCAATGACACAGTCCGCATTATGCCGACTGGCGATTCGCTTACCCAAGGCTATTCATCTGGTGTAACCGATAATGGGTATCAAATTGCATACCGTAAGACCCTCTATGACAATCTGATTGCCCAGGGACGTCAAATCAATTTTGTAGGTTCAAATAGCTCCGGCGGCAGTTATACTGGCTTCGATCCCGATCATATGGGTATGCCTGGGTGGAACGTGCAGCAGGTTGAAGTCAATATATACAACTGGTTGGTGGCCAATACACCGGATATTGTGTTGCTGCATATCGGCACAAATGACCTCAATCCTAATCCAGGGAACCCTGATCCAGCGCTTGCCTTCATCGATAACTATGAACGTTTACTCAACTATATTGATGATTATGAAAATAACACGGGTAATAATGTCACAGTTGTCGTAGCACGTATCATTCGTCGTCTTAATTCCAAGACGGACTTCAACTCCGCAACAACAAGATTTAATGATGCGCTTGAAAGCATGGTGAATACTCGCATCAGCAATGGGGATGATCTCATCCTGGTTGATATGGAAAACGACGCAGGCATCATCTACGAATACACAACCAGCGGTGGCGACATCTACTATTTAGATGCTGGTGGCATCCATCTAGCGCCCTCCGGTTACAACAAGATGGCCGGAGTTTGGGGTTCCACGCTACTATCGATGCTGCCCGATTGCAGCGTAAACGCCCCAACCAACATTAGTGTTAGCAATGTGGCTCGTACTAGCCTGACAGTGAGTTGGACAGATACCAATACGCACGAAGGAGCGTATCTGGTTGAGCGCTCAGTCAACAGTGGCGCCTGGTCACAGGTAGCAAGTTTAGCACCCAATACCCAGACTTATAATGTGACGAACCTGACCTGTGGAACCAATTATGGCTATCGCGTGCGCGCTGCTTCCGGCACGCTATCAGTATACTCAAATTATGCGACGACCAGCGCATCAACGCCTGCCTGCATTCCAACACCAAGCGCACCTGTGCTCAATGGCGTATCGGAAACAACCATCGCTCTGGCGCTGCCCAGCAATCCGAACAACTATACCCTACAAATACAGCGACAAGACCAGGCTCAGCTTTTAACAACAATGGCTGGTGCCGGGAACTGGGTCACGATTGCATCCGTGACAAATACAAATACTAACTATGTCGATACACCGCTCACTTGTGAAACAATGTATGCTTATCGCTATCGTTGGGTAGATGGCACAGATGCAGGCCAATATGGTCCATCAATGACAATCAGCACCAACCCATGCCCTGCCCCGCTCACGCATTCATTTGGCTTATATAAGGATGGACACTGGATCTTCTACACTGTGGACGGCAATACAGCGTACGATGCACGTTTCACTTTTGGCCCAACAACAGGTGGTTGGCAAGCCGTTATTGGCGACTGGAACGGCGATGGCATAGATGGTATTGGTGTTTACCGTCAAGGTGTCTGGAAGCTACACAGTGCGACTGCCAGCGGTGTCAATGACATCACCTTTGCCTATGGTGCAGCTGAAGACGGTTGGACCGCCTTACTCGGTGATTGGGACGGTAATGGCACAGCCACCCCTGGTCTCTACAAAAACGGTGTCTTCCTGCTGCGCAATAGCAATAACAACGGCACAGCCAATATCAACGTTAACTTTGGTACAGCAACCAGTTTGCCCATCGTCGGTGACTGGGATGGCAACGGCACAGATACCGTCGGCTACTATGAAAATGGCACATTTACCCTGTCAAATAGCAATGTATCGCCAGCAGCCAATATTGTCGCTACATTTGGGCCAACGGGTTGGTTGCCACTAATCGGCGATTGGGACGACAACAACACGGATACAATCGGCATATACAATGACGGTCTCTGGCGCATGCGCAATAGTAATAGCAGCGGTGCTGTACAAATTGGCTTCAATTATGGCGATTTAAGTGGTGGTTGGCAGCCAATGGGTAAATTCAACAGCGATCCCAGTATTTTGAACTTGCTCTTCGCTTCAACCGTACCAACACCGCGTGTTATTGTCATTCCTGGGCCTTCAGATAGCACCCCGCCCGCACCCAATAGCAATGGGGGGACAATCAATGATAACCCGTCAACAGAGGGGTCTGCGGGTAATTTTGAACCAGAAGTTACACCAACTGAAGGTAATCCGTCAGGAGCATCAGCAACGCCTATAGGCTCTCCCACACCCACACTTATGCCAGAGGCTACAACAACACCTGAAGCTACTGCAACAGTGGAGCCATCGCCGACGTTAACATCTTCTCCAACACCAATTGTATCGGCAACACCAGAACTGTCGCCAACGCCAGAACCCCAATAGGTGCCAGATGTATCGCCACCTCTTGGCACTAATACAGGGACTTAATTCGACAGTCAATCATAAAACAAAACGGAGAAGCCACTTGGCTTCTCCGTTTTGTTTGGAAGCAAATCAAACTAGCTGGCGTCAGGCCAATTCAAATGGATTTAGAAGCAGCTCTATTTTCAAATCCATCATACCCAGCTTGAGGTGGTCACCATTGCGCAAAGAATACTGCTGCCCCGGCTTCAACCGCTCACCATTGAGCAAGGTACCATTCGCGCTGTCGTTATCGACAATAACAACACGGTCACCGTCGAGCGCCAACAACGCATGACGACGAGAAATGCCTAAATCATAGGCATTAAACGGCGACAAATCGATCCCTTGGAACATTTCAGTTTCAGGATATGACCGACCAATAGCAACATTTTCAGTTAAATCCAGGATGATCTGGATGCCCATCGATAAGATAGTAATTCCAATACGCCAGGGACGCGGAGTACCCTTATCGAGTATTGAGGTCTGTCTTGTTGCCAGATTGATGTTGCTATCTGTCGTAAATTTTTTCGTTTGATCATGTGCTATCACAGGTTTACGACCTTTTGTCAAACCAGAGTCATCCATAAATTAACTCCGCAATCACCTATTGAACCTACTATACTGGAACATGCTTGCACCAACCTTTCAAAATCTGTGCCTTTTAGACTCAGTTTGGTGCAAAATGCAAGAACGGTTGTGCAAAACATAAGCCAGGACAATTTGACTTACCCAGCGAGTTGATATAACAATAGAAATCTTCATCAACCTATAAAACATCTTAATTAAGCATAATATCTGTTATCATGGTAAATGGGCTGATCAAAATCCCTGTTCAGCTACTATATTTATCGAACTTGTAACGATACTGCAAAAAACCATGTATTCTTATGGTATCAAAGCTTGGATCAGTGTCATCATCCTAGGGGATAATGACATAAGATAGTTAGCATAACATAGGCAAAATAGGATCCGACACTTATGAGTGATATCCAATCCTCAGAACCTGCACCACCGCAAACTATAAAATCAGACCAAAATAGCACCAAGGCTCTCGTCATTAGCTCTAAAAAAATAGTCTGGCTGGATGAACTCGACCAGACCGCCTATGAGGTTGAGCGCGTAGAAACAGCAGAAGACGGCATGGAGCAACTCAGTAGTGGTAATTTTGACATCATCTTGATAGATGATGACGTGCTCAAAAAGGATACGGCCACCGTCGCGCGCGAAATTAAACGACGGGTTCCGATTGTGCCCGTGCTGGTCTTATCCAGTAATTCCGACCAAGAATACCAGACCGACTTAATCGAAGCTGGTGTTGACGATATTCTGACGCAGGAAGCCCCCTCGGAAACACTGCTTAGACGTTTCCGGTTGCTATTGCGCCAACGACGACAGAATCTGGCACTTGCTCGACGCAATCAAAATCTACATTCCATCACGATGGTCTCTCGACGATTGCACAATGCCGATCATCCGGCATCACTCATTGTTGACGCCATTAACACATTATGTACGGCCTTTAGTCTCTATGGCGTCGCTATTGCCATCAATCAGGGTGATACACAAAAGTTGTATGCTGGTACTGCGGGCGTCAACGATAATCGGCGACTGTATGAAAGTGCGATTCCGTTACACAATTATGATCCATTTTTGCAGTGTATTCGCTCAGGTATGTCACAAATCTATCGTGACCTGAATACACATCCTTTCTATACGCCAATTCCAGTTTTACCGGATACGCACTCAGCCATCATCGTGCCCCTCACTTATGGTGAGCAAATTTTGGGCGCCCTGGCGGTGTTCAACACCCATGAGCGCTCATTCTCACCAGATGAGCTGATGCTCTATGAGCTGCTTGCTGGCCATCTAGGCAGCGCTTATTACAACGTACGCCAGTATTACGCGCAGGATGTAAATTACCAGTCCGCACGTCAGACGCTACGCGCTTGGCAGCGCCTGACAACGGTCTACAAGCCCGAAGAAGTCGCTAGCAGCCTATGTGAACTGGTACAGGATACACGCAGCGTCAACAATGCTTTGGTTTGGTTGTTCGATACACGCGAAGATGCCGAAGAAATTATCACGAACACAAGTAACGACGATGTGGCGGATGTCTTCAAGAAGCTATACGAAGATGGCCACATCACGCGGATACTTGAACAGTTCGATAATCGGATGCAACCGCTCAGCTTCTTGATTGGCCGTGGCCAGGACCCACTTAATGCCATGTTCCGGGTGATGGGTGGACAGCAATTGCTGCTCATACCTGTTGTAGGCTCCCTCCAATTATTAGGTGGCGTATTTGTCACCAATACGGTCAATATGTCGTTCTCCACAGAAGACATCAACCTGATGGAAAGCCTGACCCATGCTGCTGGGCAAACATTGGAACGTAATACGCTCATCACAGCTATGGAAGAACAAACAGGCCGCCTTGAGGCCATCCTGCGCAGCATTAAAGAAGGTATCTTCTTCGTTGGCGGCAACAATCGGGTTGTCTTCTGTAACCCGCAATTCACAGAAGTCACAGGGATACCCCCGTCACAGGTACTCAGTTACGAATCGGATACCCTGCTCGATCAGTTGGCTAGCAAAGCCAACAATCCTGATCTCAAGGCTCAATTGCAGGAAGCATTAAAACAAACCATCGAAAGCGACGAAGATACCCACGAGTACCCTATCGTCGAGACTTATCTGGAAGACACCAACCAGAATATCTACATTGAGTTCATGGCGATTACTTCGCACGATGCGAAGTCACCAAGCTGGATTGGCTTCTTACGAACCAGTAAACAGGGTTCAGGTATCCAATCACAAACGCAGCAGCTTTTGCGTAACATTATTGAGGGCATCGGCGTACCGTATACGCAGCTTCATAGCTCGATCATCACGCTCAACGAACATCACGGCAACCTCAGTTACCGTAAGCGCGAGCAATACATGACCAAGCTAGAGGAAGAAGCCGATGCAGCCAGCAAGCTCTGGAGTAACTTCATCCAGATTTATAATGTAGAAACAGCGGGCCTCGTCTTAGACCGTGAGGCCATTGACCCGTACGAACTGATTGACGACCTACTCAATAGCCGCAGTCTGAGCAAGTATCGTCGGCGCGTGCATGTGAACGTCCAACCACCGCGCGTCAATGTTGAGGTTGATGTTCGCTATATTCGTATCGCCATTACCAACATCATTGAATTCATCGCATGGCTCAGCCCAAGCAACTCCCCTATCAACATTCAGGTTAAGCCTCAAAAGAACAGTGTAAGCATCAGCATCCAAGATAAGAGCGCTGGGTTATCTGCCGAAGACGTGGATACGCTCTTTGATCCTATGCAGCAAAATCAATTGGATAGTGAATACAGCAAGCTGGGCCTGTATTTGAGCAATCGCATTATTGAAAAACATAATGGTGAGCTTGACGTTGAAAGTCGCCCAGGTTGGGGCACTGTTATGAAGCTCGTATTGCCGACCGTTGGCTCTACGCCTGTCTCTGTAGAAAAACCCTTTTCTGTTACGGTTCAATCACAGCAGCCGCAACCGCTTTCTGTCATTGTTGTTGAAGGACGCAAAAGCATCCTGAGCCGACTTTATGATCGCATTGAGCAAGAAGAACACAAAATCATCATTGAGCACTCTGCGCGTGAGGTCCTCAGCGATTTGGGACTTGCACACTTTGACCTGATCCTGCTCGATCAGGATGCCAACGATAACAATGTTGTGGGGCTCTGCCGTGATATCCGCCAGCAATCGGATATTCCGATTATTGTGGTAGCAGACCATGATAACGAAGAAGAACGCGTTCAGGCCCTACGGACGGGTGCAGATGACTACGTCGTGGAGCCATTTAGTGAAGATGAGTTCCTGGCACGCATGGATAGTATTGCCAAGCGTAAGTTGATCGTCACGCGTACACAACCCCCCATGCAAATCGGCGATATTTACATCGATTTCGCGCGGCGTCTGGTGTACGTCAACAACAATCTGCTGGACTTAACGACTAAAGAATACGAACTTCTACGTACGCTCGCGCTGCACAAAGAACAAGTACTGACCCATAAGCAACTACTAGAAAAGGTATGGGGACCAGAATACCGCGAAGAAACACAATACTTGTGGGTGAATGTCAGCCGCCTGCGTAAAAAACTTGAACCCACTAAGGAAAGCCCCCGGTATATCCAGACCGAGCCGGGTATCGGCTATGTCTTCCGGGAACCGTAAAACTTAGATGACTAACAAAAAAGCGACCCAGATCATCGGTCGCTTTTTTGTTAGTCGGAACTCGAAAAGTCGGATTATGGAGTAGGAACGACTTCAATTGGCCGCAGATACCCCTGTTCAATCAGATATTCCGTAATCAACCGAGCATTATCTTCGGGAGTATTATCGGTTGTCGTCAGGCGCAGTTCTGGATTCACTGGCGGTTCATAAGGATCGTCAATGCCCGTAAAGCCTTTGATTTCACCGCGACGGGCTTTGGCGTACAAACCTTTGGTATCGCGTTCTTCACAAACTTCCAAAGGCGTATCGACAAATACTTCTGTGAAGCCATCCCCAATCATGGAGCGAATATCGTCGCGGACAGCACGGTATGGGCTAATGGCAGCGCAGATGACGATGCCGCCATGACGCACGATTTCACCAGCGACAAAGCCAATACGGCGAATGTTGATGTCACGATCTTCCTTGCTGAAACCAAGGCCTTTTGATAAGTGTGTCCGTACGACATCACCGTCAAGCACCGTTACCTGGCGACCATGTTCCAAAAACATCGACAGTAGAATTTCCGCGGTAGTGGATTTACCGGAACCACTCAGGCCTGTAAACCAGATGCATGCCCCCTGTCGATAACGCGGCGGGAAGGCCTCTGCTAGGATACCGGCAACTTCAGGGCGGCTAAACCACTCCGGCAACAAACGACCCTGCGCCAGATAATCTTCTCGTACCTGTGTGCCGCTAATGCTGAGTGTATTCTGACCGTCTTCGATCTTGTCGGATTCTTCGTAGCGCTCTTCATCCGGCAAGTAAGACAACATCTTGAAAGGCACCATGTTGACGCCAATTTCTTCAGCATGCTCTACCATGAGGTCCTGGGCATCATAGGGGCCATAGAA